>Ga0302281_10002405_pt1 | contig 13229 bp, 7 predicted proteins | sample III_Fen_E1_2_FD_198762 | JGI IMG/M metagenome (GOLD analysis project Ga0302281, IMG submission 198762) | Peat permafrost microbial communities from Stordalen Mire near Abisko, Sweden - III_Fen_E1_2 | ecosystem: Environmental > Terrestrial > Soil > Wetlands > Permafrost | place: Sweden: Abisko...
GCCCTTTCAAGGCCGGGACGCTTCGCATTTCTTGTTTCATGCGATTGCCCTGGACGTGTTCCAGGGCGGCAAGGTGGGTTGGCGCAAGTGTTCGATTGCGGACACTCAAATCCGTAAATGGACAGCCTGCCGCTTGAAAGCTCCGAATTCGTGACCCCCATCACCGTGAAACAGTTCAGAAACCAGCTAAATTGGCGCTCAAATTGCATTACTTGGTCCGTGCCCTCTGAAACCAGGTCGCAAGCTGGTTGATGAACCGAAAACCGACCTTGAAGCGACCAGGATGCCACGCACGTTGAAAGAGCTTGCGAGGAGATCTGCCATGAGAACGCTGCTGCAGGATGTATGGTTCGGACTTCGGAAATTCAAACAATCACCAGGCTTGGTTCTTGCGGCCCTCGTCACGCTGGCGCTTGGTATCGGCGTCAACGCAGCCATTTTCAGTCTCGCGGACGGTATTTGCCTGCGCCCGCTCGATATTGCGGATCCGTCGCACCTGGTGGCTGTCGAGAGCGTAAAGCCGAAGCAGGTGGCCTCCGGCGATGACAGAACAAGCTCTTCTTATACCGAATATATGGATATCCGAAACCAGGTTCCCGCCTTTTCCGGCCTTGCCGCCACGTCCAACCGGGGCGTGGTGCTGAAAACTCCAAACGGCCTGCAGTTGCTTATGACGCGCGTGGTCAGCGACAACTACTTCCAGATAATTGGTGCCCAACCCGAGCTTGGCAGAGTACCTACGGAGCAGGACGCACGCTCTGCAAACATTGCGACGATTGTCCTGACGCATCGCACCTGGATCGATTTTTTCGGCGGTGACAGGAACGTGATTGGCCGGGTTGTGAACGTCAATGGCACATCGACAATTGTGGAAGCGGTGCTTCCCGCCCGATTCCGCGGAACCGACCGCTTTGCCGAACCCCAATGCTTTGTGCAGGAATCGAGCTGGCTCATCCGGACCCCCAGCGAGCGAAACCCCGACCGGTCGGCGGACAGGGATTTCAGCCTGTACGGACGCCTGGCTCCCGGCGCAACAATCGAACAGGCCCGGTCGCAATTAAAAGCGGTTGCGGCGCGTTTGGCAATCCAGTATCCACAATCGAACGCCGGACGGAATTTGACCGCTGAATGGAGTTTGGTTGACTCGCGCATAAAGTTGTTATGCGCTTTGTTTCTGGCGCTCGCCGGCGCGGTCTTGCTGATTGCATGCGCCAACATTGCCAACCTGCTGCTGGCCCTGAACGACTCGCGCCGGCGCGAGATGGCCATGCGCATCGCTCTCGGCGCAACCCGCGGCCGCCTGTTTCGCCAGTTGTTAACCGAGTACGGAGTCCTTGCGGTCACTGCTGTGGCTGCGGCGTTGTCGCTGGCGCAGTGGCTGGTAGGGATGCTGCCGGGCCTTTTGCCAGACACAGGTTTCCCCATCGGCCCCGATCTGCGCATCGACCATCGCGTACTGGCTTTTACCGCATGCATAACGCTGTTCTCCGCATTGTTTTGCGGAGTCGCACCCGGCATGGCGGTCACCCGGGGTTCGCCGCTTGACGCGATGCGCGCTCCCGGCTCGCTGGCAGCAAAACTTAAGCTGCCCGCACGCAAGCTATTCATCGTTTTTCAGGTCGCTGTCTCCATGGTTCTACTGGTGGCGTCCGGCTTGCTGGTGCGCACGCTCCTGCGCATCGAGAACCAGGACCTTGGTTTCAATCGCACGCAAAACGCGGTCCTTTTCTCTATCGAGGTCGACCAGCCGATGCCGCGGCGCATGACGGCCTTTACCGATCTCACCAACCGCATGATGGCGCTGCCCGGAGTCACCGGCGCAAGTGTGGCGCGAGTGACGCCATTTGCTCTCAGCGGCGGCGGCGCGACAAGGGTTGTGCTCGCTCCTGGCGAAGCTCCTTCTCTCACAGCGGGAACGCCTGTCGCATTCAACCAGGTGGACGAATCCTATCTTCGCCTGATGGGCGTGCGCCTGCTTCAGGGCAGGGGCATCGAGCGGCAGGACACGCCCGAGAGCCCGCGAGTCGCAGTTGTCAATCGCACTCTTGCACGCAAGCTGTTTGGCGAAAACTCGGCCCTCGGCAGGCACATACGGATTGGCCGCGATCGGCCCATCGATCTTGAAATTGTGGGAGTTGCGCAAGACGGAAAATACAGCAATGTGACTGAGGACGCGCAGCCCTATATGTACCTGCCTGTGACTCAGGATTCATGGGCGGAGGGGATGTTGATCGTAACCACCGCAGGGGACCCGAATGCGCTTCTTCCGGTCGCGCGGAAGGCGATCAGGGAATTGGATCCCTCGATCCTCATTATGTTGGGGATCACCTTGAAGGATCACATGCGCATTGCAACCTTCGCGAACATCATGGAAGCGAATATCACCGCGTGCCTTGGCTCGCTCGCTTTGCTCCTTTCCGCGGTCGGACTGTTCGGAGTCATCTCTTACACAGTCTCCAGGCGCACGCACGAAATCGGAATCCGCATGGCGCTGGGCGCTTCGCAGGGACATGTCTTTCGCCAGGTTCTAATCGATGGGCTAAAGCTTGTGCTCATCGGCTCAGTTGTCGGCATGGGGCTGGCCGTCGTCGTCGGTTGGTCCATGAGGAGTTTGCTCTATGGCGTCAAGCCGGCAGACCCGTTGACGCTTGCGTGCGCCGTCGCTGTCATGCTCGCCATCTCTCTGGTTGCATTGATAGGTCCGGCAAGACGCGCGCTTCGCATTCAGCCGCTGGATGCGCTGCGCGAGGATTAGCGCGCTCCCCGACGAACCGATAGGAGTGCAAGGCGTCGCTCGCACTCTCGCCCTCGCCCAACTCAAGTTGAGGCTGTCGCCGGATCGCCCCTGAACCCAACCCCGCTTCAATAAGCCGTTCTCACTCCCCGCGCGCCCGTGCAACCCCACCGTTGTACGATTGCCAAGTAGGCCGTTGTAAGTAGGGAGAGGATCATGAACGTGGCTGAAACAGGTAAAGGACTCTTTCGCGCATTGATTCTAACTGGCGCTCTGGCGGGCGCGGCGTCCCAGGCGGTCTTAGCCCAGTTGCCGGAGCCAGGCACCGCCCCGTCTACCGCTCCCAACCCGCTCACCGACCCCACCGTCAAGCCGGGCAAAATGCTGCTCTTCGACCTCGAAGCCCGCTTCGCCAAGGATGTGCTGGAACGTGGAGGCGCGGCATTTGCCGACTGGTTTGCCGAAGACGCCGTCGAACTCGGCAACGGCCAGCCGCCGGTGATTGGCCGCGTGGCCATCGCCAAATCCGGCACTTGGTCCCCAAAGGAATACCAGCTCACATGGACTCCCACCGATGCCATGATGGGGCCGTCAGGAGATATCGGCTACACCTGGGGACACTTTGAAGGCCACAGCAAAGACGCCAACGGCAATCCCGTGACATCTTCCGGCCGGTACATCACCATCTGGCGCAAACAGCCCGACGGCCAATGGAAAGTGGTGCTCGACGCGGGCAGCAACGAGCCGGCTGGCGCAGCCGATTGTTGCAAGCTCCCCACCGGCAACTGAGCCAGCAATGCCCCAGGATTGGAGCTTGGAGATCCGCGCCGCCGGCATTCCCCGGTTGTCGCTTCTAAGGAATTCCTTCCCAATTCACGCTTCTATAAGGTAATGCGCACTGAGTTACCAAGGTGGTAGTACCTTAGTTCATTTCTACCCCTTTTGTGTCAGAGCCAGTCCGCACGCATCCATCGATACTGGAGGTGAGTGTGTTTGCGCTATGAGCACGATGGGTACACAACTCGGAGAACCCAGCGGCCCGGCGCTACGTTTGGGTTTCGACCTCTGGGACGGTGACCCCGACCCCGCACTGGACGAGCTTACCGGCCTTGCCGGCGTGCTGTGCGGCGCGGACTTTGCCTATGCCGGCTGGATGGATTCAAAACGCCTCTGGTTCAAATCCCAATTTGGATTCAGGGCGCCCGACCAGCCGCGCACAAGCACCGCCTGCCAGTACATGATCGAGAGCAACCAGCCCCTGCTTCTCAAGGACGCTGGAAGGGATCCGCGCTTTCCCAGGGAAGGAATCCCCCTGGTCGGCGCAAACCCCTGCCGGTCCTACGCCGCCACGCCGCTCGTTACCAGCACCAACCAGACCGTTGGCACGCTGGCCGTTCTGGCTCGCGACGCGGATAAGTTCAGCCAGGAACATCTCACGCTTTTGGAAATCCTGGGACGCCAGGTGATCACCCGGCTTGAACTCTACCGCCGCATCCGGGCCCAGGAACAGGCGCAGCGCGCCCGCCAGCGGACTGAGCAGGCCCTGGCTGTTGAGCGATGCTTCGTGGCCGGCACACTGGATTCGATTCCCTTCCTGGCCGCCCTGTTAGACAGAAACGGCATCATGGTTCGCCTCAATTATCCCTTTGCGCAGTTGACCGGCCTGAGCCCCGCCGACGCGGTGGGCCGTCCATTCGTGAAGGAGGTTCTGGAGACCGACGATCTGCTGTGGGGCATGGACAAGGTTCAGGAAGCCGCCACGGGCCAAGTATCCGGACCGCATGAGACCGTGTGGCACACCCAGGGTGGAAAGGTGCGGCGCGTCAGTTGGACGCTGCGTCCGCTTGCGGGCCCTACAGGAGATATCCAATATCTGATTGTCAGCGGCGAGGACGTAACCGAACAGCGCCAGGTGGAAAAGGCGCTGCTTTCAAGCGAAACCCGCTACAGCCAGATGGTCGAAAATAGCCTCGGCTTCCTGTTCACCTGCTCCATGGAGGGCCGCCTCATTTCGCTGAATGCCTTCACCGCGGAAACTCTCGGCTATCGTATCGAAGACCTCGAAGGGCATTCAATCGCCGCATTCCTCGATCCCGAAGGTGAGACCATCTTCCGGGAATGCCTGCGCACACTCGACACCAAGGGAGAATGGCAAGGGGTGCTTCGAGTTCGCCGCAGGGACGGCGTCTACCGCCGCATCGCCTTCCGCAGCCGCCTGATGGACCTGCCCGACAACCCGCCATTTGTCCTGAACCACGGCATTGACTTCACTGAGCAGCACGCGGCTGAGGACGCTCTGCACCTGGCCACCCGCCAGCGCGAACTCATCCTGGAATCGGTGGGTGACGGCATCTTCGGCATCGATCTCTATGGGCGCCTGACCTTTGCCAACCAGGCGGCAGCACAAACGCTCGGCTACAGGCCCGAAGACCTGACCGGTCGAGAACTGCTCGAAGTCATTCAGCACAGCCGCTCCGACGGCACGCCCTATTCCAGCGAAAACAGTCCCATCCTGCAAGCCATGCATCGCTCGCGCGCCATCCGCGTCCGGGACGAAAACTTTCTGCGTCAGGATGGCGTATCGATCCCCGTGGATTACAGCGCCAGCCCCATCCTTGAAGAAGGGCGCATCTCCGGCATCGTCGTCGCCTTCCAGGACATCTCCGAGCGCCGCCGCCTTGAGCGCATGAAGGACGAATTCCTCTCTACGGTGGGCCACGAGCTGCGCACTCCGCTAACCTCGCTACGCGCTTCGCTCGGGCTTATCTCCTCCGGATCGCTGGACAGCCGGCCAGACCGGCGCGGCAAGATGTTTGAAGTGGCAATCGGCAACTGCGACCGGCTGGTTCGCCTGGTCAACGACATTCTCGACTTCGACAGCGTCGAGAAAGGCCACCTCCTTCTCGACTGCCAGCCGGTGGAGGCCATCGACCTGCTCCGCCGCGCGGCCGAAGCCGCGCGCCCCGCTGCCAACCAGGCCCGAATCGCATTCCGGCTTCAAGCTGAGCCCGCCACCGTGATGGCCGATCATGACCGCATCCTGCAGGTACTCAACGAGCTGATCTCGAACGCCATCAAGTTCTCCCCGCCTGATACCACGATCCATCTCTCCGCCGAACCTCTGGCTATGAACCCCACCGGCCCCAACGAGGTCCGCTTCATTGTCCAGGACCAGGGCAGGGGCATCCAGCCGGACAAGCTTGAACACATCTTCGACCGTTTTCAGCAGGGAGATGGCTCAGACAGCCGCGCCAGTGGAGGCACTGGCCTCGGACTGGCGCTCTGCCGCAGCATGATCGAGCAGCACGGCGGACGCATCTGGGTTGAAAGTGTGCCGGGCAGGGGCAGCCAGTTCCTGTTCACGCTACCCGTGGCCGCGGCTGTCGAAGCGCGCTAGCGACAAAAAAGTCAGATAGGACCTGCTACAAAAACATGCTCTGTATCAGGAAACAACTTCAGAGGCTGCGGAAAAACCAATTCATTCACCAATTTCAAAGGCTTTGTAACAGGGCACGACTTCGGTCGTGTCTCCATGGGCCTACGGCCCACCCAAGTGGATGAAAACACGAATGCTGGGTGCCCCTGGTCCCTCGCCTTTGGGGACCAGGGAATGCACGCCTTCGCAAATTGCGCTGTGGAAGAGAGTTTTTCGCCGCCCGTGACACCCAGACCCGTCACGCAGAAGTCCATACCCGTGAATTCGATCCGGTGCGGGCCATTGGCAAAACCGCTTTTGGAGAGATATCATTCGGGATCAATCTCAATATCCGGTATTGAAGGCTTATATCCAATAGCGTACGTAGCCATGCAAGGGTAAGAAAATGGCCAGAACCTCACGTTCTTCGAACTGGACGCGCCGCAATGTGCTGCGTGCGCTACCGTGCGTCTGCGCGCCGGGCCTGCTGCAGCGGACGCTGTCTGCCGTCACGCCGGATCAGGCTGATGCGCTCGACAAACCGTTTTCTACCTTCACCGACGTTGCCCAGGCTGCCGGACTCACGGCCAAGATGGTGTATGGAAGCCCTGAAGCGGTGACCTACATCGTCGAGGAGATGGGCGGGGGCTGCGCGTTTTTCGATTTCGACAACGATGGCTGGATGGACATCTTCATCCTGGGCGGACGCACTCTGGAAGGCATTCCGGAGGACGCATCGAACCGGCTGTATAAAAACAACCGCGACGGCACGTTCAAGGACGTAACCAGGCAGGCCGGACTCTGGGATGCCGGATGGGCTGTGGGCGTTTGCGTAGGCGACTACAACAACGACGGCTTTGAAGATCTGTTTCTGACTTACTATGGGCAGAACAAGTTATATCGAAACAACGGAAATGGTACTTTTACCGACGTAACCGAAAAGGCCGGCCTGCTGCACGAGCACACTCATTTTGGCGCCGGATGCACCTTTATCGATTACGACCGCGATGGCTTTCTTGACCTGTTTGTGGCCAACTACGTGGATATCGATCTCGCCACCGCGGCCAAGCCATCCGCCACCATTCCGAACTGCAACCTCCAGGGAGTGCCGGTGCCTTGCGGCCCAAGGGGATTGAAAGCCCCGCCGCACTTTCTCTATCACAACAATGGAGACGGCACCTTCACCAATGTCTCGCGAGAATCCGGCATAAACGATCTGCGTGGTTCCTACGGATTGACTGCGGTATGCATCGATGTCGATGAAGATGGATGGCCAGACATTTTTGTGGCCTGCGACGCCACTTCAAGCCTGCTCCTGTTGAACAATCACGATGGAACCTTTCGGGAAGAGGGCCTTATGCGCGGCGTGGCGCTGAGCCCCGATGGCGAGCCCATGGCCGGCATGGGCGTTGGCATTGGGGACTACGCTCTGGATGGTCATCTTGACATATTGAAGACTCATTTCCAGGAGCAGTCCGCCGGCCTTTATCACTACCTGGGAAAGGGTGAATTTGAAGACAACGCTCTCCGTGCGGGTATTTCAGTCGAGCGCAGTTACGTAAGCTGGGGCACGGGAATCGTCGATCTGGACAACGACGGGTACCCGGATATCTTCTGGGTTACCGGCAATGTCTACAACGGGGCGGAGAAGGTGAACCCGATGTTTACCTACCGCGGTCCGCGCGTACTCTTCCGAAACCTTGGCAACGGGACATTCAAGCAGGTGAAACACCGTGGGGGAGCCGGCATTGTCTCGGATCATGTGAGCCGTGGCTGCGCGTTTGGGGATTTCGATAACGATGGCGACGTCGATATCCTGATCATGAATCAACATGAACCTCCGTCGCTGCTGCGCAACGACTGCCCGCCCGGAAATCATTGGATCAAGGTGCGGCTTGAAGGAACAAAGAGCAATCGCAGCGCGATTGGGGCAAGAGTGCTGGTGTACTACGGAGGCAAAGTACAGGCACAGGCGGTCACCAGCCAGACGAGTTATATGTCGTCGAACGATCCGCGGCTGCACTTCGGGCTGGGGAGCGCAAAAACTGCGGATATTGAAGTACATTGGCCCAACGGCGGCGTAGATACCTATCGCGGACAGGCTTGCGACCGGCTGGTAACTATTCTGGAGGGCAAGGGAGTGGTGCCGGGACGTCCCTTTTCGCCGAGTCCAGTGGCGCCACGCCCTCAGGAACCTGTGAAGGCACCGCGCCCAGTCCCAGTCGCTCAAAAGTAGCTTGCGCTACGCCTTGTCCCGAATTTCCTGAGAACCCGTCCAGAAACTGAGACCGCCAGGACTGTTTTGATACGGCATGGCGTACGCAACCAGACGATATCAGTGCTAGCACTTTCCTCATTATGTAAAGGTTTACACGCAAAATTATGTGCGTAAAAAGGCATCGAAAACACTCTAATTCGCTCAAAAACGGCCTTATTTCGTGTCATTTTGCACCTTTTGTCACACTCTTGAGTGCGCGTATACGCGTACGCTACCCTGTTCTTTTGCCATCGCAGCGTATTCAATGAACCGTACTTGCGGCGGCGCATCGGCTGCATGGCTTTTGCCTTGAAAGGGCCGAAAATTACGCTGGGCTTTCGCCCCTGATGGACTCTCTCCTGTCGGATGTTCGGCATCTCCACAGAGCTCTTGGACAGGTTCTCAGGTGGGTGACCCATCCGGTGCCGGGCAATCGAGACCAGAGCCCCATCGCCCGTCTCATGAGACAATTTTCCTGAACAGCCATCCCTCCCCAATCCCCGGCTGCCGGAAAACAACAAGAATGGGCATGACCTCAAGCATCCAGAACCTGCTCTTTGGCCGCCCCCTGGCCACCAGCGAGGAACGCGCCGAGCACATCGGCCCCATCGCGGGAATTCCCATCTTCGGCCTCGACGCGCTGAGCTCCGCCGCTTACGGGCCTGAAGCCGCGCTGACCCTGCTGATCCCGCTTGGCCTGATGGGTGTGCAGTACATTGTCCCGGTCTCGGCGGCCATTGTCATCCTGCTGGCCATTGTCTACTTCAGCTACCGCCAAACCATCGACGCCTATCCTCAAGGCGGCGGCTCATATACCGTAGCCAGCCAGAACCTCGGCGAAGGCGCGGGCCTTCTGGCCGCCGCGGCGCTGATGATCGACTACATCCTGACCGCGGCGGTGGGCATCTCGGCCGGGGTGGGCGCGCTGATCTCCGCCGCGCCCAGCCTGCAGCCCTATACGCTGCAACTCTGCCTTGGGGTGCTGCTGCTACTCACAATCGTCAACATGCGCGGCGTCCACGACACCGGAGTGGTGTTCATGATTCCCACCTACCTGTTCACCGCAACGCTGCTGATCGTCATCGGCGTGGGCACATGGCATGGGATGCAAAGCGGAGGGCATCCTCACGCGTTGATGGCGCTGCCGCGGATTCCCTCGGCCACCACCGCGGTCAGCCTGTGGCTGCTGCTCAAGGTGTTCTCTTCCGGATGTACTGCAATGACCGGCGTAGAGGCCGTCAGCAACGGCGTCATGGCCTTTCGCGAGCCCACGCGCAACAACGCCAAGATCACGCTGACCATTATCATTGTTTTGCTGGCCGCGCTGCTCATCGGCATCGCCCTGCTGTGCCGCGCTTACGGGATTGCCGCCACCGACCCCAACGGGCCGGGTTACGAGAGCGTGCTCTCCATGCTGACGCGCGCGGTAATGGGCCGCGGAATCTTCTACTACATCACCATCGCCTCCGTATTGCTGGTTCTGGCGCTCTCTGCCAACACCGCGTTTGCCGATTTCCCCCGTCTCACCCGCGCAATCGCGCTCGACGACTACATGCCGCACGTCTTCATGCTGCGCGGCCGGCGGCTGCTCTATTCCTGGGGAATCTACGTGCTGGTTGCTCTCACGGCCCTGCTGCTGACCCTTTTCGGCGGCGTGACTGATCGCCTGATTCCGCTCTACGCCATCGGCGCGTTTCTGGCTTTCACGCTGTCGCAGGCCGGCATGGTGATGCACTGGAAACGCAAGGGAGGAGCGCCATTCCGCATGTTTGTGAACGGCTTGGGCGCGCTGGCTACGGGCATTACCACGCTGGTGGTGCTGGTAGCCAAGTTTATTGACGGTGCGTGGATCACCGCACTCCTGGTTGCGATTTTGATCCTGCTGATGCGTTCGGTGAAGCGCCACTACGAGCGCGTCGACAAGGAAACATTCCTAGACCTCCCCTTTGTCCCATCGGAAGTAACCGAGCCCATCGTGATCATTCCCATGGACCGCTGGAGCCGCGTCACGGAAAAGGCTCTCGCCTTCGGGCTTTCCATGGCCTCCGATGTTCGCTGTCTGCACGTGCAGATCGCCGACGAGCCGGACGATATCTGCAAGGTATGGGAGGAAGATGTTGCGGCTCCGATGCGCGCCGCAGGCAAGGGCGTTCCCAAACTTGTGGTGCTCAAGTCGCCTTTCCGCTACGTTCTTGCGCCGGTAGTCGATTACATCCTGGGGGCGGAATGCGAGTCGGAGACTCACCATGTGTGCGTGCTGGTGCCGGAGTTGGTGGTGCGCCACTGGTGGGAGAACCTGATGCACAACCGCCGCGCCGACTTGCTCAAAGTCATTCTGCTGGTGCGCGGCAACCGCCGCATCGTGGTCATCAACCTTCCCTGGTATTTGGAACGAGGTTGACGGTCCTCTCACACTCAAAGGTGAGAGACGTCACCAACGGTTGCATTTTTTCGCCGCATGGATTCCCTTCCCGCCCAAGACCCGTCACAATAGGGAGTGGACCCAGAGACAATTCAGAAAAGCGCGGACGAGAGATTTCGCATTTGGGCAGCCTCTCTGGCGCTGCGGGCTTGTCCCGTCTCGCTCTTCTGGCGCACTGTTTGCCTGTGCGCAGTGTTTGTGCTGGCTCCCGCAGTTCTCGCGGCGCAATCCTCTGCTGACCGAGAGTTCTGGAGCAGCGACAACATTTCGTTTCTTCTTCAGGAACCTGGCCTGATGGAGGCACCGCCTCAGTTAGACGATCCGGAGATTGGGCGAAAGGTCGGCACCGGCCCGCCGGTGACCGTGCATGGCGTGGTGCTGAACGCAGCCACCGGCCTGCCGCTGCCACGCGTCCTGGTCAAGCTGGAATCCGTTGAAGGCGTGGGTGCGCTCACGGGCAGCGAAGGCCAGTTTGAGATTCCCGGTGTGCCGTCGGGGCTACAGACTTTCACAGTGCTCAAGCCGGGTTTTCGGGGACCGGGCGATTCGAGCGAGTCCAGCGGTTCGGCGGACCATAGCGTGCTCGTTGCAGCCAACATGCCCGATCTGGCTTTCTCCCTTGCGCCCGAGAATGCGCTCTACGGGCATGTATCGCTGTCCACCGGCGATCCGGCTGTTGGCATCGGGGTCACGCTGCTCAGGCTCACGGTAGAGAACGGCCGCTCCAGTTGGGTTCAGGCGGACTCGCACCAAACCAGCCCCGAGGGCGCATACCGCTTTTCTCGTCTCGATGATGGGACGTACACAGTGATGAGCCATCCGGCGTTCGACAATGAGAACGCAACGGCGCCAATGTGCAACGGGCCTGCCCCGGACGATGTAAAAGGCTACGCAATCTCTTATTTGGGCGACGCCGCGGACTTGGGCGGCGCCTCGCGCATTCAGCTTGCCGGCGGACAGGCTGGCCAGGCCGATCTGGCGTTGACCCTCGGCTCCTATCACGCGGTCCACATCGGTCTTTCCAAGCCGGTAGCAGGCAGCCAGTGGCAGTTCTCATCCACCCTCCTCAACCGGAATGGGCAGAGCCTCGGTTATCCTCTCCGGCAGGACGACAAGACCCACACCGTCTGCGCCTACCTCCCGAATGGTGAGTACACGCTTGCCATGGAAGGCTCCGCTGACCATGAGCGGCCCACGGACAAGTCGGCGGAAATAGCGGGCTTGCTTGATTTCGCGGTCGAGGGCCACGCCGATGCTCGACTTCGCATTCCGCTCGCACCCGGAGTATCAACGCCGATCCACATACGCTACGAACCTTCTCCGCCAGCCGCCCGGCCAACTGCGAATTCCGGGCAGGAAGACGATGAGAGCGATGAGGCCGAGCCGCTGGGCATTGTGATTACTCGGGCCAACGGAACAAGCGCGCCGGGCGAAGGGGGGCCAACCGCCAGCCAAAAGAACGCAATCCTTTACGAGGTAGAAATGGCTGCGCCCGGCGCTTACTGGGTTCACGGCACCGCCAATGCCTCTGGTACCTGCCTGGGCGCGGTAACCGCCGGGGGCGAGAACGTGGCGCACACACCTTGGATTGTAGGGACAGGTGGGACGGGGCAGCCCATTGAGGTGGTGCTGCGCACCGATTGCGCCAAGCTCAACATGCAACTCTCCGCCACCGTCCTGGGAGAAAGGCCCGGCGAGATGCCTGTGCTGTTCGTGTACGTGGTTCCCGAATTCGACTCGGTCGAGGACATATCGATGCTCACCGCGGATCCATCCGATAGCCCGAACCTTACGGTGGAGGACATGACGCCCGGCCCGTATCGCGTTTTTGTCTTTCTTACGCAGCAATCCCTTGAATATCAGAACCCCGCTGCTATGCAGCGCATTGCCGACAAAGGCCAGCGGGTTACGCTTGCGCCCGGCGTCACCACCAACCTTGTACTGGAGATTCCAACCCGGTGAAGGCCAACTCCAACCCGCTTCGTATCCTGCCGACCGCCCGACTGTGTTCAGCCGCTGCGACCCTTGGCGCGGAGCTTCTCCTGTTCATCGGTCTGCCACTCTGCGCTCAATCCCCGGCCCTCGCCCACTTGCAACCGGCCGCTGCTCAGCAAAAGCTTTACCGCATTGCCGGAACCGTGACTAACTCCATTACCGGCGAGCCGGTGCCACGCGCTACTGTTTCCCTCGTCGACGATGAATCGGAGGCTCGGGAGCAGGTGCAATCTGCAGAAACCGGAGACGACGGCGCGTTTGCTTTGCAGACTGCACCTGCAGGCAAATATGGCCTGCGCGTCGCCCGGCGCGGATATCTCACGACGTTTTTCGACGAGCACGACGAGTACAGCTCGGCTATCGTAACCGGCGAAGGGCAGGATACCGAAAACATTCCTTTTCAACT
>Ga0302281_10002407_pt1 | contig 13228 bp, 19 predicted proteins | sample III_Fen_E1_2_FD_198762 | JGI IMG/M metagenome (GOLD analysis project Ga0302281, IMG submission 198762) | Peat permafrost microbial communities from Stordalen Mire near Abisko, Sweden - III_Fen_E1_2 | ecosystem: Environmental > Terrestrial > Soil > Wetlands > Permafrost | place: Sweden: Abisko...
CTGTTGCAGGGGCTGATGGACACAGATGGGAGTTGCAGCCGCAGCCGATGTGACTTCACAAACACAAATCGTAGTTTGGCGGAGGGGGTATACCACCTCGCTGCTTCACTCGGACTGAAACCCTATTGGGGGGAGGGCAGAGCTATCCTAAATGACCGGGATTGCGGCGAGAAATACAGGGTAACATGGACAGGCACCCTACCGGTCTTCCGTCTTCCAAGGAAATTGGCAGAACTCCCTAGTACAGTAAACTCCACTCAAAAATGGAGGTTCATCACTGACATTCAACCTGTCGGTAGGATGCCCATGCGGTGTATTACCACTACCAACCCTACCAGTCTGTATTTGTTCGGCAAGAACTTCAATGTCACCCACAACTCTCAGGTAGTGTCCGCCATCGGTGCCTACAAGCTCTACAAACTGCTAAACATCCGGTCGCCTCAGGAATACTTCGGCCTCATCGCCGGGTCGCACATCGACTTCACATTCATGGCTCAGGACGAAGAGGGTGCCAACCGTCTCTACGACAAGCTCCGCGAAGACATCAACCGGGCTCCTTTCTTCAACCCGTATCTGAAGGCTTCCAGTTCATCATGGATGGGCTTCGTGTCTGAAGCTGACCGTCACAAGCGTGACGTTACTCCGTCCATTAACGTCAAAAGCTACGCCAGCACAACCAATGCCGTCCGTGGCCCTTCGAATATCTTCCTCGCTCTGGACGAGTTCGCTCACTTCCGTTCCTCCAAGGGCTCATCCTCAGATGAGGTCTACGGAGCCGCCACGCCGTCTACAGTCAACTTCAAGCACGCGGAAGACCTCAAGGGCGGCTGGGTAGACCAACTCGTCGCTGCGGCCACTATGAAGCCGGAGGAATACAAATCCTTCCAAGACTCTCTTGTGCTTTCCATCTCCAGCCCTTGGACGAAGGTCGGTAAGATGTTCGACATTCACAAGGACGCCATGGAGCGTGGTGCGAAGGAGACTAAGGTATTCACCATCCGGCTATCCACAGCGGAGATGAACCCTACCATCCTGTCCGAAACCCTGCGTTCGGAGTATACCAAGAACCCACTCACGTTCAAGGCTGAATACGGGGGTAACTTCCTTGAGTCTTCTGAATCGTACTTGACTGAAGCACAAATTCAGGCTTGCACTGATGTGAAGTATGTCAAGACGAATGGTGGTTTTGAAGAGCCCGACGAAACTTCTGCTCGGTTCAACCTGTCTCACTTCCATCCCAAGGACATCGGTCGCCAGTATTTCTGGGCAATCGACTTGGGTATGAGTCATGACGCTACGGCGGTCGCAATCGGCCACTTGGAGTATGTCGGGGGTTCACAGCCGATTCACTTGGTCTATGACTACATCGACCGTATGATGGTCGGGGAGAAGTTTGAAGGCCCCGGTGTGGGACACATACAGGGATTGGAGAAGTACGTCGGATTCAAGGCTCTCCCGCTGGAAGACATCCTAGCGTGGCTCAAGGCTCTGAATGTACTGATGCCCTGCTGGCGTGGTGCAACCGACCAACACGGGGGACAGCAGCTTGTGCAGTTGCTCGAACTCAACAAGATTCACAACATTGAACTCGTGAACCTCACGGCGACATTGAACTCACAGATGGCTTTCGTGCTCCAAGGTTATGTCCGCGATACCCGCTGCCGGTTCCCCTACGTTCCAAAGTTCCTCAAGGAACTGCGGTTGGTCGAAGCTGAGTACGTTAACAAGTACCAGATTCGGGTCGCGGCTCCGCTTGAAAAGGGTAGCCATGATGACATGGTGGACGCGGCTCAACTCTGTGCATGGAAGGCTCAAAAGTGGCTCATGGAAGAAGGTGGTTTGAAAATTGACCCCTCCGGTCAGTCACTACTCATCGCACAGCAAATGAACCTCCCTTCAGGGGCTATCATTAATATGGACGGTGTTATCTTGCGGGACCTCCAGATTCTTGAGCGGATGCGAAAAATTCAAAGAATTACGGAAAGTTCTATGGGTGATGTAGTCCGAAACCCCTTCCATAGGAGAGGCCGTTAGGAAAATACTCAATACCCAACTCATAAGTGTAGTCGTGTATTTCTTCCGAGGGTCAATGTCACATGCTTATGATGCTGCTTCAAGCCACAAATCCTCTTACGCCCATCTGGCAATACGGTGCCGCAACTGGTTCGGCCTTCATTTGTGTGGGACTTTTCATTTGGTCACAAGTACAAATTATGACTTTCAAAACGACGGTCGATGCTAACACCAAGGTCATCGCAGAGAGCAACCAAGACCTAAAAAGGCTCATACAGGCACAATCTGCTGCTCAGGATAAACTCGTGGAGTCAGTTCATCAACTGGCGGAAAGCGTCAAGACACAAGCAGACGTTCATCATGAACAGTTTAACCTAATTCGGGAGATGGCGGTGGAGCAGAGGGTGCTTTCAGCCAACCAGTTGACTATTATGAATGGGTTCCAACGTGTCGTGGAACAGTTGATCGGGGCTCTACGTGAATAAAAATTCCAATATGAATGCCCTTATTAAAGGATGAAAATCTATGGCAGTAGATAAGTTCTCAGGAAACACCCCGATTCTCGCTATCCTCACGAGTCGTGTTACACTTGAGGACACACTCGCTCGTTTCGATCAGCAGGTATCCAGACTCCCTCCCGAAGTTTTCAGGTCCCGCCTGAAGCGGGGTCTAGCCGATGTACAAGTCAACATTAATGGCTGCGAAGACGACTGAGTTTCACCCCTAATTTTTCTTTCCACCTCCCCCTTGACTTCAGTCTTAGATAAGAGTACAACCAATCTACACGTGGATGATGCTCCCCCTTTCAGCCGGGAAGAATTTCAGTCTACGTTGTAATCGTCTTGGGTAGAGGGTGAAGTATTGGTTGAGTCAACAACTGAGTGCGGTCTAAAACGGTTACTGAAGCTCTAATTTAAGCTTCGGTAAACCGTTTTTTGTTTGTCCAATGACGATTGCGGCGGTATTGTAGTGGAAGTGTTGAAACCCTTAGTCCCACCAACCCGTGGGTTTTGTTTTGCCGTGGAGGCAGGATGCATCAGTCTACAGTTTCGAATAGCGTACCTGACCTGTTGCCGGAAATCAAAGTCGAAACTTCGACAGTCGGCTCCAAAGAGACACCAAATATTGTTCCTAATGAATCAGTTGATACGGCTTTTAAGGTCGTCCTCAATTACCTCGCTGAGACTATCACTGCTCAGCTTTTGGAGCCCATCACCAGTCAGGTACTGGCTCGTATCGGGGCTGTACCTTCTACTTTAGTTTCGTCGGAGCCTAAGGTACAGAAGCGTCAGCTTAGCCCTGAGGCTCGGAAGCGCATTTCCGACTCTCAGAAGGCTCGTTGGTTGACTCGTACTCGTAACCTGAGTCCTGAGGTCAAGGAGCGCATTTCGAAAGCACAAAAGACCCGATGGTCAGCTAAGAAGGGTATCACCCAGTCTACTCCCTGCGAGTCTTCGACCGCTACGGAGGCTGATAGTCAAAGCCAGCCCAACAATCCAGTCGTAGTAGAAGTCGAGACTCCCAAGGAAGCTACTCTGGCAGCGCGTGAAGGCTACAGGGGGGACAACTTCTACATCAGTGAAGGCGGTCAATTCATTGGTGACGACGGGTTTGTTGTGCCGAAGAACTTCAGCGAGTTTTTTGAACGCTACCCCCGTTATCTTGAAAACTGGGTGCGACGGCGGCTGGGCGGTAAGGGTATTGAGGAAGACATTGAAGACTGGGTGCAGGAACTCATTATTCACATGAAGTATCTGCCTCAGACCTCCAAGCACCGTTTGGCAGGTAAGGAGGATGTCATCCAGACCTTCGACCCCTTCGCTCAGTACGGAGCCAGCGAACGCCGCTGGCGGAGTTATGTCAACTATTGTCTCACCAACAAGTTCAATACCATCTTTGGTAAGCGGCAAAAAAACCCTGTCTGTCTGGTTGGTAACGTATCCTTGGTAGCTGAGACTAACCCGGATAGTCGCGGTGAAGTAACTGACGAGTACGCTTACTCTAAGTCGAGCTACCTAACTGAAGCTACCCACCGAGAGGAAAAGAAGGCTGAGACCAGTTTCTTTGCGCATAAGTTCATCGAGTATGTGCATGACACTGACCCGGATGTGTTTCCTGTTCTTGAAGCTGTCTATGTGGCGGGTAGTGCGACGGAGACAGTGAAGGAGTTCTGCCAGACCTGCAAGAAGCTTGCAACCACTAAGGATGTCAGGGAGGGGCTTCACGAAGGCCACGAGATTGGCATGAGCCAGAAGGAATTCAACAAGGCCCGTAACCGGTTGAAGCAGCTTGCCGTCGCGTTTGTGAAGAAAAAGCCTAAGGTAGCTGTGACGCTTACAACCCGATAATTCGTAGATATCGTCCCCCTAATTAGGGGGACATATTTATGTTTGCAAACTTCATTGCTTTCGAGAAAGACCTCGCTGCCGGATAGGTCTCGTAGCCCACGCATCCTACTCGTACATCAGGCGTCACCGGCTGTCTAACCACAACCAAGTAACATATGGCGGTATTGATAGATATGGAACAGGTACCTTCTCAACAGCAATTGACCGAGCACATCAAAGCGGTGTACCAGTTGTACTCGGATGTCTCGAAGAAGATGATTTCTAACGCAGAGTTTGCCCAGCGTATGGCTCCCCTTGCAGTGGCACATAAGCGTTTTGTCGAGTCCGGTGCGTTCCCGCTGAAGATGAAGGTACCGTTTGCCATCCCTGTTATTGGCGTCGTTGGTCAAGTAAGAGCCACGCCGCGTGCTCAGAAGACCGGGCACGCTCTTGACCTCAAATGCCAGTGTAAAGTATGTGTCAAGAAGCACTGCATCAGTATGGACGACCGTACCTTCCTCGCTAGACTAGGCATCACTTGGAGTAAGTAACGTAACCACAAGCATATTCTGTTGTGCGGTTATAAGCCAAGGTTGCGTATTATAGGGTATGTACATACACTGTCATAGCTGCCCGTGGGAACAAGACGATTTCTGGACTTCCAGCTACAACCCCTTCACCGTCCTGATGAGCGACATCAAGTGGCTCTGGTTTCCCAAGATGGTGCGAACCGAGAAGAAGGAATTCAGTTGGGTCGTGTTGGCTAGGTGCATCTACTGGCGGCTCTCGGCTCCATTCACTCAGAAGTGGTGGACGCACGCAAGCTGGAAGAAAGCTATCGCGGCTAACGGAGGCAAGTGGCCAGCGTGCCCCAAGTGCGGCGAACACAATCTGGATACGGACTAACTTATGACGAATGCAAAGCTGGTAACGATGCTGAAGTATTGGGCTGAGAAGACGCCCTGCAACATCAATGAGACCTCGTCCGATATTGAGGACGTGTACGATGATGGATACCATGACGGACAGATTGAGTTAGCCAAAGAACTCATCGACCTTCTCAAGTCCGAGGATGCGTGGCCACATGAGCAAGACTAACCACCGCACAGACGGCAAGGCTGACATCAAGTTCCCGCCTCCCGGTAAGGACTACTGCAACGGGAAGCGTGGAGAACGCAGGGATGTTGCTGGTGCGAAGAAATTCATCCACAGCCGCCACCGTGCCAAGACCAAAACCAACCTCGCGTCCTCCTCGTGAACGAGTTAAGAAATCATGGAAAGGGAACCGGGAAATAAAAACCACATGCAATGGAGTGGACAGGAAAGATAGCAGTCTTGGTTACACCGAACTAAACGTGGTCTCATGTTGTTCTGAGTGTCAATACGCTAAGAACGATACTCCCTATGCTGAATTTATCTCGTACATTATTCGAGCCGCTCGTCATATTCAAAAAGAGGGGCTAATGTGAACCCACGGGAAATATGTGAAGCTCTCTATTCTTGTCGGTATCGGTACAAAAACGAGAAGGACTTGCAGCAGGGCGTCAACCTCGTTCTCACTGGCCTCGGATTGGAGTTCGAACCAGAGGTCAGCTTGACTCCCCGCGACCGCATCGACTTCCTTGCCGGGACGCTCGGTATAGAATGCAAAGCAGACGACTCCAGCGGGGGTACCAGCCTCGCCGCCGTCACCCGTCAACTCATGCGGTACGCTCAGTCCGATAAGGTCAAGGAACTCGTCCTTCTCACGACCATGAGCAAGCACAAGAATCTACCAGAAACACTGAATAACAAACCGCTATACATAGTCCATCTCTTGCTGAGCTTCCTCTAAGAAAGTTTAGAATGAGGCCGCTATGCGCCTACGTAAGTTTGCCATCACCGTCATGGTCTTCGCCGTCGCGTTCTTCCTCGCCACGGTGCTGAACCTCGGTGTGTGTGCCATCTGCCCTAACTGCCACCCAGCCATCGTCAGCGGTCTCATCGCGGCTACCATGGTTGTGCTTTTGCTCGGAGGAATGGGTAAATAGTTGATATACGATAGTATAAAGTGCCAACTGTCAAAAATCAAAAATCACCAGTATTAGAACCCTATGTACGGCGGATAGCATGGAAGATTTTTCATTTAGAGGACAACGAATTGACAACAGTTGTGCATGTAAGGAAGAGCCCTCAGTTTGACATCTACATTGGCCGGTCGTTCTTGGAGTTCTCCCAGTCCGACTGGCACAATCCCTTCCGCCTTGGCTACGACGGCAACCGCAAGGTCGTGCTTGAGAAGTACCGTAGGTACGTCCTATCCATGCCCAACTTAGTTGTCCGTCTCCCAGAGTTACGCGGGAAGACCTTGGGCTGCTGGTGTAAGCCGAAGTATCTGTGCCATGGGGATGTGCTGGCTTTCTTAGCCGAATTAGACCATGTGGATGAACGCTCCGGGGAGGCAAAGTTTAGCTATCTGGGCCGACCTTCCCCCGTTCCGGGGTATTAGGTTAGTATGGCGAACCATAAACTCGACACCGACCAGCAGGTATTCTTCTACGAGCAGGACTTCTACGTCCTGTCCAACTTCTCGTCCTTCACCCTTCAGTGGAAGGGTATCCGCTTCGACACGTCTGAAGCAGCGTACCACTGGGAGAAGTTCAACTACAGACCCGAGGGGGCTCTGGATAGACTGACCGTGTTCGGCATTCAACAGAGCATCATCAAGGCTCCCTCTGCTCACGAAGCCTTCAAGACTGCCGCTCAGTACACAGAGTACCGTCGTCCCGATTGGGAAGATGTAAGGACTGGCATCATGCAGGACTTGCTCAGGGCTAAGGCGTATCAGCATGAGTACGTGCGTCGTAAGCTCATGGAAACCGGTACCCGTGAGTTGATTGAAGACTCCTATCGGGATTCATTTTGGGGCTGGGGAGAGGACGGCAACGGCCACAACATGCTGGGCAAGCTTTGGATGATAGTCCGTGAAGAAGTAAAGAGCCCGGACTTCCACATCCACGAATTCATCGCTCCCGGCAATGATGACGCACAGCAGTGTGATGCCGATTGTCGGCAGAACGCCCACAAGTGCAAAACCTGTAGCAAGACGAGGAGCGAGTTGCCAGCATGGGTCTAAAGATTGACGTTGACATATTCGAGTTTGCCGACACACTGGCGACCAAGGCACTCAAGTTCATCCGGGAGACTGACGGCGACCCCTGCTTGGAGTCAGTGTCGCAGTGGGGTAGCTTCGTTCAAGCCCTTGCCGAACCCATCCAGAGGCTACGCAACCATGCGAAGGAGAAGGCAGAATACAACCGGAAGATGCGGGATAAGCCGGAAGAGATTCCGTGTGTGAACCCCATGTGTCCCTGCACTAAAGTACCGAATTCGTGAGTGCTTAGAAAAGCAAGGTAGCTAACTTGAAAATATATGGTTCGGTAACTTATAACAAGAAGAAGAACAGGTTTGATATCACCTGTGAACCACACATCGCCATCCGCCTCAAGCGGGTGTTCGCGAAGATAGACACGTGGCAGTATGGCACCCAGTCACTTTCAGCCACACCCGAAAACTGCCTAGACCTACAGTGGTTTATCGAACGCCACCCACTCCTACTATCCCCCGAAGCTGAAGTAAGGATGCTGGGGGAGGCTGGTAAGTACAAGGAAAAAGTAGCATTGGTAGACCGGCTACTTTCAGGTCAGGAACTCCTGTCTACCTTCACTCTAAAACTCCCACCTAGACCCTATCAGGTGACTGGAACTTCGCTCTGGTTAGCGAATAATGGTCTGCTGTTGGCTGACGACGTTGGTTTAGGAAAAACCCTAATATCAATCGCGGGGCTCACCGACCCTCGCACCCGTCCGGCTCTTGTAGTCACCTTATCTCATCTCCCCAAGCAATGGGAGGCTGAGATTCACAAGTTCTCCGACCTGACCACCCACATCCTGAAGAAGGGTACTCCGTACGACATCCTAAAGTACACCAACGGTAAATTGCCAGATGTGTTCATCACCAACTATCACAAACTGGCAGGATGGGCCGAGACGCTGGCCCCTGTATTAAAAGGGTTAGTGGTTGATGAGTGCCACGAATTACGTCATCGAGACTCTCAGAAGTACAAAGCGGCCAGACACATTTCAGAAAATGTAGAGTATAGGTTGGGTCTCTCAGCAACCCCCATTTTTAACTTCGGCGGAGAAATCTACAACGTCATCGACATCCTTAGCCCCGGTGCCTTGGGTACTTGGGCCGAATTTGAACGGGAGTGGTGTACCTATCAGGATCAAAAGCCAAGGATCAAAGACCCCTCGGCGTTTGGCAGTTACGCCGCCGCCACCGGTCTTATGCTACGTCGCACTCGTAAAGATGTGAAGCGAGAGCTTCCTGAGGTCACCTCAGTTCCCCACTTTATCGAAGCTGATCTAAAGGTGCTTGACTCGATGAAGGGTCAAGCGGTTGAACTGGCTAAACTAATCCTGAAACAGGGAGGACAGGATTTCAAGGGGCAGAAGATGCAAGCTGCGGGTCAGTTTGACCTTAAGTTGCGTCAGTATACAGGGGTGGCGAAGAGCCCTTACGCCGCTGAGTTCATTCGAATGTTGATAGAAACCTCGGGGGAGCCTGTGCTCGTTGGGTTATGGCATAGGGAGGTTTATTCTGTCCTCATGGAAGAGTTGAAAGACTTGAACCCTGTTATGTTCTCGGGGTCAGAGTCCTCCGTTCAAAAGGAAGTTTCCAAGCAGAAATTCATCAGTGGAGAGTCTAAGGTGATGCTTCTGTCCCTTCGTTCAGGTGCCGGAATGGATGGACTTCAAGATATTTGTCACCTAGTTGTATTTGCTGAGTTGGATTGGTCACCGTCAGCCCTAAAGCAATTCATAGGTCGTGTACATCGTGACGGTCAAGACGACCCTGTGACTGCCTACTATCTTCTCTCAGAGCACGGTTCTGACCCAGTGATGTCAGATCGGTTGGGTATTAAGAAACAACAGTTAGAAGGGATTATAAACCCTCACCAAACTATAGTAGAAGAGCTTCAAACGGATGACGACTACATCAAATTAATGGCAACCAAGTTCCTAACAGACCACGGAATCGAGATACCTAAGCATGATGACACCATACAAGCTACAACCACCGACACTGACGACGGGGACAGCACCATACGCAGTACAGGAGAGGGAGAGGGGTCGGTTACTTCTTGATGCCTTCATCTCGTGGGTCAACGCCGATGAGGAAGACGCCATTACCTTTAGCCGGAACCTTGGTTGTTCCATTCGAGACGAGATTGAACGTCTTCGCAAGATTGAAGCTGCGGTCATAGGGTTCGGAGCTTCACTATGAAGTGTGACTATGTTAAAGACGATGGCACTTGTCTGGGCCTTCCGTGTAATGAAGCGGCTGAGTGGCGGTTCAACAATCAGGCCGAGGATGATAGCGACTATGAGGAGTTTGTAGTTTGCAGCAACCATCTTACTGACATGATGGAACCAAGGGTAAGTTACGTTGTATGTAGTCTGGAGAGCTAATGTTCAAGAAAATCAAAACCGAAATCAATATCCTCGACTCCATCGAGCAATTCCCCCACTGTGACCAGAGAATCCTTCACGCTCCCGGTGAGTGTGAACACTGCGACAAGCAGAAGGACTGGCAAGCTCTCCGCGCTGCTTGGGGTATCGCTTTCACTGGCTGGGAACCAGAAGGGGTGGAGTTGCCTTGCCCTGCTGACCATGCCCGTGGAAACAAACACAAACTCTGGCCGGGTAATGTGGCCGAGGGCAAAAAATGAAGGTCATCAATCTCATCGGAGCATCGAACACCGGCAAATCCACCACCGTCTACGGGCTCCTGTACTACATGAAGCGTATGGGTTTGAGCGTGGAGTACGCCAGCGAGTATGCAAAGGATATGGTGTATGAGCACAGAGGAAACATCCTTGCCGACCAGCTTTACATTCTGGCAAAGCAGAACCGCAAGCTATCCCGTCTGGAGAACATCGACTACGCGGTCACTGACACGTCCCTTCTTCTCGGCATCGTCTACGCGACCGACCCCAAGCCTGAACTGGTGGATGTAGTCCACGCCTACTTCAACGAGTACGACAACATCGTCTTCTACCTTCCCCGCAACGACGACTTCAAGTTCCACGGCACCGGCAGGGTGCAGCAGGACAGAGAAGCGTCGGACTCCTTCGCCCCCAAGATTGAAGCCGTACTCCCGCCCCATGCCATCCGCCTTGAGCGGTCGAACGATTACGTGATGCCCATCCTCGAACATCTAGGTCTGGCTCAGGAAGCATACCGGATGAAGGTACTGAAGGATAAGTATGAACCCAAGTAAGCCTGAACGACATTGTCCCTGCTGCGATTACTCCTTGAATGAATTGCTGTACACCACTCCCACCGGCCAGCAGATTGTTAGCTGTGAGAAGTGCCAGATGGTGTACGCCACCCACACCCCTGTAATCGACTATGGCAAGGAATCCATCTATGCTTCCGGCACCTACAATGCCCAGAAGGCTCACTACCGTGCCATCGTAGCCAACACTATGAGAGCCGGAGCTACCGTAAACACGTCGGTACTGGACGTGGGGTGTGCGACTGGTGGGCTTATGGAGGCGTTCATCGCAGCCGGATTTACCAACGTGGAAGGTATCAGCCTCTCTCAGGCCGAAGTCGATTGCTGCACAGCCAAAGGGTTGAAGGCTCGGTGCTGCGGTGTGGAAGCATGGCTCCCGAATACGTATGACCTCATTACCGTTTCCCACGTGCTGGAACATGTCCCCGACGTGCAGGGTTTTCTCCACAATTTGAAGCGTTGGGTGAAGCCCCACGGCTCCATCTACATCGAAGTCCCCAACGCCTTGAAGTACGTGAGCTACTTCAACTCCATCTGTCAAGGGTTCAACGCTGAACACATCAACCACTTCGACCTGAGCCACTTGGTCAGAGCGTGTGTCGGCATGGAAGTGTACGACAAGAGTTCCTATGAGTCCACCGCTGAAGGCAATCAACTTTACCCGGTCATCTGGGTTCTGGCTCATCCTCACGCCTCTAACGTGTGTGAAGCCATCTCCGCCTACGCCCTCAAACTGAACACCCAGATTGCCACCATGAAGGAACACCTTCACGCTGAGTTAAAGGGAGTCAGCGCCCTCGCCATCTGGGGGATGGGGCAGACTACTCGGCTGCTGGTTCCTGCTGGCATCATCCCGGCAGGAGTGGAAATCCTGTGGGCTACTGATTCCAACCCGGTCTACCATTGGAACAACTTTGAGGATGCAATAGTTTACCCTCCCGATCAGTTTTTCCCACCAAAGAATGTCCCTATCCTTGTCTGCTCCCAGTTGAGCAAGGATGCTGTCATCAAGTGCATTAAGGAACTGGATCTCACTAACCGCATCATTACCTTGGAGAAATAATTGACGGTCTATTGTTTGTTCGACAATTTTGGTTATTCAGAAGATGAGGAGTTAGTTGGCGTGGTGGATACTCGGATAGCGGCGATGGCATTTGTTGGAGAACAATTCAACGTCCCGAGTAAGAGCCAGCGCATCACCCGCCGTTTCGAGGAGATGGATGTAACCGACAGATACATAGGTCACTAATTTTGTAAAACCAGTATTAGCTTGATGGAGACCATAATGCCTACTAAATTTGCTCAGATTCCCATGAACGCTATCTTCAAGACTACAAGTGGAGAGTACCGCAAAATTGACGACCTATACTATGAAGACCTGCTGAGTGGTGTTGGTCTTCAGTCCGGTTGGAGCCCTATCTTCGACACCACCATCCTCTCCTCCGATGCTGCCCCGAAGGCGGACAACCCTTCCACGGAAGCATACATCGTTGACCCCCAGACCCGCATGATGAAGAAGAACCCCGACTATAAAGTAGACAACCTCGCCGAGGAAGCCTTCGCCGAGATGTGGGGTTCGGCTCAGTTTGACTGTGGTCCTGAAGACTACACCTACATGGGCGACGAGGCTGTCGCGGCTGTCAAGGCCATGGGGGAACTCACCAAGCTCGTTGGGTTGGTGGGCAACTCGACTGTGTACCCCGCTCTTGTGCAAGCCGTTAGTGACTTCTTAGTTACATCTCGGTGGGTAGAGGCAATGTCAAAAACCAGTGAAGAAGACCGCTAAGAAGGTCGCAAATAGGGCTCCGGCCAAAGGAAAGAGGAAGTATGTCATCAGCCAACGCAAAACGCAAGAACATCCGCCCGTCCGCCAACAAGACTCATAAGAAGGCCATGCACTACATCCTCATGCTTGAGGCCGAGAATGAGAAGCTTCGCACCGACCCCGAGACTGCTCTCGGTCAACTCATCCCTCAGATGCGTGAGGCCGTTGGGCAGAACAAGCGTCTGTCGGTTCTGTGTGCTTCCATCATCGAAGCACAGGGTGGGAAAGTAACGCTCCCCAAATCCGCTCTCGATGCATTCGAGACCAAGGTTCTCAGCATCAAGTGGGAACTCCCCGAAGGCGTCACGGATGCAAGTCAGGCAACTGAGTTCATCTTCAGTTACGAGGCTCTGACTCAGGAGGAGGTCAACGCTCGTCAGCCGCAGATTACTGTGGCTCCGGCTGATGGAGGAGACCCTACCACTGTGGAATTATCTGAGCCGGTTGCGGATGAAGTATTTGAAGCGGACGTTGAAGATGCAGAGGTCGTGGATGTCATCGCCGAGGAAAGCACTGGCGTTGGATTATAAGATTTGCGCTAAGTGTCAAGAACCCTTTCCTACGTCCCAATTCCATAAGAATAGATGTAGTAAAGACGGTCTTCAATTTAACTGTAAAACCTGCTGTAACACCCTATGAAAAAGCTAAATCAAATAATCATCGTGTAGGAAAGCTTTTCCCCTCGTTAGTGAAGACCAAAAACGGGAGAAGTAAAATGGGG
>Ga0302281_10002411_pt1 | contig 13206 bp, 23 predicted proteins | sample III_Fen_E1_2_FD_198762 | JGI IMG/M metagenome (GOLD analysis project Ga0302281, IMG submission 198762) | Peat permafrost microbial communities from Stordalen Mire near Abisko, Sweden - III_Fen_E1_2 | ecosystem: Environmental > Terrestrial > Soil > Wetlands > Permafrost | place: Sweden: Abisko...
CTTCCCTGAGCAGCGCAGCAAGCTGGAGCCTTGTTACCCGAGCCTGGAAACGATCAAGCAGAAGTTCTCGTTCTACTGGATTCAGTTTCGAGTGGCATTCCCCAAGGAACTGGCTGAGTATGATTTGAACGCCAAGATCGCTGAGGAGAAAGCAGTTACGGAGGTTGAGCGGGTTGCTCAGCAGAGACTCCGCGAGCAGGCCGAATCTCAGGCCCGTATGTTGGAGAACTTCGTCCAGGAAAACGGCGAGATTCTCCGTCGCAAGATTCTGGAAGGTTGCCAGAAGGTAGCGGATAAGATCGTGAAAAAGCAGGCGATCACTCAGACCAGCATCAACGGACTGTTGAAGCAGGTGACAGAGTTCAAGGAATTGAACTTCCTGGACGATCAAGCTGTAGCCAAGCGATTGGAAGAACTTCAGGCTCTTATTCAGGGGGGTGCCGAGGACTTCAAGGACAGTCCTGCCACGACCGAGAAGTTGGAAGCGACCTTGAATCAGATCATTCAGGAAACTTCCAGGATCGGTGATGTTGAGGAATTGACCGGTAGGTATTTCCGGACAGTCCAATTAGACAATACGGAGGAATAGTGGTAGCTGTTGCCTACGATGCATTCTATGATCGCAAGCCGGATGACAAAATCATCATCGACTTCGAGGGAAAGCCACGAGGCTGGGTCTATCCGTTGTGTGAGCTTCTTGATGGTTGGGTCGTCGATATCGACGATCTCTACCTCAGGATGCGGGACCTGAACGGCAAACCTGCCGCCTACGAGAAAAAGAGTCTCGGTATTCTCTTGGAAAAGTTGATCGAAGATAGTACAAAAATTCAAGCCATCTGGATCGTACGATCCGGACTACGTAAAAAGGAACGAATCTTATGAGTCATAAAGTCACAATCAAAACACAGTTCAAAGAACTTCAACCCCTCCTGAAGGCATTTCAGATTTTGGGTTGGAGCATCGAGCACAATGCCGTCGCTCGCGGTTGGAATGACGGGGCAGTCCATGAAGTCGTGGCCCGTAACACGGTACAGGATAACTCCCGAGACAACTGGGCCAGCCAGGACCTCGTGGTGGAACGCGACGAGAAGAACCGTGTCTATCAGGTTCATAACAGCATGGATAGCGATGTTGTGGAAATCGCCCTGGAGTCACTTGGAGGCCGTGAGATGCCTCGTCTGAAGCGTCAGTATGGGATCGAAACGATCAAGAACCGAGCCAAACAAAAAGGTGCTGAATGCACCGTCACGGAACACGCCAATGGTAAAACACATGTACTCGTCACATACGCCTAAGCCTCCGACACCGGAAAAGCGTATCGCCCGCCAGTTGTTCAATCACTTCTTCTACCAAGATAACCCGCCAGCCAAAAGCCTGACGGTTCCGGTAGACTACGTTTATCACGAGCACAATGATGTGACTCTCTGGAACGCCAAACTCGTGTACGAGACTGACTATGTCACGCCCCGTACTCACGAACCCAAAATCCAGTTCGAGGTCGATAAGGACCTGAACATCAAGAAAGATTCAATAATCTATGTCTAAGACTATCGAATTCGTCATTGAGCCAAATGGCGACACCAAGATCGTAGATGTCCAGGGGGCTCCAGGTAGAACGTGCCTGGACGTAACCAAGGAGTGGGAGAAACTTCTAGGTAACGCACAGGAGAACTCACGTGTGATGACGGAAGACTGCCCTAATGAGCAGAACGTCGCCCACCAGCGTGCTTAACCAGACCAGCATTTTCATCGACGAGAACGGTGATATCGAGGCCATCAATGATCATTTCGTTGATGGCCTCGACCTGGGGGTACGGGAGATGCAGCGTGTGTCGGACGTGGAGTTCGATTCCGAGACCCAGATGTGGTACGCCGAAATCCGTGAGGATTTTCTCGCCTCGCAACATGTCGCCAGCATTCGACTTACAGCACCTACCCGTCAAGAGGCCCTTGACAGGGAGGTTGTGTTCGTGAACAGTATCCTGCACCGAAGAATAATCGAAGGAAAAACCATTGAAGACTAAGAAAACCAATATCATCCCCGGCACCTGGATAGGTGCTGGGGACATCCATCTAGGGTGCAAGTTGTATAACAAGCCGGAGCTTGAAGAGGACATCAAGCAGGAGTTCCTGAAGCTCTGTGAAGTAGCGGTCGATATTGGGGCCGAATATCTCGTCATTGCTGGCGACTTGTTTGACACCAACAAGCCAACCGCTGCCCTCGTAGACTTCGTGGCTCGTGCGCTGAAGAAGCTACGTAAGGCTGGGGTGACACCACTCGCCATATCTGGCGACCACGATAAGACCATTGATGAGAAGAATTGGTGTCAAATCGCAGGGTTTGATCCGATCAGCTCGGTCGAGAACCTGGTTGGGATCGACTACAACGATGTACCGGAACAGGTTATGGAGGCCCTCACGAGAGCCTACAACGAGAAGACCGAGTGGGTGTTTCTACACGGCATGGTCAAGGAGCTGTGGCCGTTCTGTGAGGAGAAGAAGCTCCTGCCAGTCCGAGAGTTCTTCCTGGAGCACGCTAGACCCGCTCTGCGGGGTTTTGTTCTTGGGGACATCCATAAGCCCTTCGAGGACACGTTCACGAACCCTGCGACCGGTCAGAAGGTATGGTGTGGGTACACAGGATCACTCGGGGTAACCCGTACCGACGAACTGCAGAAGAAGGGATACCTTCACTGGAACGGTACTGAGCTGAAACGCATCCCGTACGAGCTTCAGCGTAAGTTCATCGAGATCACGTTGTCGAACGAGTGGTTCGACGCTATGAGCGAAGCCGAGAAGCTGAAGAGTATCGAGGAGCTAAATTCCAACAAGAACAAGCCCATCGTGATCTTCTGGTATCGACCCGACATCGCGCACCGGCTCAACGAGTTGGCGTTTCTGTTCCAGCATGCTATTGTGCATCCTGCTAAGTTGAAGGCCGATGGTAGCAAGGACCTAGTGGTAAATCGTTCGGAACTCAAGACTGAGGACAAGATTGACTCGTCGCTCCGTCAGGTAACCTGCCTCCGTAGTGAGCGCACGTTCGACCTGTCCAGACGCCTGGTTCGGGACGTGGACGGCGCTAAGCCCATCCTGGATGCCTTCAAGGAAGAGGCCTTGCGTGAGACCTAGAACTAACACAATGGTGAGGACCTATGATTGCATTATCGATCATCCAGGCCTCACCTGCACGGAACTATCCAAGCTATTGCATTCTAGCCCTAGCTCGCTCTGTAGCTTGCTGTGGAAGATGCGCCAGAAGTTCCGTGTCATCGCCCGCCAGGAACCAGGAATGCGTGGGCAAACTGCCTACCGCTACTACCCACTTCCAGGTTACAAGAATCCATCACAAGAAGAAATTGATTAATGAACGCAAGAGAAGCACGCAAGAAATCTAGGGCCAATTATATGAGATTGGCCCAAGAAAGAGAAGCAGCCAAAAGCGCTGAGGCGGAGCGTCGGAGACTAGCGGAGCAGGACGCACAATGGAAATATAAAAATGGCGACCGCAATAAAGACCTGCATCGAATTCGTGACGAGATCGAAAAGGCTGTAGAGGCCGGAGGCAGGGGAGTATCGTTCATGCACAATGAGATTACGTTGACGGACGCTAGCGCTAAGGTCCTGTACGACACGCTCAGTGAGGAAGGCTATCTGGTCCAGTATTCTCCACAACGTACCGAGAGCTACTACCCCTACAGTACCGAACAGCAGCGACAGGTCATAATTCACGCAACCCTGACAGTTACCTGGGACTAATATGGAACCTAAGTTTAGTAACAACAACCTCATGATCAAAGACGAGATCGTGGTGGTCGATCCATCTTTCCTGATGGACTGGGCGGTGTTCGAGAAGCATCTCCACGTCGAACAGGAAAAGCCCGAGTGGAACGACTACGGAATGACTGTGGAGTTATTGGGTAGCCACTTCTTTCTTGCGATGGTGACGACCGGGGAAGGAACCTACCAGATCACTCATCTGGAAAATGGTGAGGAAGCGGGTAGCTTCATTGTGGAATCCGGCTATTATGCCATCCTCCCAATTGACCTGACTCGTAAGCTGCTGGAGACTAATCGGGACACTCTGGAGTCTCTCGTTGATAGTGGATACGCAGCCATCATCGATATAGGGCCTTTCTCACAAGTGAACTTCACCGGCAATGGTGACTCGTTCGTGGGAGGCTACAAGATCGACGTAGAGGGTAACGACGATGGGCCTGGTGGTCCAGCATGGTTACAAGAGGGTGAAGAAGAACCCGATACTGTCCCGGATGATGCAAATCTTCGGTGGGACCCAAATGGAGAATAATGAAACTCAAGAAACTTAAACTCAGAAACTTCCGAATTCACCGTAAACTTGATCTTGAGTTTCAAGATGGAATTACCGGGGTAACGGGAGGTAATGGGGCAGGCAAGAGCGCAATCATTGAAGCGATTAGGTTTGTCCTACAGGGCAGCTTCGATGGCCCCTCGAAGGACAAAGTCATCAGCCTCGGGGAAACCTCCGGCTATGTGTCCTGTACCTTTGAGCTGCACGGCAAAGAAGGTTACATCGAGCGGCATCTGGATTGCTCCAAAGTAATCCTGGAGTATGACGGCAAGGACCCGCTCAAGAAAGCCAGTGAGGTCAAGGAGTTGTGGGACAGGTTGATGCAAATTACCCCCGACATCATGGACAACGTCGTGATCGCTCGTCAGGATGACATCCCGAAGCTATTTACGGGTGACGCCTCGGAGCGAGAGAAATTGTTCCAGAAGATATTCCTGGTTCCCAATACCGAGAAGCTCCGTAAGGTCATCTGGGACGATTACATCAAGAAGGCACCTCCTGCCTATATGGTGGCCAACCAGGATGATCTACAGGCTGCCCTGGCGGAGGCCATTAGGGTACATGACGAGAAGATAGACCGGCTGAAGTCGCTCCCTAGAGTCGAGCAGCATCAGTATGAGTCCATCTACTCGCTCCAGACCCTCCACAGGAAGCAGCTGGCTGACCACCAGCGTATTCTTGAACTGGAGGCCAAGGAAGCAGCGCTGGAACCCCAGATCGCTCCCGTTCAGGCCAAGCGAGATGAACTGAAGGGTCGTCTGGTCACCATTGACATCGGGTTGTATCGCCAAAAGGTAGTGGAACTCAGTACCGCTCAGGAAGCCAGCAAGTCACGTGGCCGCATCATCGCAGACCTGAATCGCATTACGGTTGACCTCCTGCCTGAAGACGATTACCAGGAGCTGCTCGTCAAGGCCGGTGAAGCCAAGACGAGATGGGATAAATTGCAGGCAGAGCACACAGCCGTCACGCTGAAGTATGACCAGGCCAGAAGAGAACTTGCAGTTCATCAGAATCTCAAGGGTCACGCGGTATGCCCGACCTGTAAGCAGTCCATCAAGGACATCGCGGACTTCATCGCTTCACACGAGAAGCAAATGGCAGAGATAGCGGGGCAGATCAATAGCGCCCCTCTCCAGGAGGCAGCGACTCATTGCGGGAGTCTTAACAAGAAGATTGAGACCCAGAACAATCTGAGGATTCAAATTGGTCTTCTGGAGCAGTCCCTTGTGGGGTGCCCTGAGGTGCAGTTTGACCCCAAGATGTTGGACGTGGCTCGCCAGGTAGTTGCAGCGTATGACCAGATGGATCGCGAATTGCGCGGTTCTGAGCAGACGTACACTTATCTCGTGCAGCAACGTGACACACTGGCTGGCCAGAAAGTGGGATTGGATAAACTCCAAGACCCTCAGTCTGTGCATGCCAAACTCAATGAATTGGACGCAGCTCATCAGAGACTCAATGAAGCATCAAACAGTTATAAAACAGCCGAAACAGAGGTGGGTGCGGCAGCCTCACTGGTTGGAGTTGCCAGACAGCGAATCACCGACAACGACGCCATCAAAGCCAAGAACGTCAAGCGCGACCAGTACGTACAGGATTTGGGAGAAGTCTACGAGGCCCTCCATACTTCGGAGTTTCCTCGAAAGCTTATCCAGAACTATGCGGGGATTGTTACGGAATATCTCAACCGGCACCTGGATTCCTTTGTCATCGACTACACCGCGCAAGTCAATGACAACTTTGGCATTGATGTGTTGGATACTAGTGGGCGTATTCTTCCAACGGTATCTGGTGGGCAGCGTGTCATTATCGGACTTTCTCTACGCCTCGCTCTTCATGATCTGTTTGGTCAGGGTTTCCCGATGATGATCATCGATGAAGCCAGCGCCGCCCTTCATGAGGACAACAAGCAGGCGTACTTCGACGTAGTTAAGAGCTTGAAGGACAACGCTAAACTCAAGCAGGTCATCGTCATCGATCATGACGACCGGCTCGCCAATGTAGTCGATAACCTGATTGCACTATGAGACTTGCTAAAGTCACGATTGATCAGAGCTACGTTGTCGATCTTGATGACGAGGTAATGGTGCAAGAAGCGAAAAACAATCTGTACGAAGACCTCATGAACGCGGTTAAGTACAACGAGTTATTTCAGTGGATAGAACTCGGGAATGAGGACCCTACTCTCAAACCTGAGGATATCACTGAATGCTTGCGAAAGGAACCTGACGATGGCTAGCGTAGCACCAGAGATCAGTGAGGATACCATGGACGCCATTATTGTGGCTTCCATGTTGCTCCACACCCAGGGGGAAGTCTTGATCCCGATGACCGATTCGATGGCGAAACGTATCATTCAGGATCGACTCCCCAAGGACAGTGGTTGGGAAGTGGTTGATGCAAAGTGGAATGGGCCTGATCTGATCGAGGCTTCCATTCTCCAGACCGACCCGATTAAGTACGTGGATATCAAGGTAGACATCAAGGTATAACAACAAAGGAACAAATGGTACAACAGAGCAAACAAGCTGAAGAGATGAGTGAACATGTCAGGAATACCGTCAAAAACTTGAAGGAATCCGCTGATATCGTTCAGACGATGGACCCGGCAGCGGTCGGGATGGCGCTTGGGATGACCGTCCTGAGTGGCTTCATCGCCCCCGCAATAGCGAAGAGCAAGAAGCAGGCCCAACAGGTCCAGGAGGTCGAAACCGTCAAGGCAGGTTGATGTGGAAAAAATTTGTCCGAAATGTAAGAGAGCAATGGACTACCGGGTATGCTTCGGTGACTCCATCTGGCAGTGTAGTTGTGGTCATACGGAGCCTGCCAGCCTCCTGGAAATGTACGGGAAGCTTGAAATGTACGACCAACCAGTAAACTACCAAAAGAAAGACTTACCATGAAACTGATTGAATTCGAAGGTCAGAACGAGGTGATCGCTAAGGAGCAGCCTCCTTATCTACCATTCCCATGTCACCGCATCTGGGCCGATCCTGAGGGTCGTACTACATGTTGTTGGGAGTTGACTTGGAAAGAACGGATCAAGGTACTGTTCACGGGTAGGGTGTGGCATCAGATATTGACCTTTCAGAACAAACTACAACCGCAGCGCTTGACTGTCGAGAAGCCTGAACTACCTCAGGGAGATTGTGTATGACACAAGAAATATACGATAACTTAACAGCCGGAACCATCGTGGGCGAATACGCTGGATCGGAAAAGAATGTCGACGATTGGAGACTTCTGGAGAAAGTCGAGAAAGGATGGCGCATGGAGGTAGGAATGATGAAGGATTACGGATGGCTATCCCTAGGTCATCAAAAGGTGGTGGGGCTCGACGTGTTGAAACACAAACGACGTAAAGGGTCTGACTACAGGGGGATCGCATGACACGATATGGTTTTCGAGGTTGGACCTTGCTATCGTTGATCAATTGGTTCCTCGCTAGTGTATTCGATGTGCTGTTGTGTCAGATGAATGACGATGTAACTGGTCGCATTAGCTTCTTCCTAACCGACAGAACCTTCTACCCAGGAGAGAAATGAACACGGAAATACACTACATGTACCGCGACGGATCAAACTACAAGATGCACCATCGCGAGGTTGTAGCCGGAGTAATCACTCATGCTGATATTGCGGCCTGTCTGGAGGAAGGTGAGAACTTCATCCCTAGTCAGGTAGGACTCCTGGACCTGCAGGAGATGCTTGAGGGTGGAGTAGGAGATGACGACCACGTATGGCATGAGCTGCAGGAAGATGATTTCACTCCCACCCAGGATGCTCCGACCGCGCAAGTAACTGCAGATGAACTGATTCGTAACTTCATCGACTCCAAACATAACTGGTTGGTCGAACAAGCTATGGATTTAATTGGACTTCCACGATGAGATACCAGATATTATCCAACCACGGATCGTGTGTCCGTACCACTGACGATCTTGACGATGCCTTTCAACATTGTGCTGAGCTAAACAGCATGCGAGGCGACCGAGAGTTCGAGGTCTACGACACCGAGACAATGCAATACTGTTAATGCACCTAAACCTTGTTAGATACGATGGAGGGCTGTGGCTCAGCCAGTCACCTCCCTACATCCTGAAGTACCTTCGGTACAGCCATCGATCTTTCAAGCTACAGGGATACCGGCGTGTCAACTCCTTCGAGGAGGTGAGACTCTACAACCTGCAGCCAGACGGGTCCATTTCGACTCTGGGTGGGTTCTACGAGAAGATCATTGGACTCATTAACGAGAATCTCGATACTGTTGAGATTCAGGATAATCGATCCAAGATGCCTGCTCCGGATTGGGATCGAGTTAAGGAGATCGGATTTCGAGATCACCAAATTGAACCAGTTGCTAAGTTCCTGTTGTCGGCTCAACAGACCAGCGGTGTAGTGTCGGCAACTGGTGGCTACGGGAAGACCTACTGTCAGGCCTGGACCTACGCGGCGTGGTCACAACTTAACTGCATCCTCGCGATTCCGATTGCCCAAGTAGTAAAGCAAACCGTGAAGAAGTTCAAGGAGCTGTTTCCAGACAAACATGTGGGGCAGATTGGTGCCGGAAAGGACGACCTTTCTCAGGATATCACAATCGCTACGTTTGACTCCCTCCAGAAGGCCGCATTGGAGAAGTGCCAGTTGTTTCTGGTGGATGAGATGCAATGTGCGGCTCGACCAACCTTTCAGGCCGACGTGGCGAAGTTTCAGCCTGCCCGTACCTTCGGGTATACTGCTACTGACGATGGGTTATTCTCAAATGCCGACAAGCTGTTGGTGGGGATGTTTGGTGAGCACTTAATCCACATCGAGTATGAGGAAGCCGAGAGTGTTGGGGCTGTGGTGCCCTGTACGGTCTGGATGATTGAGGTGCCGCCCGATACGTTGGTGACCGGTAATGACATGGAGAGTAAATTCAGTCAGGGGATCGAACAATGCAAGCCCCGTAATTCCCTGATTGGACTGACCTGCTCGCTAGTACCGGAGAAGTGGCAGACCCTGGTGTTTGTTGATCGTATTAACACGCACCTGATTCCTTTGATGATGTACATGCCTGCCGGTACCCAGTACATCCATCGGGGGTCGAGTAAGAAGAAACACGGTGCTTACGCACTCACCGGTAAACGTCAGGACCAGATTGCCGAGAGCTTCTCCAACAATGAGTTCCAGCACCTAATTGCTACAGATGCATTCAGGGCTGGTGTGGATGTACCCAATATCCGAGTTGTAGTACAGGCTGCGGGAGGGTCGAGCAAGATCGAAGTTCTCCAGGAGGCGCTTCGTGGTAGCCGTACCCTGAAGGAAGAAGACCGTGAGCGTTTCGGGGTTACCCCTAAGACTCATTTTTGCTTGATCGACTTCGTTGATCAGCACGATGATTCCCTGATGGGGATGACCCAGAAGCGGATCAAGTACTACCGGGATCAGAAGTGGCAGATTAACTTTGTCAAGCATCCTCGGGAGATCGATTGGTATAGATACGAAAAATCATTGCTATGAAATTTGATGAACATTTCTGGGGAGTTCTGGGTCTCATAGTGGTATGGACTGCATTTGCCACATGGTTGATGCACCGCAACCGCCTACCCTGATGCCGAGAAGAAAAAGCAAAACGGTCTACTTCGACATGGGTCGGAATGCAGGTAAGACCCACTACTCTTCATTGCTGACCGAGTTAGCCACAGACCGCCCCACGGACGCCACAGGGTTCCTTCGATTCATGGGACAGGACATAGCGTTCCCGGCCTCGGATGTAACGGTACAACGGACAGCCCGCAAGGATGGTAGCGTCATTACTCCAATAACGCGACGACAACCAATGTCGTTTAACCTTCGTGATCTGGAGGAATCGAAGTTGGACTTCAGTAAGGCAGAAGTAGCCATTACCCGGCAGATACAGGGTGAGTTCAGCCGGGGGGCTATGGAGTTGCTCTACGGGTCATCACCATGGACCACGGCCAATACTGCAGCTGTCCGAGAGGAAGAGCGTGATCCGGATGTCTGGAGGAGGGAGTATGAGGGATCATATGTACCCCAGCCAGCTGACCCAATCGGTCGGATGGGTGATGGGGCGAGAGAAATGGACAGGTACCACACTCTGCAATCTCTGACGTATGATTTGCAGCGCTTGCAGCGTATGAACCGGCGTCATGCCGAGCTTATGCATGTTCCAAGTTACGTGGTCTATAACCCCACCGACGAACCTCCGGTCCTTAAGGCCGCAGTGGCGGTCGAGAAGCAAGTGTTTGAAACTGTTGGAGGTCGAGTCGCCCGATCAATCAACCTAGGAGATGATGATGGATGAAGAACCAGATAATATAATCTACCTGTCAGCTGCGGAGATTCAAAGAGAACGCGATTTAGTTCGAAGGTATTGCCAATACTACGGGCTGATACCTTGTGGTAATAACATAATTCCGTTCCCCACCCCATCTGCCTTCGATCAAACGAACGGCAGGATAACCAGAAACGTAACGATCAATGAGTGAACCAGCTAATCGGATGACCCACTACATTGTGGTGGAAGGTAATGACTTCAATGTGTTTAAGACTAAGAAGATCACGGTCGATGAAGGCAGTATATCGGACCTGACAGCCGAGATTAACAAGTTGATCGATTCAAAGGTCGGTGACTCCGAAGGTTCGGGTAGAACTTACGCAGCCGAGCATGGTGATATCGTCTACAAGTTAGTACCGGTGATGCGCATTCGTCTCACCCCTGAAAAGATTAAATCTCTGTGAACCCTCTCGTCAAACGTCAATGGGTACAGGCATTGCGTTCGGGTAAGTACCTGCAGGGGCGCAATCGGCTGTGCCAACCCGGCAAGACGGGGTTGCTGTTTTGTTGTCTTGGTGTATTGTGTGAGATTGCCGTGCAGAACGGAATTATCAATCCTCCTATACGCAAAGAAAGCGGGGAGGTTAGATACGACGGCGACATGTTCGACCTTCCACGGAGTGTTAAGTTTTGGGCAGGAATGAATAACGTGGATGTTAAGATCGATGGTTGGTTTTCGGGGAGCAAAGATCGTCCTCATACGCTTGGAAGTATTAACGACGCCGGAATAGGTTTTGAAAGAATCGCGGAACTAATAGAACAACAACTATGAACCAACAAGTTAAAGAAAAATGGACAGCCGCTCTCCGGTCCGGAGATTACAGACAGGGCACGCATGCACTGCGTAAGACCCTACCGGATGGCAGCCAGCAACACTGTTGCTACGGTGTGCTGTGCGAGCTGGCTGTAAAAGAAGGGGTCATTCCCGATCCTAAGCCTTATGTGTTTGACACTTCAAGGGCAGCCTTTGAGTCCCTTGGTGTCCATTATGGAGTCACCTCCACCCTTCCAAGAGCAGTAGAAATTTGGGCTGATCTGGAGTCATTCCAAGAAGCAAAGATTGGCGACGAGATTACCAATCTCATGAAACACAACGACGACCACAACGCTACATTTGCCCAGATCGCAGATGCAGTGGAACAGCAGTTCTAAATAATGGACTCCCAGGAAATATACGCTAAGCTGAAAGAAAAGTTCGGTGAGGTTAAGCGAGCCACTGGGGGTCAACTCCGCATTCCATGCCCAACCTGTTCGGCGGAGCATGCTAAGAAGTGTAAGCGCTACATCTATCCAAACTCCTTCTACACGAAGTGTTGGATTTGTGGCGAATCACTGACGCTCGCGGATTTGTTGGGGGATGATGTCCAATACGATAGGGCTGTGGGTCTCGGGCCGGAGCCAGAGCACCCTCAATCGCGCGTAGCGCCCTGCAGGGGCTTCATTCCGATCAATCAGCTACCTGGTGACCATCCGGCCATCCGGTTCCTCACCAAGGACCATCTGCACGATCTGGATCGCTATTGGGAGAAGTACCGGGTGTGCTACATTCCTCTTCAGATGGGTGACGATGTCATTTTCGACAAGGGAGAGGGGATTCCTCCGACGAAGGTCAGAACTGGGGACTGCATACTGTTCCCTGTGGTGTTCAACCAAGAGGTGGTGGGATGGCAGCTCAGGTTTGTGCCCGGTACATTCTGGGGCGACAAGTCGAAGATGAAGTACTTCCATGTATTTCAGAAGGGTCGGTACCTGTTCAACTTCGACGAAGCTGTCCAGCACGACCACGTAGTTGTGATGGAGGGTATCAAGAAGGCACTCAAGATACCCAACGCTGTTGCCACATTGGGGAAGAATATCACGGACGATCAGGCCAACCTGCTCTTCAGATGGCCCAAGATCACATTGATGCTGGATGGAGACGATAAGACCCAGTCGCTGGCTGAGCCACTTCGGGATAAGCTGGAAACGATTGCCAAGAACATTCCCACCAGGATGTTCGGGATCGCCCCCGAGGACAGAAGGGTAGTGAACGTTGGGTTAAAGAAGTATGGATTCCCGTCACCGGATGAGATGACCACTGAGCAAGTTAACGCAGTATTACAGGACGCATGGAAATGAAAGAAGAAAGACAAGTCAAGGTTGAGGTTGAACCTACGGTGCATTTTGAGCGTGAGGTCGAAGACTTGACGGCGTCTCTGGAAAAACTCTACGTAGGGTGGAAGCGAAGAATTATCCCCCAGTATTTCGCAACCTTTAAGGATAAGCTGGAGATCAAGAAGACCGCTACGTTGGTGGCGCAGAAGAATTTCGACATGCAGAAGTTCTTCAACGCCCAGATTCAAGGAGCTGATGCAGTCTCGTTCCAGGCGGCGTTTCTACACAGCAAATATGCAGAAAACAAGTACAACACATACCAACAGGAGATGTTTACTGCAATTGGAGTGGACGATTTGTTTGTGCAGTACTACAAAACCCTCGATAAACTGATCGTGTTGGGTCACGATCCGAAAAGAGTGCTTCTCGATGACTACCAT
>Ga0302281_10002420_pt1 | contig 13171 bp, 10 predicted proteins | sample III_Fen_E1_2_FD_198762 | JGI IMG/M metagenome (GOLD analysis project Ga0302281, IMG submission 198762) | Peat permafrost microbial communities from Stordalen Mire near Abisko, Sweden - III_Fen_E1_2 | ecosystem: Environmental > Terrestrial > Soil > Wetlands > Permafrost | place: Sweden: Abisko...
ATCTTGGACAGCAGTGATGTAGCTTATAGTCCAGCGCAGTAAATGGCTTCTCGAAGGACGCACAGATCCGTTGGCAGACTAACTCCGCAGCTTCAGGCGTTTGACAACTATTCAGAAGAATCGCAAATTCGTCGCTTCCGAGACGTGCGACTGTATCTTCAGAGTTCGCAACCTGCACGAGCCTTCGGGCAACCTGCCGCAGAAGTACGTCTCCGGTTCGATGGCCATAACTGTCGTTCACGTTTCGGAATCTATCCAGGTTTAGCGTAAGCACTGCAAAGGAATCATTCTGCCGTTTGCCGGCCACTACAGCTTGCTCAAGGAGTTCTCGGAACCTCGCGCGGTTGGGAAGGTCTGCCAATGAATCATGATGGGCTTGGTACGAAAGCTTCTCATAGATCGCCGCGTGACCAATAGCAATGGCAGTTAGCGCGGCCGCCCGCTCAAACGCTGGCGCCGCGACTGGAGGCATATGCGAGTGCAGATCCGTGATCGCCAGATACCCTACAGGCGGCTCAGAGTTCTTATTGATTGGGATAACCAGAAAGCGGCTTTCACTTGGTGAGTTTATGCCCTGCGCATTATCAGCCGGCAGCATCGACTCGGAATCTGCTTTGGAGTGAGGGAGGCCAAGCGCGAAAGCGGCCTCCTCAAGGAAAACCCGCTCTTCGACGCCGGGGACGTCTCCCATTGCCGCTACGCCCAGGGATCCGCGTCGGTTCAATACGATTGCACAGCAGAGACTTTTGTGTTGGTGCTCTATTAACAGGACTATTTCATGCAGGACAGATTCCAGCAGTTCGTTGCGCGCGATTAGCTCAAGAATTCGATTCATCTCCTCTTCGAACTGTTCAGCTTGGGCCAGTTCATGCGCTTGCGCTTCCAGAGTCAGGTTGGCCTTTTTCAACTCATTGGCATAGCGCATGGCTCGCATCTGAGCGGCCCTTGGCGCTGTAATGTTCTCGTGAGCGATTACGAGGCGGGCCGGGCCAGGCCCGTCAAAGCGTGTCACCCGGAGCATGAACCAGCGTTGCTTTAGGGGACTGTGGCAGGGATAGGGGGTGGAGAACTTTTTTCTTTGTCCGTCAAGAACTGCGTGAATGCCGGCGACAATCGCCCCCGCATTCGGCTCCTGGGCTGTGGCCTTCTCGCAGACAGCCAGATAATTCACGCCAATACATGCGTCTGGATCAGGCAAGTCGTTATGTGTCGCGAACTTCCTCCACGCCAGGTTTACCGCGAGAATCGTTCCTTCGCCATCCAAGAGAGCGACATGGGCCGTCAATGAATCTAGCGCTTCCCGCCAGAACTCTGGGTATGGGGCTGTCATGTTGAAGATTCTCCAACGTGCCTATCGGCAGACAAGGCTTCTCTCTCTAGAGCCACGCGAACGCCTGACGAACGGCCACGGCGGAGCAACAGCTTTGCCTTCACAAGGCGCGGCCCGCCTTTTTGGAGTGGCGCTAGGCGGGGAATAGCCGCAATAAGGGATCTCTAAAGTTCAGCTCCGCGAGCAGGATCGGGAAGGAAGAACTCTCATGCCGTCACGACGGATTCCCGGTTGGCACAGAATCACCTTACCGCCGAGGACTGAAGCAATGGCTGTGCGCGCCTGCTTCTGGCTCTGTTGAGGGCCTCCACCTGGACAGCCCACCCTGAGCCTGCCAAAAGGGGTTAGTCCGTTGCAGAACATTCTTCTCTCCAGGCGCACAATGGAGGCAGTCAGGAGAGCAACTTTCATGGTCCGTATTCGCGTAGTCCCAAGTCCCTACGTCCCTAGTCCCTAGTCCGCAAAACCCTGCCCCCCGTTTTTCAGGTACCCCACCCCCTCGAGCAAGGAGTAGAAAATTCCCTCAAAACCTTGCAGATTATTTGTAAACCTTTTGAAATCAATGCCTGTTGAAAACTTTTCGCCCCCAATTTCTCCCGCATCATGAGATTTGGCCTCTGAAAATCACCGGAAGAATCCGGTTTTGCCTATAAAACAGCGCCGAAGCAGCGCTCCAGCGCCTTTCGGTCAAGCCGCTAACTCCGCCAACTCCGCTAACACGCGCACAGCGCGGCTAACTCCGCTGACTCGCTGAAGAGCCCTTTTCCGCGCCTGTAAACTAATGCTGTGAAACCCTCATCTAATTCCGCCGCGCCGCGCCGCGTTGTTCTCACCGGCTTCATGGGCTCGGGCAAGACGACTGTCGGCCCGATGGTGGCAGCGCGGCTGGGCTGGAGATTTGTGGATGTGGACGATGTGATCGAGGCCGAGGCCGCAGCGACCATCGCCGAAATCTTCGCGCGCCACGGCGAGGCAGCTTTCCGCGAGCGCGAACATGCGGCGATTGCCCGTTTAGCCAAGGCCGATGCGCTGGTTCTGGCTCTCGGCGGCGGCGCGATTGAACATGAAGCCACGCGCGCGCTGCTGCTGGCCGAGTCTGAAACGCTGCTGGTGCATCTGGAAGTGGAACTGGCAACCACGCTCAGGCGTTGCAGCGGAACCGAGCAGAGTCGCCCAGTCCTCGCTGACCAGGCCAACCTCTCCGCGCGCTACAAGCGCCGCTTGCCGCTCTATCGCATGGCGCACGTTTCGATTCCGGTTGACTCGCTCACGCCCGAGCAGGTTGTGGACGCAATTCTGCGCGCGGCACGCCTGACAACCGGAGAAAATGAAACTTCCCACCGGGGCTAAAGCCCGAATGATTATGCGCCCTTTTCGGCACGACCAAAGTCGTGCCCTTTCAAAACAACGAGTCTTCCGCACGCTGTGAAGCCGTGCCTTTTCAAAAACAGTGATTAGCTCTGCGGTTGCGGAGCTAATCACTGTCCACTAATCACTGTTCACTGAAGAATCGGAATTCCCGCAATCCTCTTCTGCCACTCCGCGGGGCCGGTCTGGTGAACGCTGGTGCCTTTAGAATCGACGGCCACAGTTACCGGCATATCGCGCACATCGAACTCATAAATCGCTTCCATCCCAAGGTCCTCAAAAGCCAGCACGCGCGCGCCGTGAATGGCCTTCGACACCAGATAAGCCGCGCCGCCAACGGCCATCAGATAGACCGCGCCGAATTCGCGAATGGCTTCAATCGCCGCTGGTCCCCGCTCGGCCTTGCCTACCATGCCGAGCAATCCCGTTTCGGCCAGCATCTGCCGCGTGAACTTGTCCATGCGCGTGGCTGTCGTCGGACCCGCCGGACCCATCACCTCTTCGCGCACAGGGTCCACCGGCCCAACGTAGTAGATAAACCGGTCACGGAAATCCACCGGCAGCTTTTCGCCACGGTCCAGCATCTGCGTCATGCGCATATGCGCGGCGTCGCGGCCGGTGAGCAGCTTACCGGTCAGCAGTATGACCTCGCCGGGTTTCCATGTGGCGGCCTCGGCGCGGGTTACCGTGTCCAGATTCACGCGCTTCGCTGCCGAGACATCATAAGTCAGCTTGGGCCAGTTATCCAGATTGGGCGGGTCAAGATAGACCGGGCCCGAGCCATCCAGCACAAAATGAGCGTGGCGCGTAGCAGCGCAGTTGGGAATCATGGCAACCGGTAGGTTGGCCGCGTGGCATGGCGTGTCCAGTACCTTCACGTCCAACACTGTGGTCAGCCCGCCCAGCCCCTGCGCGCCAATGCCCAGGCGATTCACCTTGTCATACAACTCGATACGCATCTCTTCCGAGCGGTTTTTGGGGCCGCGCGCGATCAGCTCCTGAATGTTGATGGGGTCCATCAGCGACTGCTTGGCCAGAAGCATCGCCTTCTCTGCCGTGCCGCCAATGCCGATGCCCAACATTCCCGGAGGACACCAGCCCGCGCCCATCGTCGGGACGGTCTTCAGCACCCACTCCACCACTGAGTCATTGGGGTTGAGCATGATGAACTTGGTCTTGGCCTCCGAGCCGCCACCCTTGGCAGCTACCGTCACCTCGACCGTTGCGCCCTTCACCAGTTCGACGTTGACCACAGACGGCGTGTTGTCCTTGGTGTTCTTGCGCGCGCCTGCCGGGTCGGCCAGAACCGAGGCCCGCAGCTTGTTGTCGGGGTCGAGATACGCGCGACGCACACCCTCATCCACCATCTGTTGCAGGTCTTTCGCTTCCTCGCCGGGAGCGGGCTCAAAGCGAGCGTCCATGCCTACCTTTACAAAGGCGTTCACAATCCCCGTGTCCTGGCAGATGGGCCTATGGCCCTCGGCGCACATGCGACTGTTGATGAGTATCTGGGCAATGGCGTCGCGCGCCGCAGGCGACTGCTCGCGCTCGTAGGCTTTGGCCAGGCTGGTAATGAAATCCTCGGGGTGGTAGTAGCTGATGTACTGCAACGCGCCCGCAACGCTCGCGATAAAGTCTTCTTGCCGAATGACGCTCATGGTGTGCTCCTCTGATCTATCTAGGGTAATTGAATCAGAGGTAAGGGGTCAGTGATGAGTGGCCAGTGCGGCGTTGGCGAGGGGGTGTTTTCTGGAGATTGGCACCGCTGTCCGCTGGTCTTGGTGGGCCGGCAGAGCTGGTACTCGGGTACCCCCACCCATATTTTGTAGGGAAATTCCTTGTTTTCTTTAGTTTACGGGTAGGGTTGCGCTGTAAAATCGTCAAAACAAAGGAGTTGCCTGCAAAATAGTCCAGGATAAGGAGTTACGGGAGGTTTCGGCCTCTGTTGGCAGCTTCCGGCTCAAAAAGCGACGCGAAGAGGACATGCCGGAACGATGATTTGATGGAAGGCTTCTCAGGATCATTGTGCGACGAAGTGGGGAAATAATCTGCACTGAAACAGTCGTTAGTGGTTAGTGGTTAGTGGTCAGGGAACTACGAAGCAGGCCGTCCGGGCAGAGACGCTTCGCGCATGGAGTTCGTGGTCTCCCAGGTCCCCAAATGCGAGGCACCTGGGGCACCCGGCAAATAATTACCTGCAGGGTTTTGAAAATATAAATAGGGGGGTAGGGGGGGTGCCTTTTCTCCGGAGGACGATTGGGGCGATTTCTCTCTCGCCTCTACTCCTTGTCAGTATGTATGAACGGGAAGGTATTTTCTGCAAATCGTAAGCGCAATCTGATGAGCGCGTCTGGCCATGTGCCAGGGCTGATCGGAAGTCATTCTTCCCCCACAGGGGCAGAGGATTCTGGGTGGAACGCATTCCCCGGATTGCGCTACATCACCCCAACGACGAAGACCTGCTCCTCCACTCCAGCGAGCAAAGACCGCTCGCCGGGGACCCCGAATCCGCTGGGGACCCCGGTACGCTCCATCCGGGGCTACTTTCACCGCCTCCCTCCGCGACCACCTGCGGTGGGGCCAACTGCCCTCGGCGCGGCGAGTTGAGGTTCATCGTCTCTCACATCTCAGATTCGAGTTGTGGGCCGCCGCCCGCTCATCGCGATAAGGCCGCGATGAACGGGGCACAGCTTCTCATAACTCATGGTGATTCTTCGGGACTGATGTGCGGGCCACCTGCGGCCACCCGCCGAAGGGATGAAGCACACAGTCTTTATGGGCGATCAAGGGTAAGCCACCCGCCCGCCGTGGGATTCCGGCTATACGAATCCCTAATGACAGCGTCTAATAGATACAGGGTGTGGCAAATTGCCTTGACAGTCGCGGGTGAAATCTGGCGCAATAGAATTTCCTTTAAGGTTCGGCTCGAATGCAGATTAATAAGACATAATCTTGCATGATGGGAATTCGGCAGGGCAGTTGCACACTGAACAATATTCTCACGCAGCCGATAAGGAGCACGGGCTTGGCAACTTTTTCGAGCGCCCGCGATCTAATGCCTGAGGGTTAATAGGAGGATTTTATGTTTGGACGGAGACGTGGTACCTGGGTTCAATTTGATCTGAAAGACCCGAAAGCCAAGATAGTCGCGCTTGGCAGCACCTGCATTTCCACTTCCGCCGAGTCTGCAGGACATTTCCAGTCTGTTATTGGCTCGGGACGGATTGCAGGCGTCAATGATCGGGTCAAAGACGCACACCAAATTCCTCAAGTTGGACGCGTACTGGCTCAAGTGTAAGCCCGACGGAATAAACAGCATAGACGCTATCTAGGTATTCAGCACTCATTCCGCCGGGAACGGGGGTTTGTGTGTAATGTTCGAGAACTTCCTTGATTTTGTAATGCTGAAATCCCTCGACGTACGCAATGACTCTACCATTTTCCGCATCGAAGATTGGACCCCCGCTGTTTCCGGGAACAAATAGAAAGTTCACTTCGAGCACCATCCTATCATTGAGCGGGTGCCCGTAACCGGAGTCGAGATTAGTCCTGTAATACGCCGTCGCGACCCCCTTCGCTACGCGATAAACCAAACCGCCCAGCGTAACGTTCCCACCCGCGTCGGTCAAGAGACGCGCAAGCGGGTATCCAGCAACCCCAATCTCCTGCCCGACGGGAACGTCGGCGTAGCTAATTGGCAGGAACGCCTGATCTAGCTTAGTGTCTGAAAGCAGGATAGCGAGGTCTTGGTCGGGATAAAGATGTATGTCCTTTCCGAGTCCTCCGTTGATTTCGTGCACGAAGCCGTGCGTTCCATCCAAATTGTTTACAAGCCGGTAGACGTCGCCGTTTTGGTGAGGTGACGCTGGACTATCGATAACATGCCAGCAAGTCACAAAAACTCTGGAGCTTACGAAGAATCCTGAACCTAATGGGGAGATTTGACATTTTCCATCAGGCAAAGGTCTGTGCCGGTTGACGGAGAATACCGCGTGCCGAACATCTGAAACAACATTGCGGAAAGGCCGAACCTTACTGCTTAACCGCCCCGCCGGAATAAATGTCTTCGTCATTTTGCTCCCCGATTTCTCCCTCGAGATTGACCGATGGACTAAGTCTGCCCTAATCTTAGTGCAGACTTAGGTCAAGTGCGGTTGTGAAACGTGCGGCGATATGTGGAAAACAGGGCCTCTTGGATCTCTCTGGAGGCTCCAAGTCTAGTTTCCATACCGATGAACACCCTACCTCTCAGCTCCGATGGGCTAGTTCAGCCTCCGTCAGATTGAAGAGAAAATCCTAGATACGAGTCAGGTGGTCTTAGGCTTTTGGGCGCGGTCAATCGATCGCTTGCCAAGTGTCCTATGTCCCGATTCTGAGACCTGGGGCGCCCTCCGATCGGCTGTCTCAATTCGCATTCGCAGAGGATTTGACACGTAGAGACTCTTTTCCACGAGACGTCCAGCCGTTAGGCATATTCACTTGATACCGGGAGTTGTCGTCCAGCAGTACAAAACCTTCTAAATTCGAGAACTGTTTGTCAACATACTGACAAACTGTCGTTTCCCAGTCATGTCTCAAATCGTCCGTGGCGCTCATGTCTTCCTTTATCGCATATGGATAATTGACATGAAGCATGAATCTAACCCTCTGTTTTGCTGGGATATAAAGTGGATAGTCAGTTTTTAGGAATTTCGATGTATCAAAGCTCAAAGATTTTGATTTTCTGAGCGTTGCTGCCAGATGAATCTCGTTTTCATCGCTAATTCGATAGTCAAAATCAGTATTGTTTTGAAGAGTGTAGACGAAAACGAGTGTATTCTTGTCCCCTTCCGCATCTAGCCCCTCGAATGATGCAGTAATCGCGCTTGTATTCCATGGCTTCGGCTTCACTGGCCTCGCAGACCACCATGCAAATGTCCAGATAATTAAAGCTGCTAGAAGAGCAAACCCTGCTCCGAACCCGGCAGCTTTGATCGCTATTTTCTTCCAGCTTTCCAACATGAAAACCCCTCACTTGCAAGAGCGCGGGTGCCTAGGTCTCGGCCCTGAGACCGGGGCACCCAGTTGTCTGAGCGAACGAAATGCAGGTCCTTCGACTCCCCTTCACTGCGTTCAGGGGCGCTCAAGATGACAGCAATGATTGGTGCTTATTCTTCCTCTTCCTCCACAGGGCGTTTGGCGTTGGCTAGGATTTTGTCGGCTACTAACTGCGGGACTATGTCGTAGTGGTCCATCTCCATGCGGTAACTGCCCTTGCCCTGAGTCATGGAAGTTAGAAGGGTTCCATAAGTGAGCATCTCGGACATGGGGACCTGGGCGTTGATGATTGTCGTGCGGCCCTTGGAATCGGTTCCTTGCACGCGGCCACGGCGGCTGCTGAGGTCGCCCATGAGGGTTCCGGCGAATTCGTCCGGCGATTCGATTTCGACCTTCATGATGGGTTCGAGGAGGCAGGGCTTGGCCGTTTCCATGGCCTTGCGGAAGGCGAGGCGGCCAGCCATCTTGAAGGACATCTCGTTGGAGTCAACGTCGTGATAACTGCCGTCGTAGACGACGGCGCGGAAGTCGACGACCGGGTAGCCGGCGAGATAGCCGCGGGCGGCTGACTCGACGATGCCTTTTTCGATGGCGGGAATGAAGTTGCGGGGGATGGCGCCGCCGAAGACTTCGCTTGCGAACTCGAAGCCTGCGCCGCGAGGCATGGGCTCCATGCGGATTTTGCAGTCGCCGAACTGGCCGTGGCCGCCGGTTTGCTTTTTGTGGCGTCCCGGCGCCTCGACCGTGACGCGGATGGTTTCGCGATAGGGCACCTTGGGCGCCTTGAGAGTGACTTCAGCGTGGTATCGCTTTTTGAGGCGGCTGACGATGGCCTCGATGTGCGGCTGGCCTGCGCCGGCTATCAAAAACTCATTAGTCTGCGGGTCACGGAAGAACTTGATGAGCAGGTCCTCTTCCATGAGCTTGTGTATGGCGGGGGCGAGTTTGTCTTCGTCGGCGCGGGACTTGGGCTCGATGGCGTAGGTCATGGCCGGCTCGGGGAGCGGCTGGAGATCGATTTGGATCTCCGCGCCCTTTTGGCCGAGAGTGTCGCCGGTGAGGGTTTCGCGGAGCTTGGCCACGGCGCCAATGTCACCGGCGTGCAGCTCAGGGACGTCGATGGCCTTGCGGCCTTGCATGACGCTGAGATGCGCGAGGCGCTCCTGGCCGCGGCGGGTGTAGTTTTCGACGGTGGCGTCATTTTTGACCACGCCGCTGATGACCTTGAAGAAGCTGATGCGGCCGGAGAATGGATCGGACATAGTCTTGAAGACCATCATGGCTAGCGGCTCGCTGTCAGCGATTTTGCGGGTGGGTGCGCTGGCCTCGGCCTCGGTTTCGATGGTGGGGGTGCGGATGGCCATGGGCGCGCGCTCGACGGGCGAGGGCGTGTAGGCCTTGATGAAATCGAGCAGGTGATCGAGGGCCATGTTGGCCAGGCCGCTGGAAAAGAGCACGGGGAAGATGCGGTCATCGCGGATGGCCTCGTGGAGGGCGGCGATGAGGTGCTCTTCGGGGATGGTGCCCTTCTCGAAGTACTCTTCCATGAGTTCGTCTTTGCCTTCGGCAACCAGCTCGACCAGCGCCTCGTGGCGGGTCTTGGCGTCGGCTGCGACGCTGGCGGGAATTTCGCCGGTGACTTTGCCGCGGCCATCGCCGCCGGCGGTGTAATAGAAGGCCTGCATGGTGACGAGATCGACTACGCCGTGAAAGCCCTGGGCGTCGGAGATGGGAAGCTGGACGGGCACGCAGTTGCGGCCCCAGCGGTCAACGAGATCGTCGATGAGGGCGCTCAGGCCGCCGCCGCCGCCGGCTTTGGGGTGGTCCATCTGATTGATCACAACGATGCGGGGGATGCCGGCTTCGTCGGCATAACGCCAGACGCGCTCGGTAACCGGCTCGATGCCATGCTGGGCGTTCACCAGAACGATGGCGGATTCAACAGGCAACAGGGCCGCGCGCGCCTCGTGGGTGAACATATGAAAGCCGGGAGTATCGATGAGATTGATTTTTACGCCCTGCCACTCGGCAAAGGCGACCGCGTTCTGCATGGTTGCGCCGCGGGCTACTTCTTCCTCGTCATAAGCGGTTACGGCCGTGCCATCTTCCACGCGGCCCTGGGTTGGGGTCATCTTGGCGGCATGCAGCAGAGCGGCGACGAGGGTGGTTTTGCCACTGTGCGCATGCCCCACTACAGCTACGTTACGGATCTCACTTCCCTGGTACGTTTTCATGGTGTTCTCCTGTGATTTCTAGCGGGTATTTCTAAAATTGCGGGACCGGTTGCGGCAGGGCCGAACCGCATGAATGAGAGACGCAGTTTCTCACCCTTGCGGCAAAGACAAAGGCGTCGCAAGGATAGGGCGCCTATCGGTTGGGGCAGGATGACAGTGCATTCGAGAGGGAGGGACAGGGAGGCCGGTGGGACGCGCTTGAGGGCGTCCAGGTGGCCGAATTGGAGGGCCACAGGTCCCGGTCTGCCGTCTACCTCGTCCATCATTGGGAGGGTCTCGGGCCAGCGCCTTGCGGAGGGTTTTAGGATAGCCCGCAGACGCTTTTTGCTAAGAAAAGGGGATGCTATCACACGCGGAGTGTGAATGTCCTGTGACATGGGGCACCACCACCTGCGGTGGGGCCAAGTGACGGCTATTCACTCGCGCCAGCCTTTGAGGTTCTGTATCCAACCACTTGCGGAGTCAACAGCCTGCGGCTTGCCGGGACTGGCGCACCTGAGGCCTGATGGGCGACAATCGCTTGCGTGATGACCAAACTTACTCGCCGGGAATTTCTGATGACCGCTTCCGCCGCCACACTTGCCGCTGCCGCCTCCGCTTCGCTTGCCGCGCCTGTTCTTGCTTCATCGGGCCGCAAGAGGGTCTTCATTGGCTCCAACAGGCCGGAGGGGATTCTGGCGTTTGACTGGGATCCGGCAACGGGCGAACTGACGCCTGCGGGCGTGGCCGCGAAGCTGGCTAATGTGGATTGGATTACGTACTCGCCAGGGCGCGAATTTCTATACGCCGCTTCGGAGGTTGACTCGTTCAACGGCAAACCGACCGGCGCTGTGGCTAGCTTTAGCGTGGCGAAGGGCGAACTGCAGCCGTTTTCGGCACAGAACTCGGCAAGCAAGGGGACGTGCCATGTGGCTCTGGACCGGACGGGCCGTGTGCTGTTGGCCGCAGACTACGGTGGCGGAAGCGCGGCGAGCTTTCTGGTGATTGACGGGCGGCTGAGCCCTGCGGTGTGGACCGAGCACTATGCCGGCCACGGGCCGAATGCCAGCCGGCAAGAAAGCGCGCACGCGCATTTTGCTTCGTTCTCGCCGGATAACCGATTTGCGTATATTAACGACCTGGGCGAGGACTGCATCCATATTTATGGATTGAACGCGGAGACAGCAATGCTGACCCCGGCGGGAAGCTACAAGGCCAAACCCGGCGCGGGGCCGAGGACGCTGCACTTTCATCCCAACGGACATACGGCTTACTCGATCAACGAACTGGATTCTACGGTGGATGTGCTGGAGTGGAGCAAGGCGGACGGAAGCTTGACGCTGGTGAAGCGCATTGAGTTGTTGCCTGCGGGTTACACGGGCGACACGCACGCCTGCGACACGGTGATTTCAAAGGACGGTAAGTCAGTTTACTTTGCGAATCGCGGAGATAACTCGATTTACTTTTTCCATGCCGATGAAAAGAGTGGCAGCCTGACGCGGGAGGGACGCTTCGACTGTGGCGGGAAGATTCCGCGCAATTTTGTGCTGGACCCGACGGAGCGCTGGATGCTGGTGGCTAATCAAAGCTCAAACCAGATCAGCGTCTTCGCGCGGAATCCGGTGACGGGTGCTCTGGCCAAGGAAGGTAAGAGTCTTCCAGTGGCCAAGCCGATGTGCATTTTGTTTTGAGTGATCCGGACCTTCAATGGTGTAGCTATCCCACCCTTTCCGCAGAAAGAAGCGGAACGGATGGGGCACGGAGCTTTGTCGGGTAGTCCAGAGAAAAAGCGGGAAATATGAGGCACGGAGCTTTGTGGACCGGTCAGCTTTTGATTCTCGACAAAAACTCTCCGTGCCCCATCCTTGCGACTTTTTTCTGTCGCAAGGGTGGGAAACCGCTACTTCTGATTTGCTGTTTGCACAGCTTCTCTCAGCGGAGATATGAGAGGAATCCCCGAACGAGCTGCTTCTCGCCGCTCCGCAATCATCTCCGACTCGACTTCGACGCTACCAATCTCGCCCAACGCCCAGGCGCGGAAGCTTGACCAGGGCCACTCCTCCGGCACGGGACAGAGTCCGCGCTTCACTGGATTGCGGTGTATGTAGCGAAGCTGGGTGACGAAACCCTCGTTGTTTCTTACATTGTGATCGTAATAACGAGTCTGCCAGAAAGGTAATCCTCCCGCGACTCTTTTGCCTTGTTTACGGGCCTGAATCGAAACCTTGCTTTTCAGCAATTGGACAGCCTTGGAGAGCATCTTCCCATCGGGCTCACTCAGTCGCAGATGGACATGTTCAGGCATGACAACGTAGCCATAGACGCGCATCTGGAAGCGACGCCGCGTTTGTTCAAGAGCAAGCAGGAACGCTTCCTGCATTTGCATTTGAGCCAGAAGTGGAAGCCGGTGATAGCAACTGAAGGTGAGGAAGTGAGATTGCCCGGAGTGATGAAGCCGCCTGAGTCCGTCGGGCATCGAAAACCTGCTGTTCTATAAAGATTCTTAAGGGCAATACTACCGCGAAGTTTTGTGGTATCCCACCCTTTCCGCAGAAAAAAGAGCGGAAAGGATGGGGCACGGAGCTTTTTCGGGTAGTCCAGTGGAAAAAGCGGGAAATATGGGACACGGTGTTTGGTTGGATCGCCTGGTTTTCTATTACCTATTCTTTATTCCTTGAGCGTCAAGCGCTCATTAGGGCTGGGCTTTCGAGGATTGTCGTTTCGGCTGGCGCGCTCTCCTCGGACGGACCTGTCTCCATCGGCACATGGGCCATCTCCCATGTGGAGCGGTCCTTGATGAGACGCGAAACCAGCGCCGAGTGCATGGCATGGCCGGCGCGCTCGGCCACAACGTGGCCCTCGATGCGGCGCCCGGCGAGAGCGAGATCGCCGATCAGGTCAAGGACTTTATGGCGCACATACTCGTCCGGAAAGCGCAGCGGACCGTTTTCCGGCCCTTTTGCACCGAGAATGATGATGCTCTCCGGTCCGGCGCCGCGGATGAGGCCCATGTCGCGTAGCTTCTGCTCGTCAACCTTGTAACCAAAGGTTCGCGCCGGGGCGATGAGCTGACCATAGGTCTCGGCGGCCAGGTCAATGCAGGCGGTCTGATGGCCGACAGGCGCGGGAAAATCGATGGAGTACTCAATGCTGTAGCCGGGGCCGGGATAGAGGCCGATGAATTTGTTGCCCTCACGGACCTCGATCGGGCTAATCACGCGAA
>Ga0302281_10002424_pt1 | contig 13154 bp, 11 predicted proteins | sample III_Fen_E1_2_FD_198762 | JGI IMG/M metagenome (GOLD analysis project Ga0302281, IMG submission 198762) | Peat permafrost microbial communities from Stordalen Mire near Abisko, Sweden - III_Fen_E1_2 | ecosystem: Environmental > Terrestrial > Soil > Wetlands > Permafrost | place: Sweden: Abisko...
GGCCACCATTTTCACCGAACGCACGATTCATCACCGGCAGCCGGTTGAATCGGTCGGCACGCCGAAGGAGGCGTTGCTCGTCACCTTGAACGAGCATGGTTGCGTTGACCTCGACCACATGGCCGACCTGCTCAACAAACCGGTGCAGGAATTTTTGCCGGACTTGAAAGGCATCGTTTTTCTGAATCCCCAAACGAACCAATGGGAGACCGACGACCAGTATCTATCCGGCAACGTGCGGGAGAAGTTGTCCGTCGCGGATGCAGCATCAGTGACCGACCCGCGTTTCGCCGAGAATGTCGAGGCATTGAAATCCGTTCAACCGGCAGACCTCGCGGCCACGGAAATTGACGTGCGGCTCGGCGCTGCCTGGCTGCCACCGGAAGACGTGCAGCAGTTCACCAACGGACTGCTCAACATTCCGTCTGGTGTCGAAATCGGACACATCCACGCCCTCGGTGCGTGGCACATCAACGCGAATTGGGAGGCGAAAGGTGCGACTGCGAACACGACGGATTGGGGCACTGACCGTTACACGGCGCTGGAATTGATTGAAGACGCGCTGAATCTCAAAACTCCTACGGTTTATGACACGGTGGATAAAAAGCCCGTCGTCAACGCGCAGTCCACCGAGGCCGCGCGTGAAAAACAGGAACGCATCAAAGAGCGTTTCAAAGAGTGGGTCTGGTCGGATGATTCACGGCGGGAACGGCTTTGCCGCCTCTACAACGACACGTTCAATCACACGCGCGTCCGCACGTTCAACGGCGATCATTTGACGTTGCCCGGCGCGAGCGGGGCGATTCAACTTCATGCCCACCAAAAGGCCGGTGTCTGGCGCATTTTGCAGACACCGAACACGCTGCTGGCCCATGTCGTTGGCGCGGGCAAAACTTACACGATGGTAGCCGCCGCGATGGAGTCGAGGCGGCTCGGTTTGTCCGGCAAGCCGATGTTTGTCGTCCCCAATCACATGCTCGGCCAGTTCTCCACCGAGTTGCTGACGTTGTATCCGGGCGCAAACATCCTGGCCGCAGGCAAAGAGGATTTTGAGACCCAAAGCCGCAAGAAACTGTTCAGCCGCATCGCCACCGGCAATTGGGATGCCGTCATCGTCACGCACTCCGGCTTTGAACGCATCCCGCTTTCGCGCGAAACCCAGGAACGGTTTTTCAAGGAGCAGCTTCACGAATTGGAAATGATCAAACGTGAACACGCGGACAGCTCCAATCGCCGGTTGGTGAAGGAACTCGAAAAGGCGAAGAAGCGGCTCGAAGCCAAACTTCAAACGCTGGCTGCCGAACATAAAAAGGACAACACGTTGACATTTGAAGAACTCGGCGTGGACCGGCTGCTCGTGGACGAGGCGCACTATTTCAAGAATCTGTTTTACGTCACCAAGATGACACGCGTAGCGGGTCTGCCGCAGACAGCGAGCGAGCGGGCTTTCGATATGTTTTTGAAGGTGCGGCACGTCCAGTCCCTCAACGGTGGGGGCGGCGTGGTGTTTGCCACCGGAACACCCATCGCCAACAGCATGGCGGAGATGTTCACCATGCAGCGGTATCTCCAGCACGACGCGTTGAAGAAACATAATTTGCATCACTTCGACTCGTGGGCGGCAACGTTCGGCGAACCGGTGACGGCTATGGAGCTTTCGCCGGACGGTGCGGGCTACCGGCTGAACACGCGCTTTGCGCGCTTCATCAACGTGCCGGAATTGATGCAGATGTTCCGCCAGTCCGCCGACGTGCAAACCGCCGCAATGCTGAATTTGCCACGTCCAAAGCTGGACGGTGAAAAACCGACCATCCGCAATGCGCCAGCCACCGAGGAGTTGAAAGAATTTGTGCAATCGCTCGCCGCGCGGGCCGAGCGATTGAAAAACGGCCGGGTTGACCCCAGCGAGGACAACATGCTCAAAATCACGTCGGAGGGACGCAAGGCGGCGTTGGATCTTCGTCTGATGAAACCAACCGCGCCGGACGAGCCGCAGGGCAAAGTGAATCTGGCGGTTGAAAAGATTTTCAACATCTGGCAAGAATCCAAGCCGGAGCGTTCCGCCCAGCTTGTGTTCTGTGACCTCTCCACGCCGAAAGACCGGGGCTTCTCCGTCTATAATGACATGGCGCAGAAGTTGGAACGGCTTGGCATTCCCGGCAACGAAATCGCCTTCATTCAGGATTACGATTCAGACGTTTCCAAGTTGACGCTGTTCCGTGATGTGCGTTCGGGCAAAGTCCGCGTGCTGTTCGGCAGCACGCAGAAGATGGGGTCGGGAACGAACGTGCAGGAACGGTTGATTGCCTTGCATCATCTCGACGCGCCGTGGCGACCGGCAGATGTGGAGCAACGCGAAGGGCGCATACTCCGGCAGGGAAACAAGAATTCCGTCATCCAGATTTTTCGCTACGTCACCGAAGGCAGTTTCGACGCCTACATGTGGCAGACGTTGGAGACGAAGGCGAAGTTCATCGCGCAGGTGATGAGTGGTGACATGACGATTCGGCGGCTTGAGGACTTGGACTCCGCCGCGCTGACCTATGCCGAGGTGAAGGCCATTGCATCGGGCAATCCGCTGGTGATTGAGAAAGCCCAGGTGGACGCCGAATTGATACGTCTCACACGGCTGCGTTCCGCCCATGCCGAGGAACAATACCGCATCCGCACCAATCTGCGCCGCTCGCACGAGGATGCGGAAATCTTCACCGCACGTCTTACGAATCTGCGGCAGGACTTGGGTGTTCGTCTGGACACGTCCGGCGATAAATTTCGCATTGAACTCGACGGGCAGGAATCCAATAACCGGGGCATTGCGGGCGAATTGATTTTGCGGCGTGCCGAAAAATTGAAGGCTCGTTTCGGGGAGGATGTTCGTCTGGGAAAATTCGCTGGTTTTGATTTGTTTATGCGTCCGAGTTTCAACAACACTACCGAAATGGTTTTGCGCGGCCAAAACAGTTACGGCGCGCGGGTCACGGACACGGCACTCGGAACCATTCGTTCGCTGGAAGCGACGGTTCAGGGATTTGAAGAACGTGCGGAAAGATTGGAGTTGGACATCACTGATGCCCACAAGCGTGTCAAAGAGCTTGGCGAAAAAGTTGGGGCAAAGTTTGAGCGCGAAGACCGCTATCAAGAACTGACCCGCCGCCAGAGTGAAATTGAGGAAAAACTTGATCTGACCAAGAACCAAGCGCCTAGCCAGGTGGAAGCGGCTGAAAATACCGAGGCCGAGGCCGTGATTGAAAAGATTGAGCCGGTTCAACGCCGGACTACCAAACACAAACAAGGAGTAACCGTATGAGCACTGATTTGGGGACGAAAAGAAATGGCAAACGATCACTTTCTCCGTCGGTCGAGCAGATCATGACTGACCGGCAGCGCGATTTGCCGGTCTGGGTGCGGGCACCCAAGCGCGGGCATGAATTTTATTCCGGGTGCTCGCGGCCAAAACTTTATGATTGGGCGGGGAAGGGCTTTATTCGATCCGTCTCCATTCGGGAACCAGGAAAAATAAAAGGTGTCCGGCTTTTCCATCTGGCAAGTATTCTCGCCTTCATTGAGCGGTGTGAGATCGAAGCCAAAACCGAATCCTGAAGCCGCGTGTTATGTATCCTTGGCGCTTGATTGCCATACTTGAGAAGTCCGACCCGTCTTTTCGAGATTTGTTGTATCCAAAGGCACTCCGTTGCCGGTTGGAAAAGCGAATCGTTCGCGCCATCGAAGAACATTGGCCGGTTTATTTCCCCACCCGAAAAACATGCCGTGGATCAAATTGGTCGTTGAGCATCCCTGAAGGTGAAGCCCTTTACAAACCCCGTCCTGATTCTTTGCAGGAACTTGAACGCTGGAAAAAAAGTATCGCCGGCACCATCGTCGAAATGCGCGCCCATGGTGCGGATATTTCATGGAAGCGATTCGTTGTTATCTGCCAGAACACCCCCGGACTGCGACCGTTTTTGAGCGATTTTAAGCCGCTAGCCAATTTCTTGATTTACGAGGAATCCCTGTGGCCCCGCTCTGGTGGCGTGGCCGTTGGGATGGATGAATTTTTTCAGGGACGAATCCAAGCGTTGCAAGCGCCAGGAAGTCCTTATCCTTTCTCCGACCCGCAACGGTTGCGTTTTCTTCAATTGAAGAAAACGACGATTGAGAAAATCCGAATGATTGACCTGATGTGTCAACTGCTCGACCGACCGCTGATGATTTTGGCAATCCTTCAAAAGTGCGCCAGTGAGTCCGAAAATTCATCATTTTGGCTAGACCTCCAAAACCACATCACCGCGATGATCAAAACGCCATCTCCACTTTCGTTTCGTAAGACCTGGCTTGAGCACGCAATGCAGATGTCTGGCGCGACCAGGAAATCCGGCAAGTCTTGCCCGCGAAAATGGGCACGCTTGCTCGTTTCCAATAAAGATCCTTATTTGAGGAATATCGACGCAAAGGCAATTGAGGTGAATAGTTGGTTGAAAGGAAAAAAGCAGCCGTCAGTCGAAAACATTCGGCGCGCGTGGCTGTCCATCGTCACCGCGAAGAAGTTAACCCTCCAACAAGCAGAGATTGGAAAAGACCGGTGGCTTTTTTCTTGGATGATTACCCTTTGGCTCGAAAAACACTTCACCGAGGTTGCTGCCGAGTTCAAAGGCGAAACTAAAAAAATCCAAAAATATTATCGCCGGTTTTTCCATTACCTTAAAATTTTCCATATCGTCCAAAAGGGCAAAGGGGCTGGCGGATTGTTTGCCCGCCAGCCTTGATGTTGGCCCGCGCTTTTTTATTCGCCTCGACTGTGCCCATACTCATCGTTGTTCGGATTCAACTGATTCGCATGGTTGTCCCGATCATCTTGCGTTTGCATCGCCTTCACCTCCTTCCGGCTTTGTTGTTTTCATGCACTTGTTGCTTGCGGAATGATCGCCACTGTTGTCAGTCGCAAGAGTTGTTCGATTTTTGTCGTTTTCATATTTTCACCGGTTGCACCAGAACCGGATGATTCAACAATAATGAAGGTGTAAAAAATTACTATTAGCCCGGCCCTGTAATTACAGATTTTGACAAAACCGCAGAACTTGCTCGAAGATTGGTGCCCGTCGCGGCGGCAGAGAGCGACAGATGCAGGTTTATCTATCGCGTTTCCTGATCAATGGCGTTGATTTGAAACTGCCGGGTGAGGTAGGCATCTACTTCGGCCTTTGGAAACCGAACAATTTTGGACGTGATTTTGATAAATGGCAGACGGCGTCGCCGCATGAGGTTGTCAATTGTCCGGCGGCTGACGTTTAATCGCCGCGCCACTTGTGACTTGGTTTCGTAGTCCGGCAGCGCAACGATTGGATTTGGTTCTGATTTCATGATGAATTTTATTTTCATCATGAATTGGATTTGCCGCCGGCGGATGTATCACATACACCAAACAATCTCCCCGGAGTTGGCTGCAATCTGGTCCAGCCGCCACGACCTAGCTCTTCTTCGCCAGCAAGATGGAGAACCAATCTTTGGCTTCAGGATCGGTGGCCAATGCTCGATAATTGGAAAATATGACTTGCGGTGAATTGCCGCATTCCAGCGCGACGGCAGGCACATCCTTGAGCACGGCGACGCGATACGAAATGTAAGAGTGGCGGAAACCATTGCGCTTCCACGACACCTTGGCCCGTGCTGCTGCTCGTTCAAAACGGTCGCCCAAGGCGTTGCCAACATTTTCAGCATGTTCTTCGCAGGGATTCAATGCGCCCGACCGCTTGGCGTGGGGCGTGAGCCAGGCGGCGAGGTTGTCACTGATGGGCACCAATCGGCGGGCGGCGGTCTTGGCGTTTTCCGCACTCACAACTATCAATTTTTCAGACAGCCGCACATCTCGCCAGTCCAGTCGTGAAACTTCGGCCAGCCGCAAACCCGCAAACGCGGCTATGGTCAGTGCCGGGACAACCGCCTCGTCCGCTGCGGCAAGAATGGCGCGCATTTCATCGGGGGTGTAGATGCCGATGGGGGCGTGTTGTTTTTTGGGCGTGGAAATTTCCGACAGTTCCAAAGCAAGCTCGGCAGGAACATATTTCTGCCGGCGGGCAAAGTTGAACAAACTGACAATCTGCCGGAGCATATTTTCCTTGGTGCGTGCGGCAACGGCCTGTTTAGTCTTTTGATTCTTCAATCCGTAAATCCATTGCTGCACCAACGGCGCACTGACCGCGATGATCGACAGCTCAAATGCCTTGGAGAATTGACCGAGACGGATTTCAAGGTCGTGAACATGCACCGCTGAACAATTCGCGCTCCGCCGGTCGGCGATGAATTCCGCGACCACTTCGGCCACGGTCTTGCGCGGCATGTTGGACGGATGCTTCTGTTTGTAGAACTGCGCGGTTTCGGCGAGCGTTACGCCCGATGGCAGGCTCGCGCGAGCGGTGGCGTAATCGCGCACGATCTCCACCAGTCGCGCAACACTGGCACTGCCGATGCCTTCATTCTTGGCCAGCAGTGCGAGCGCTTGTTCGAGCGATATGCGATCTCGTGCGCTCAATGCGGCAGCCCCAAGGGCGCCCTGGGCTTTCTGCTGTGCGATGCGCGTCGCCTCCTCGCAGGCTTTGGAGAAATCCATGAAGCGACGAAGTTGCCGTTTCCCGCTGGCATAGTAACTCAACAGGAACGTCTGGAAATTCTCACCGCGAATGTGCCCCTTGTTCTTGTAAATTTTTACGGCAACATCGCCGTTACGAATGACGTGCGGCCACGTTTTAGGCGGGCGAACCGGCTTGGACTCGGGTGCAAGCGAATCTGGTGATAAGTTCGATCTCATGTGTTAAAGTGTAACAACACTGTAACAACAAGTCAACCGAATCTACTTAAGTCGTTGATTAGTATGGTGCCGACGGAGGGGGTCGAACCCACACATCCTCACGGATACTAGATTTTGAGTCTAGCGCGTCTGCCAATTCCGCCACATCGGCACCCTGATTTTACAAGCATTTCTTACTTTACTAATGACTGAAAGTTGACTTTGTGCTACTAATTGTGCTAGTGTAACACCATGCAAGCCGCCGAAACGGGAAGCACGGTCACCCCAGACAAAATTGTTAGTGCAAAGCAACATCGCCAAGCAACATACAGCAAGGTGATGGACAAGCGCAAGCGTCCGATTCGCGGACTCTGGGAACGCAACGGGCGTTATTACGCGCAACTCGCCGTCGAGGATCAAATCACAGGCATCAAGCGGGTCAAGCGTGTGTCCATGGAGGGAGTGACCACTGACGCTCAAGCCGTCGCCAAACTTCAGGAACTTTTAACGCAAAGGCGCAAAGGTGTGCTGCCCGTTCTGAAACGCACTCCCCTGTTTGCCGATTATGCAAAACAATATTTTGCATATTACGAACAGGTCAAAGACGCCAAACGGAAAAGCACGCTCTACACGGAAAACATCATCATCAATCATTGGATCAAGCATCTCGGCCACGTCCGGCTGGATCGCATCACGCGCGCGCTTGTCAACAGCTACATCGCTAGGCGGCAGGGTGAAGGACGAACGGGTCGGACGGTGAATCTGGAAGTCATCTGTTTTCGCAATGTGATGAAACGGGCGGTCGATGATGGGTGGATCACGACGCTACCCACGCTTAATTTGCGCCCATTAAAATGGACGGCAAAAAAGCGGGGGTTGTTGCCGTCCGAGGACATTGAGAAATTGTGCAAAGTCGCTGTGAAAGGTGAGAAGTTTAAGAATGGTCGCGAGTTTGCCGATTATGTGCTGCTGATGGCCGCGTGTGGGGCTCGCCGAAATGAAACCCTTCGGCTGAAATGGTCGGATGTGGATTGGGAGCGCAAGCAGATCACCATTGGTTCGGACGGGATGGCAAAAAACCGCAAAGCGCGCGTGGTGGACTTGAACGCAAAATTGGAAGCACATCTGGAGGAAATGGAGTACCGCCGTCCTCCCAATACGCAGTGGTTGTTTCCCTCGCCGCGACGCGGAAAGCGGGACGAGCCAGCTAAAAGTTTTGTCGAGACGATGCGGTTGGTGCGAGCGGAAGCCAAAATCACTCGCTTTGGGTTTCATGATTTGCGTCATTATTTCATCAGCTATTGCGTGATGTCGGGAATTGATTTCATGACGATAGCCAGATGGGTGGGGCATCAGGACGGTGGCGTTTTGATCGGCAAGGTTTACGGACATCTGTCGAATGAACACGCGCAGCGTCAGGCGCAACGGGTCAATTTCGGGCCGTCGTCAAAATCTTAAGGGCATTAGCAACTGGTCGAAGGCCTCGTCGCAATGCTCTGAATGGTTTTAAAACCAGTGCCAACGGGAATGAGCTTTCCCGCTGTCTTTTAGAAACGGCGAACCACCATGCACACACGGCAAGAGACATCGCGCCGCCCAAGAAAAGCAATGTAATTTTGCATACGTCAATTCCGAATGAGTCAAACCTATATTGGAGATCAGGAAGTAGAACAGGAAGTATTTCATGGAGCATTTCGAACACGATCAATGCTGCCCACCAGAGAACACCCTTAGACGGCCAAGGTGATGCCTCTAACATACGTTTAACTTCCTGTTTATCTGCCCCCACGCACTGGGAACATTTCTTAATTCCTATAGCATGATTCCAAACGGTCAGCTTCTTGCCACACAGTTCACAGTTTTGGTCTGATATTACACCATCCTCCACATGAAATCAGGCCGGCGTAGTTCTGGAGCTTCGACAGTTGATGCGCTTGGTGTTGGAGCGCGGTTAATGGGAAAAACACGCACCACAAGTTTCGATGAGCCTGTGCATGAAGTGAGTGAGTTGGGAGAGGAGTTTACTGTCAATCATATTCTCTCCAACCGTCCCCACCGACAGATAGATTAATTGACTTCCACCATTCCTGCTTAAGTCCAGAAGCGATAGTTATTGGGATTGGACTTATAACAAGGTTGTTATTTATCCAAGTAGTGCATCGGAGCAACTGAATCTGAATGAATTCCTCATGGAGCATCGGGAAAACCGGAACAAGGTTGATCCGCCAAAATTCAGTAAAGCGGTGGAGTTATTCAAAACAAAATTGGCGAGCGATTCGACAATGAAGGACAGCAGCAAGGAATACCATTTTGGGTGTGTAATGAAGCTGGAACGGACATGATTTGCGCTTTGGGAACCGTCACCCGCATTGTCACATTGATGCTGCTTGGCGAGAAATTGTGCTCGACTTTTCCCGTTTTGAAATTCAGTTTTAGTTTATGCATCGTCCCGTCACCCGCCGCGACTTCATTAAAAAATCCACGCTGGTCGTCGGCACTAGCCTGACCACACCGCTATGGTTGTCCCGCGCGTTGGCCACCGGGGAAACGGCCGCCGCCGCACCCGCTGATGTTTCAAAACCGGCACCCCTCCTTCTGGACATGGTGCATAATAATCCTGGTGAAGCACCTTTTGTCACCCATTACAACGATCCCGCATTTCTCAAGCAGCTCGGTTATCAGACAAAAGTATATGAACTTTTTGAAAGCGCCCAGTTTGGAATTGACTGGTCTTCCTTGGATCCGGAAATTTTTGTAGCCGGTTCGCCCGAACGCGTCTGGGTGGATCAAAAGGCGGCGGAGTTGGACAAGCTTTATACGGCGGCGAAGCAAGCCGGTTTGTCGGTCTATTGCCAGACCGACATGATTGTCTTCCCCAAAAAACTGGTGGAGAAATTCAAGCTCACCAATTTCACGCACATTTCCGATCCGGTAACTCAAAAATATCTCCGCGCGGCGATCCAACAGATGTTCCGCCGATTCCCGCTACTGGACGGCTTGGTCGTGCGCATCGGCGAAACCTATTTGCAAGGCGCTCCGTATCACACCGGCGGTGTTGCCGATAAGACCAGCCCGGAAAAGACCATCATCCCGCTCATGAATCTACTGCGGGACGAAGTATGCACCAAGCTCGACAAGAAAGTGCTTTTTCGCGCCTGGGCCAGTTTCGACGAGTCGTTGCCGGCTTATCTGGCGGTGAGCAACGGCGTGGAACCGCATCCGAATCTGCTGATCTCTATCAAACATTGCGAAGGAGATTTTCATCGGGGCAACCCGTTCAGCCGGGTTCTGGGCGTCGGGCGGCATTTGCAGTTGGTCGAAGCCGAATGTCAGCGCGAATACGAGGGCAAAGGCGCCTATCCCAATTACATCGCCCACGGAGTCATCGAAGGCTTTGAAGAACACCACGGCGAGAGCATCCGCAAAATCTGGTCCAATCCACTGATCGCCGGAATGTTCACCTGGAGCCGGGGCGGCGGTTGGAAAGGTCCTTACATTACAAACGAACTTTGGTGCGATTTGAATATCTATGTCCTTTCGCACTGGACGCAAAATACAAATCGGTCGGAGGCGGATATTTTTGATGATTATTGCACCAAAGTCCTCAAGTTGTCCGCAACGGATGCCGCCACGTTTCGCAAGCTGTGCCTGCTATCGGCGGATGCGGTTTATCGAGGCAAACGGGGCACCCACAACGAGATTTCGCCATGGTGGTCGCGTGATCAATACATGGGCCGTCCGCCGCTGCCCAACAATCCGGCGGACTTGCCCGAATTTCTCCGGCAGAAAGATGAAGCCGTTGCCATGTGGAAACAGATGATGGATTTTGCCGACAGCATCCATTTCCCGGATCCGGCGGTTCAGAAATATGTGCAAACCTCCTGTCGGTATGGCCACTACGTTTATCAGATCTACAGTGACGGTTTTCATCTCACAGCCTTGGGCAAAAATGGGGACAAGGTGCAGATAAAAACCCTGATTGATGATTATGATCAAACTTGGGCGGCGTATAAAAATCTTAAGGAAGACAATTCCTCATGTGCAACTCTCTACGTTGACAAAGGCTTTACGCAGAAACCCGGCAGCGAAGGCGTGGCGGGCATGGGAGCCATGGTTGATGAATTGAGGAAGATCATTTAACCGAAAGCGGACAATTTAATCAGCTTTGTCAGACCGCGTACGATCCGGCGCAGGCAAACAGAATCTCTTCGAAGCGCTGCCGGTCATGCATATTATCCCTAAGTCATGAACGAAATCGCGCTGGTGCTGGAATCCAGTGTGACGCGATGCGGCGTATCCTCATTGACAAAGCACGGCGCAAATCCCGTGCTCAAGCTGGCGGCGGTCACTCGCGTCTGGACATAGCAGATCTGGAACTTGCCGAGACAACGCCGGATGACAATCTTTTGCTCATTGACGAAGCCCTGAAAAATCTGGCGCAGGAAGACCCGGAACAGGCGCGGATTGTGGTGCTGAAATTTTTCGGCGGACTGACCAACGAGGAGGTGGCTGAAAATTGCGTTGGAAAAGTTAAAATCAAACAAGCCGAATCGTTTATAAATAGTGTAAGATTCGGGGGCAATCCAACCATTAAATATGTTGCACCCAGTAAATGAAAATGTGAGCGGCAGCGTGGGCAGGATACTCTCTGGCTTGGCGTAAATTCAGTGGTTTTCCGTTCTACGGCTCGTAGTGAAACCAATCGAAATCGGCTGTTCCCAAAGGTTGATTGGTTGCAAACACCGTGTTAAAGCTGAAAATTCCTGGACGTGCGCCCTTCCACCAACTGAACTGAAGTTTAACCGGCTCGCCGAAAGGAATGAACTGGCCGCCGTCAAGGCTGTAACTGAAATTGGCGATGCCATTTGTGATATCGGCACGCAACTGAACGTTTTGCGGGTCAATGGCCGGGCCTGCTGCTTCGTTGGTTGAGGTATAACAGGCGATCTGTTGCCTGCCCCCCGTTTGCATCACACCAATCCATCCTGACGGTTTTCCGAATAAGCATAAGCCGGCTCTTTGTCCATCTGCCATTTTGCGCGTATCCAGCGAGGTGGTGACAATCGAGACTGGGTCGGAAAGCATTTGAGTGAGTGTGTTGCGTGCGTGAAGCAACGAATCGGCTGGCAAAGCATTCAGCCTCAAATATCCGGGGCGTGACGTAAGCGACCATTTTGAATCATCGGGATTATGGTTCCATTGCCACTGCAAGCCGAGCTCGGATGAGTCGAATGTGTCGGAAGTTTGCGGAACTTGTGTGGCCGTTTCGGATCCGTTATCCGGCTTGGTCCACATCAAGACCGGCTGCCCGTTGGTTGCGCCACCCGATGGCTGGCCAATCACCGGCCAGTCATCAACCCATGTTACGGGTTCCAGCCAGAAAACACGTCCATAGGCGCCGCGCTCCTGAAAATGAACGAACCATGGTTGTCCGCCCGCAGTTTCCACATAAGCTCCCTGATGAGGTCCGTTGATGTCTGTGTCGCCTTGTGACAAAACTGTTCTGTGTTCGTATGGGCCGTAAATGTTCGTCGAACGCAAAACTTCCTGCCATCCGCGGGCCACTCCGCCTGCGGGCGCAAAGATGTAGTAATAGCCCCGCATCTTGTAAAGTTTTGGCCCTTCCAAAGTCGGCATTGTATCGCGGTCTTTCACAATGGTTGTGCCTTCATCCAGCAGATGGGTGCCATCAGCGCTCATTTTGTTCAGGATCAACGGCCCCGCCCCAAGCACGGAATGGATGAGATACGCTTTGCCATCATCGTCCCAAAATGGACAAGGATCTTCCCATCCGGCAATTTTTTTGACTTGGACCGGCGTGCTCCATGGCCCTGCAGCGGATTTTGCGGAACTCATAAAAATACCTTCCTGCGGTGTCGGGAAATAAACCCAAAATCGTCCACCATGATAACGGATGGCCGGCGCCCAGCAGCCTTTGCCATAACGGTCGCCATTGGTCAGGTCATAGGCCGGATCGAAGTCAAAACGATCATAGACATGGCCGATGATCCGCCAATTCACGAGGTCCTTGGATTCAAGGACCGGTATGCCAGGCATAAAATGAAAGCTGGATGAAACCATGTAAAAATCCGATCCAACGCGAATGACATCCGGGTCAGAATAATCTGCGAACAGCACAGGGTTTTTATACTGACCGTTGCCAAGGTCAGACTGCCATGCATGTGCAATCGGAGGAAGCACAGCGCAGTAAAAAAATGCAAGAGCGCCTGCTCGCCTGACTATCCGTTCAATTATGTTTTGAAATCGTTTCATTTATGCTGATCAACCCACATTCCACCGAAAAAATATTGAATAGGCAATGTCTTGTTAATTAAATCGCCATTAATGAAAACCTGGTCCGGTGGCCCGACAG
>Ga0302281_10002427_pt1 | contig 13148 bp, 8 predicted proteins | sample III_Fen_E1_2_FD_198762 | JGI IMG/M metagenome (GOLD analysis project Ga0302281, IMG submission 198762) | Peat permafrost microbial communities from Stordalen Mire near Abisko, Sweden - III_Fen_E1_2 | ecosystem: Environmental > Terrestrial > Soil > Wetlands > Permafrost | place: Sweden: Abisko...
GGCAGGATCAAACAGAGTTCTTTTCGTGACCGCCATTCAGATTTCTCCAAGCCTTCTTCGCCGTCAGACACGAAAACGATGTATGTGAGTCTCGATCGTCTGTGGGTGATTTCAGGCGCAAACTTACACACTATAGACAATAGTCATGCACCGGGCGTGCGTCTGAGCTGTATAGCTCAGATCTTTCTACATTTCGGCGATTAGCAAGAATAGTTATGGGGCGCCATTGGCCCTCCGTAACTATAGATTTGGATTCCCTTCGTTCGGTTGTAAATCGAAAGGTTGCTGTTGAGAGCACAATCGGCGTTTCAGCTGTCTATCTACGCCTACAAATCTCGAGAGCACGCTTCGGGTTGCTGCCAAGCACCCGTGGCTGACCTGGGCGCCCTGTTCTCGCCACGTGATTGCCGGGTTCCAATTTGTCAGTCGATGCTTTTGTACGGCGATATCGACACCGTGGAATGCGGCAGTAGGTGTCCTCCGGGTTTGACACACCGTTGGAATTAGGTATACCTAATTGTTAGGTTAACCTAAAATGAGTCCAGTCGTTCGAATCGCGCTAACAGTCGCAGTCATCTTCACGGCTCTGGCAACGATCTGTTTGCTGCCGATGTAGGCGCAGAGCGGAACCAGCAGTGGGATCGCAGGAACCTTGGTGGACCAGGGCGGCGCCGTGATTGCCGGAGCACAGGTGAAGGCGACGGGGGTGAACACGGGCACGGTGCGTGCGGTCGAAAGCAATGGTCAGGGGCGTTTCCTGTTCTCGCAGGTGAATCCGGGAACGTACGTGATTGAGGTACGAGCCACGGGGTTTGGCGTGGGTTTGTCCCAGGCGACGAGCGTGGCTGTAGGGCAGACGGCGGCGGTGGACTTCATTCTGTCGCCAGCGGCGACCTCGCAGTCGGTAGAGGTGCTTGCGCAGTCAGGGCTGATGAGCCTGGAGAATGCGAATACGTCGGCGACGCTGGGGGCGAAGACGATCAAGAGCCTGCCGAACCCCGGGCAGGACCTAACCTATGTGGCCCAGTTTGCCGAGGGTGCACTGATGAATACCGCAGGGTCGTCGAACGACGCGAAGGCGGCAGGTGGCTACGGCAATGTCGAGTTCAATGGCCTCCCTGCGACTTCGAACGGCTTTATTCTGGACGGTTTCGACGCGAATGATCCATTCCTCGGACTAAACATCGGTCTATCGACCAACCTCGTGATTGGACTGGATGCTTTGCAAGAGGCGACCGTGAACACCAACTCCTACGCGGTCGATCAGGGGCGCTACGGCGCATCGCAGGTGAACTATTTCACGAAATCGGGGACGAATAAGTTTCACGGCGATGTGTACGAGATATGGAACGGCTCTCTGTTGAACGGAACAGATTACTTCCTCCACGCCAACGACACGCCAGGAAACGTGGCGAAGAAGCCGCGATCAACAGTGAACGAGTTTGGCGTGAGCGTCGGCGGACCGATACGGATGAACAGGCTCTTTTTCTTCGCTCACTTCGAGGGGATCCGCATTGCGCTGCCGCTGGTGGCTCGAACTACGTTGCCGTCGGCGGCCTATCAGCAGTATGTGTTGCAGCAGTTGCCGCTGGGTGGGACGGATCCGATCAATGGCACATCCCTGCCCGCGCAGCCACAGGAAGAGGCATTTTACCGGAACATGTTCGGGCTCTACAGCAATACGGCGGGCACTCCGACTCCGGTTCTCTCCTGCCCCCTGGACGCGAACGGCACATTGCTGGCTGGTGCGCAAACTGCTGCGAACCTGTTCAACGGTTCGGGTTGCGCGAACAAGCGCACGCAGTCGCTGAATAACTCCGATAGCGAGAATCTGATCGTGCTGAAGATCGATCACACTATCGACGCAAACGACACCGTCTGGTACAGGTTCCAGCAGGACACCGGATTGCAGGCCGCATACACCGATCCGATCAATGCTATCTTCAACTCGTACTCGCCGCAGCCTGAGCGAACACTGGTCGCAGGCTATACGCACCTTTTCACGCCCAACCTGGTGAACCAGCTCAACCCGGGGGCAAGCTGGTATTCGAGTCTCTTTCTGCCGAATAACTACCCGCAGGTATTGCAGACATTTCCGATTGTGCTCGCCGGGGGCAGTTCCAACGCACCGTTCACGACGCTTGGCGGCAATGATCAGACCTACACGCAGGGCCGCAAGGTCACGCAGTGGCAAATCAACGACAACCTGATCTGGACGCGCGGACGCCATAGCTTCAAGTTCGGTGAGAACTCGCGCAGACTGGACGTAAGCGACTTTGACCTGGGTGAAGGAGTAGTGCCGGAGGCGGTTTACAACGATCTGGCGCAGTTCACATACGGGGCTGCGTCCACGGTCACGGCAGCGTTTCCGGTTACGCAGAAGGAGCGCGTCACAGTTGGCAATCTCGACATCTATGCGATGGACACGTACAAGCTCAGTCAGCTATGGACCGTGATTGCAGGGCTGCGGGCAAGCTGGAACACAAATCCGGTGAATCAACACGGACTATTCGCGCGGCCTGCTGGATCCTTCTTGGATATGACGCACGACATCACCCAGCCTTTGAACCGGGCGATCGAGACAAACGTGCGCAACTTGTTTCCGGGCACACCGTTGTTCAGTTGGCAGCCGCGCGCGTCGGTGGCGTACAAGGTGTCGAATGCGATGGTACTGCACGCGGGCGGCGGAGTCTTCAACGACATCATCCCGGCGCAGATCGCGGACTTCGGTGCGACGAATCCGCCGTATGCTCCGGTGTTTGTGGGCGGCATCAACGGACAGGTTGGCGGGGTGGGGATTGCACCCGACGTTGTAGAAAGTGCGGTGGATGCGACCGCACGAGCGAACCAGGCGTTCCAGACAGCTTTCAGTTCCGGCGCGCCGTCACCGTTTGCCGTCGATCTGAACACCTTTCCCAGCGGCACGCTGAAGACGCCGTACTTCCTTGAGTGGAGTCTCGGGGTGGAGCGGGAGTTGGGGACACGCGGATCGTTGCGGATTGATTACGTAGGGACACGAGCGGTGCAGGAGCCATATCAGGTCCAGTTGAACGGCTACCAGACTGTCTGTGCCGGATGTTTTGCACCGTTCGCATATGGCCAACCGCTGGACGCGAGGTTCGGCAACGTAAACGAGTTTCGCACGGGAGCGGGCAGTAACTACGCCGGCTTGCAGACGAGCGCGACGAAGCAAGTCGAGGGGCTGACGTTGCGCGCGAATTACAGCTTCAGCCATTGCCTTGACGAGGTTTCGAACGGCGGCCTGCTTCCGTATTCCTCCCTCGGAATTCTCTCTCCGCTTCCCGGCGATCTGCGAAAGGAGTACGGCAACTGCGACTACGATGTGCGTCACAACTTCACCGGATTCGCGGTCTACGAGATTCCATTGCATACGGGCAACGCAGTGCTGCGTCGAACGCTGGGCGGATGGCAGATATCGGGGACGGCAATCCTTCACAGCGGCGTTCCGTTCAGTGTGCTCAGCGCGCCGTATACGGCGAACAACCACGGTATCTTCCAGGGTAGTGGACCACAGTATGCAAACCGGGTCCCCGGTGTGCCCCGGTATCTCAAGGCTCCGGTCTCCGGAGTAACCCAACCCGGCAGCCTGCAGTGGCTCAACCCTGACGCCTTCGCCTCGGTAGTCGATCCGAGCACTGGCGAGTGTGCCGGGAGTGATTCCACCGCCATCTGTCAGTTCGGTAACTCGGGCCGCAACAACTATCGCGGACCTCACTTCACCTACTCCGAGGTCTACGCTACGAAGAAGATTCCAATCACGGAACATGTAACCTTCCGCTTCGACACGCAGCTTTTCAACATTTTCAACCACCCAAACTTTGCGCTGCCTAGCAATCAGGCGGGCATACCCGGCGAGCCGGTAACGCAGACCGGTTTTGGCGCTCTGACCAGCACGATTTCGCCGCCCACGGGACTGCTTGGCGTCGGACTCGGCGGCGACAGTTCGCCGCGAATGATCGCGTTTCAGGGGAGGATCGAATTCTAGAACCCCGTGCTGCTTAGATCTGGTACAAGCAAGCGATCGTGAGTTTGGGAGAATGGTCGTCGATTCGGAATTGATGGAAGAACTTACAACAGAACCCTATGCGGATGGATCAGGGCCATTGATTCGATACGGCGACGGCCGACCTGCTTGGCGATAGGTGGAATCCCCTTGCAGGGAACTCTGAAGCAGGCAGTCGGGTTCTCTGGCCATGCCTCGATCAAATATATGCGTTGCCAGCCATTGAGCGAGCACCAGGCAAAGAGCAGAGATGCATCCGCCGAGTATGGTGATACTGGCGATTTCACGACGTGACCATCGGATCAGTCGAATGCGACGCGTGCTACTCCGACCCCATTTCGGAACGTAGGACATAAACCCTCCTCTTGCGAAGCTCGCCCGGAGGAGCATTTCAGCCGCCCCCGGGCATAGGAACCTGCAATCACAGCCCAAGGGGACCCTGGATTTACGCGAAATCGGGTTTACACTCATCGAGACTGTGGGCGCGTCCAGAATGCCTTTCCCGTGTCGCCCGAGTGTTGGACTGCTGGAAAATGAAGATCACAATGGACCCTCATTGAACGTCAGACTTGACTATATGGGCTGGTGAGGTAGTGTCCGCGGCTGTTCGCTGCTGTCCGCAGTGAGTCTCTTGTCGCCATTCCACTGAAATTGTTCACGCAGATGATCCCAGCCTAACTGACCAGTTGGAAAGGGCGAGCACTCTCCTAATTGAAGCGAGAAGTGCCCACCCGATTGTGTATGTTCCTAGAAGCAGTCCAGAAAGGCCGACAGACTATTTGTCGGCTTAGTGCGCATGAGTTGCATCGCATAGCTCCCAGGGTACCGCGGTACACCGTCCACTTCGATCGCTGCGGGGTCCGCCCACTGTTCGGGGTACATACACATGGGCTGCGACGGCGACTGGGCCTGAATCGCAGAGCAAACAGCACTAATCATCTCCCAAAAGTCCATAATTCTCCTGTCTGTTTAAGCCCGGTTCACGCTGTCGCTTCTGGCGACGAGCTTCCCCGGGGTTGATTGGTTAAGTGCAACAAGAGGGCAGCCCAACAGGTTGGACTTGACGCTCTCGAAAATTTCACCGACCGTTGCGAAGTAGTCCTCCTGATCAATTTGGGAACAAACATGCGGCTCGAGGACGGGCTTCCACTCCTTGGGTGCAGCGGTCAGCGACTGGCCGCCGACCGCTGGTTGAGGAATATCTGGAGGTCTGCAAGGTACCGGCGGTTCCACGCTAGTTGCGCGTTTAGCTGTTGGACTGCGGCGTCGCGCTGTCTGGAGGCTTCTCCTAGCGCCGCAACCAGATCTTCAGCAGCGCTGATCCTGCGGGATGGTCCCCGATTTTCATTTGAAAGCATATCGCAGCGATTACGATCTTCGTTGCACTGTCGGCAAGCGCTGACGCAGTTTTCAATCGTGGTGGGACCTCCGCGGCCGCGCGGGATGCGGTGGTCGACTGTGGCTTGGTCGGGTGCGACATTGTGAGAGAGATATGTGGCGCGTCCGCACCAATGACAGGATTTATTTGATTTGGCCACAGAATTTTTCGTCGGGGAAGTTGATTTTTAGCTTGGTTTTTTATTGGGGCCACTTTCATTTAGGTATTGCGTCAGGCACGCATCAAAAAGCCCGATCGTGGAACTGGGTTGAGGGAGGCTGGGGTTTTCAACTCGAACCGGGTGAAGGAAGAAAGTTCGTTGATTTTTGCACGACGCAACGTTTGTTACATAAGATGCGTCCGCAATTGGTTCTTGCGGCGAGAGCCAGAGCCGGGTGGCCCAGGTTCGGGACAACGCGGCCCAGCATGGAACGGTGCAAGCTTTAGCCATGGGCACACATCACGAAGAATGGTCCCCGGTTCCAACTGGAGGTGGTCCGTCATTCGCCTGCTGTAGGTACTCTCGAACGAGTTGTGGCACAATCCAGTCGTGAAGTAAAGCCCGCATGATTGCGTCGTCGTCCGCCGTACTGTTATCACCAGTATGCTCGGGGTATACGGAGATCCCAGTAATCTTCTCGAATCGTTTATCGTTGATCAAGCTGCCAATCCTCTAATTGTGAAACTTCTGATTGCCGCTGAGGCCCATAAGGTCCTAGCGGCGTTGTAGTGCGTAACGCTGAAAGTTGGCGAGGTGAGTGACACGCTACTTTTGTTGGAGCGGGGGCTCTACAGCGAAAACGAGCGATCAAATCCCGCAGGTATCTGCACCCGAGCGCACGAGACCATGGTGCTCTCACTACTTGAATCTTGGAGCCATGCGCGGATCCCCCGCGCCACCATGTTTCTAGATGGCTCCGACGCGTTGGTTTGCCTTGAGTGTTGAAGTATGTGGAAGCCAGGAAATTGATCTGCCCGCCCGCCGGCCGATCGAGGATAGACCCGGACCGTAGACTAGCCGCCGCTCACGCGGCTTGCTTCGGTCGTGCGGTTGTACTTACTCAAGACCCAATAGACCGTGGTGCATTTACAGCGTCTATGAAAAGAACGCAAGTATACGACTCGGCAGGCAGACCGCTGGAGTAAGTGCGGGCGGCGTCTAAGTGGAGATTGTGTAGAGGTCCGGGAATCAGGGTTAAAGACGCGGTGGCAAAGCCGAGGGCGACGCCACGAGAACTCGCGGCTGCCGCCCTCCGATCGGGTGGTGTTGCCGTGGCAGGAGATGGAATCTAAGTTCACGTTGACTACGCAACCGCTACATTGGCGAGCGGTCGAATTTCTCTCCAGTAGTCTGTGTCACTTGTTTCAGGACAAGGCGCAACCTATGTCGCGGAAGGTCGAGTTCGGAGGCTATTTGAGTATGATACAAGCCTTGTTTAAGTAGCTTACGGACGCGCACCAGGTCCACCTCCGATTGATTCAAGGGATGCCTGAATCTAAAGTCCTCTCCGGTGGTGGCCCGGACACGTGCCAGAGTACGGTACAACCTGTTTGGCAATACGTTGAGTTTGGCTGCGATCTCTTTGGTTGATTTTCCTGCTTTCCAGAGCTCGCGGACACTATTCAAGTCCGTTTGTGTCAGCGAGCGTGTGGGGTGGTTCGTCGTGCGGTCGAACGTTTCTCCAGTAATGGCGCGCACCTTTGCCGAGACTGTGAACAGCCATGAAGCAGAGACATTGAACCGCGGTGCTATATCGGCCCAGGTCAGTCCAGCCTTCCGGAACTCGCGCACCTTGTCCATATTGATCTTGGAATGATTCAAGGGATCACTCAGCGGCATCTTGCGTTTAAGAGTTTCTCCCGTTACGGCGCAGGCTTGTTCTAATACTCTGATTAGCGTCGGCACAGATATGTTGAACCGCCGCGCTATATCGGAAAAGACCTTACCCGCGTTCCGCAGTTCCAGTGCTTTCCGACAGTCGATCTTAGGGTGGTTGAGGGGATCGGGCCGCTGGACCGTGCGTTCAAAGGTCTCTCCCGTTAGGGCGCTCGCTCCTTTCATTACTTTTGTTAGAGTTGGGGCAGAGACCTGCAACTCGCGCGCTACTTTGATAATGCTCATACCGGCTTTCCGCAACTCACGGACGCGATCCAGATCGACCCTGGGGTGATTCAATGGGTCCCGCTCTGGAAGTCCGAAGGACTCTCCGGTGATGGCGGTCGCCCGTGTCAGCACGGATGCTAGAGTCGCTCTGCTTACGCGCAGCTCACAAGCTATTTCGTCGAAGAGCATCCCGGACTTGCGTGATACGCGAACCCGCTCCAGATCTACTTTTGGGTGATTCAGTGGATCAACTTTGAGGCGATCGCCAGTAGGGCGGAGGTTCTGCCGCTTTGCAGCTGCTCTCACTAGGTAAATCGAGATACCTTGCGACCGCGCGATTGAGATGTAGGTGGGAGCACCTTGCGCAATCTGATCGGCTACCGCCGCATCGTAGGCGTGAGTGGTAGCGGGGCCAAGGGGCTTTATCCACGCAGGTACATCAAGATCGATAGTCATAGTAAATTCCTCGTAATACTGTCGGAAATCCGTTCCCCCGTCCGACGGCATTACGAGCTGGTTTAGCGACAAATGTAGATCTCCTTTCACGTGGAAAGTCGGCGGGGACTGTTCCGCATCTAGGCGAAGCTTCAGCGGCCCGACATGGCGCAAGATTGCCTGTCGCACGGAGTTGCGGTCGGCGAGCAGCATCTCTGAGAGCCGATGAGCTTGCGTGTGAATGAAGGCGCGGGCCTCCTCCAACGGCACTCGGCGCACTTCTGGTTTAGTGTTTCGTGGCAACTGGTCTTCGACTTGTTTCAGACGACCCTCTATTCGCGCGAACTCTGATTTTAGGGATTCGATGGGTCCGAGTTCCCTGAGGGAGGCAATGATGTTTTCACGTTCCTTTCCCAGCCGATTCTGTTCGCGCAGTAGTGTGGCTGAGCTCGCTTCGGCCTTCTTTCGGTTCTCATCTGCAGATGCGGTCTGGGCATTCAGTGCTTCGTGGAAGCATTCGACTGCCGAATCGAGCGGCTTGTGTGCAAGGATTCGAGTTGTGAGGTACTCGACTAAGCGGGTTTCAAGCAGTGCTTCGTCGACGCCAAGAGAGCAATTACATTTCTTCCGCTCATATCGGAAAGACTTGCACACGAGGGACCGTCCGTCGCGTCGCGGCTTGCCCGCCACCACGAATGGGTTTCCGCACTGATCGCAGAATAGAAGTCCGGAGAGCAGTGAAATCGGGGCTGACTTGTCGCGCTTGGCTGCTCCTGCCATTCGAGCAAGCCCGACGCTCTTCCGGCTATCGATTACTGACCGTACCCGGTCCCACTGCTCTGTGGTGACTATAGCTAGGTCAGGGAAATGGTTGATGGTCCATCCAGACTGCGGGACGGGGCGCATCTGCACCTTGCCACTTACCGGATGTTTCCATGTGGTCGTCTTTCCATAAGTAAGAAAACCACAATATAAGCGGTTGGTGAGTATCCCCCAGACGTTGTCTCGCGTCCAAATGCCTGCCGTGCCACGGGCTGTACACGGGCGAGGGAAGTTCGCATCCGCGCAAGCTGTTGCGATTTGCGGGCAAGAGCGACCTTCTTCCGCCCAATTGAATATCGCGCGTACAACGGAAGCCTCTACGTCATCAATTACCAGTTTGACCCCTTTGATGGCAATCTTTGATGCAGTACTTCTTTTCGTCGGATCGGCGATCGCTACGGTTTTGTACCCGTAGTATCGGCCTCCGTGTATCATCCCCTCTGCGATCCGCCCTTTCTGTCCACGTGTGACAGATTGTTTTAGTTTTTTCAGGAACTGCTCATCCCCAGAGGCAAACTGCATAATCAGCGAGTAAAAGTTCGGGTCGCGCGAGTCGAGTTCCTGATTTACGAAGTACAAAAAAACTTGATGAAACTCGCAAAGTTTGCAGAAGCCCAGCACCTCCGCAACGTTACGGCCCAATCTGGATGAGTCGTCGAAGATGACACCTTCGAATGTTTTTGTTTTCTCGCTTTCGATCCGGTGTAACAGAGTCTGAATACCATCGCGAGTAGACATCTGCGCACCAGAGATTCCGGCATCCCTGAAGACGAGGGATGGCTCGACTAACCATCCGTTCTCTGCCGCGGCGTCCGTACAGGTTCGTACCTGATCCTGAATCGAAGCTTCGCGCTGTAGGTCCTCGTTAGAGAACCGGGCATAAATTGCAACGGTCTGCGAGCTAAGTGCTTCGGGAAGAGCTGCGGGGTGCCTCACTGAGGCACCGCCGTAGTTGAAATCTGCCGAAAGTCGTTGAAAACACTGATTATTTCGGCGGAGGGGGTTAGGAGGAGAGTTCTATATGAGGTGAGCCAGGGGAGCCATTCTTCATTTTGGCCGCTTTTCGTCTGTTCCGGCGCGGGGTCCTTTTTCATTGCTTCTCTCCAAGTGGTAAATAAATCAAACGGTTGGCGGTAAATCACAGTTAGCGTACCTTCTTTCCAGGTCGAGTTCGATATGACAAATTTGAGAAGTTCGCGTTTTTCGTGTGGCGGCTGCCGTTCGAATAATTCTGGCAATATCCTAACAAGTTCCAGAAGCTGCGTTCCTTCCGGCAAGTAGCTATTATTGCTGCCTGCTTGGTGGTGTTCGATTGCCCGTTCAAGCTGGTCAAGTTCTGGCTTCCATTGTCCAGCGTGGCGGTCGTACATTTCCGTTGTTAGGCGGCCTTCAAGTTTATCGATGTACATCGCATCTAGGCGTGTTAAAACGCGTTCGCTTCGTGCGGTGAGGCGACTGATCGCCTCCTCACGAAGGCTGGCATCATCTGCGTTAGCCTGACGAAGAACCTCACTTGCCCATCCCACGAACGGTTCTGGCAAGACAATTCTACGAACTGCATCGCAGAACTGAGCCTCAATCATCTCTTGGCGCGCATACTTCTCGGGGCACTTTCCGCGCTGACCGGTGCAGTGGTAATAAATATATTTTCCCTTTTTGATTTCGCCGATAACCGCACAGCCACAATGACCACAGCGGATCATACCCGAGAACGGGAGATCATGCTTAATCACTCGGTAGCGATACGAACACTTGTGGTCCAGAACTGACTGGACCTCGTCCCAGAGTTCGCGGGAGATGATAGGTTGGTGGATACCCTTGTACAGCTTGCCACTGAACTCAAAATCGCCTGTGTAGATCAGGTGGTGCAGAATACCTTGAATTGTGGCCTTGTTTATGGGATTGCCACTCCCGCGAAAAGTCAGCCCTGCAAGCGCAGCCCATTGGGTTAGTTGCTTTAGCGAGAAATTGCCCGTTGCATACATCTCGAAAAGCCGGCGTACAAGTTTGGCTCTGTTCTCGTCCTGCACGATGCCTTTCTTCCCCGAGGGTAGCTTAGCGTTAAGGTAGCCAAGTGGCGCGCGTGAAGGCCAGATGCCCTGTTCGGCTTTTTCCGTCATTCCCTTACGCACCTCTTCGCTCAGGTTATCGATGTAGTTCTTCGCCATGAGAACCTTGATGCCATGAAGAAACTTTTCTGAAGACCTTGAGTCGGCAGAAAGAACCTGGCCATCCTTTACGAGGTGCAGGGTGCATCTTAATTCGTCAATCAATACATAGTCTTTGAAGTTGCGATATAGACGGTCAGTTTTCTCTGCGAGGATGTGTGTTACCGAAGGATTCTTTTGTAAGAACTTGACCATCTGGCCAAAAGCACTTCTTCCGCTTGTCTTGGCAGTTTCGATGTCAACGAATTCCTCTACGATTCTCAGCGCACTAGAATTCCCATATTCGATGAGTAATTTGCGCTGTGCAGGAAGCGAAAAACCATCCTCGTCCTGGGGTTTCGACGACACGCGGAAGTAAATAACAGCTTGGTCGCTGCTTGCAGATTCGGAATGCTGGATCTTTTTGAATGTCTTTCTTGGCAAAATTGATTAACTCCATGATTCTCGTCTTTTCAGAAAGCACATAGTCCGGAATGCGGCCGCTTCACTGTGTCTTCCGCTAAATGAATGAAATGTGTGCTTCGTAGATCCGAACGAAGTTGTGGTGTCGGACTCCCATTTTTCAGCTGATAGACTCGTAGCCTCCGCATATCCATGCGTCCCGGTTAATGACGCGCGCGAAGTAATGGGGTCTTTTTGTTCTGTGGGTGCGAGTGCCGCGTGGAATCGCTGCTGCCTGTTGGGGCTGAACTGGGCGACGGCGTTTGATCCTCAGCCCTGATCTGCCACTCGGTCAGTAGCCGGAGAAATCCGACGACATTTGCCTGGCAGTCCCGGGACTGCTCCGACGTCAGGCGATCCGCGAATTTGGCAAATATGCGCTGAGTGTCAGCGAGTAGCTCGTCTCGCGGATCCATACGTATTCCGTTCCTTAGGCTGTGTGCCCGGAACGCCTACGCCCGAATCACACGGGTCATGCGGCGGTAGTTCTTAGCTGAAGGCTCCAGTCTCAGGAGTCCGGATTTCGAGGGCTATTTCTGCATTTCAGATAGATTGACAGTGTATTGGTAGCTTTTACCGGATTCGATCACGATCGTGCGCTTGTTCTCTTTTTGGATTGAAATGCGAATCACTGCCTCGCCAAATCCATGTTTAAGAATGTCATGGAGAACATCATTGAGCTTGGTAGTGAATCGGAGATATTCGGGTTGGACGAGATAGCTGTCCGTGAAAATGTCGGATGGTTCGCTCACCTCAGCCTCCTGCGAATTGCGTAGTGTGCCGCTTGTAGTTAACTTTGATTCCAGCACAAGAATGGTCCACCAAATTACCAAATCGGAACGGCCGGAAGTTCGGAAATTGTTCTAGCCACAGAAGCCTTTTGGTAAGGGAATAATCAAGCCCGAATACGTTCGTGTAGACATTGATTTTCGAAACATCTTCGTGTGCCGAAGAGATTTCAAGAGCATGCGTGAACGTGAGAACATGCCACTTCCACTCAGGAAATCATTTTTCGTCAAACCTGCCCGAGGGCGCCCGGGAAAGAATGCGTTCTGCACAAATCTCGATTCGGCGGAGACCTTCGCTTGGCTAACAAATCATAAGCAGCTGATCGCCAGAATCAATTACAGCCCATTAGCCTGGTATGTCCAAGCTGAGGTTCGTAGATGGTGGGTGTATTACTGGGACCTCTGTGTTGATTGGTGGAAGAACAATCCTGATTGGTATCCAGAATTTCCTTGGTTCAAGCGTGTGAACAGGTTCGGTGATTTACCCCCAGAAGATGGGAAAATTTATCTGATGCGCGGATTCAAGATGTTGGAGGAGAATCCCTTGGTGACCCCGTCTAACATAAAGGCCCATGGATTGCACATGGAGGAGATTGGCGACTTGAGCTGGTTTTTCCGATTTGCACATCAAAGGCATATAGGAGAGATGCCTGAAATTCAGTACATACATGACCAAGAGAGAATCCAAGACATCGAATACACCTACCTTAAGATCGCGAACGACGTTAGAATGGACGATCTCGGAAAAGTAGTTGCTGCGTTCCAGCATCGATATGCGCCCTCGAAATGGAGGGAAAACCTCGAGATGTACCAAACGTACGAGGTTCTAACCCTGATAGATTTACGCATTGCAGAACTAGTGAGCGGATTAGAGTGCTCTCCGTCCGTTAAGGCGCAACTGATCTGGGGGAAACTAACCGATAACAAGAGGACAAAGTCTGTTCAGTCGCGCCATCGTGCAAAAACGTACTTTTCTGCTCGGGATTTC
>Ga0302281_10002428_pt1 | contig 13143 bp, 15 predicted proteins | sample III_Fen_E1_2_FD_198762 | JGI IMG/M metagenome (GOLD analysis project Ga0302281, IMG submission 198762) | Peat permafrost microbial communities from Stordalen Mire near Abisko, Sweden - III_Fen_E1_2 | ecosystem: Environmental > Terrestrial > Soil > Wetlands > Permafrost | place: Sweden: Abisko...
AATTTCCCGATCAGAGCTTCCGTCAGCTCTGCATGAACTTGGCCTTTATCTTAAAGAAACATCTTAGCCTCCACCATTCTGTATCTAAATCCTTACTCCCCAACTTCCAAACGCAAAGCATTCACCTCGGGAAGTCCGGCCGCTCCAATCCTCTTCTGGGCCATTTTTATGTCATAGTGCACTCGATATAGTTGGAAACGCCGTGCATCAGTTTCAAAGAGTCCGTAGGAGGCACGAGGATCGTTATCTCGAGGCTGTCCGACGCTTCCCACATTGATCGCACATCGCACGTTGTCGCCGACCTTAAAAGGTTCTTCGGTCGGAGCGGACCAAATGAAGCGCTCTGAGATAGGGAAGATCACTTGAGGAATATGGGTATGGCCCATGAAACTGACATCGTTCTGTTGAATATCGAAGTGCAATTTTGCCTCCTGGTCGTTTGTCAGGTAGGCGAACTCTTCCGGTATGGCCAAGCTTGCATGGACGAACGAACAACCGTATGGACTGACTTGATAGGGAAGAGCAGCAAGCCATTTGAGTTCATCTTCGGAAAGGGATGTTCGGGCATGCCGAATGCCTGCTGCCACATGCTCCGAGGCTAGTAGAACTCCGGGAACCGCAGTCATCTGGTCATGGTTTCCCATTATGGTCGTCTCGCACCTATTTCGTATAATCGAAACACATTCAACTGGAGCAGCGCCATAACCGACAACATCACCGAGGCAGATGATGCCATCGACTTTCCGTGTATCAACATCCTCCATCACGGCATCCAGCGCATCGATGTTGGCATGAATGTCAGAGATGATGGCAAGGAGAGACATGGCGAGGATTGATCTAGATTACCATCATTCCTCTTGTTGAAAAATCCTCTCGCAGCCACGCAGTGCTTTTTGGGAGGTCATTGTATACTGTCTCACTTGACCTGATCCATTCCAGCGAGTGGCAGTCACTCGTCCTTGGACATATACAGGAACCCTTCCAGAATCCCTCCTCCTATTCTGAGAGGATTGCAGCAACTTCCAGTTGATCGGGTGGCGTTCTCCCTTGGGACGAAGCCAGAACCACCAGAGAAAGGAGATCGGCCAACCAGTCAAAAGCACCAACAAGATTGCAGTCCGTCCCTTCTTCCCACGCTCCTCCGCGTCGCGATAAAGCCAAACGAATGAGGCGATGGAGAAGTAAATGATGCCCACGATCAGAGGCACTATGAAAATGGCAGGTTCAGAAAATCTGAACCCGTGAAACTCTATGGAAAGCGGACTGAGAATATTGGAGTTCATGAATTTACGATATGCGACCGAATCTCTCCGCACTCTTCATCGCAGAGGAAATCTCAGCCTCACCGACCGGATTGGCAGAATGGACAGACCATTCCGGCATCGGTTTCATTCCTTCATAGACAAGCCGCTCAATCTGGGTGGCAACATCATGGCCATCGAGTTCCGTCCCAAGATCATGGTCAAAGGAAATAAAGGTGACTTTTCCATCTCGTAAAATACCGATGGCTTCCTCGGCAGTCTTTACCCAGATCGCTTCTGGTTTTCCGTGATCCTTGGGATCCCTGATGTCATCAAGCCAAAGTTGCATATACTCAGTTCAGAAATTGGATTTCCTTCAAGACCCCAATGGCCACTGTCTTGTTGTATTCCCGAACCATTCCTCCTAAGCGAAAGACATCAACAAGCCACCAGAGGCCAAATCCTCCCATGGTTCCCCAAAAAATGAGATTCAGCCAAACCTTGCCCAGATAGAAGTAATGGAAGCAAGGGATGAGCAGCATCAACCAAGATGCAATGAAGGTAGATTTCCTCTTCTTACGAAACTCGGCTACAAAAGCTTCCTGAGTGAGTTCATCCATCGTGGACAACTTCCGAATGACGGCTTCTGGGAGTTGCCTTCTAATGCTGTTGGGTATATCGATCATGCGGACCATATTCCGCTGTCCGCTCTAATTCAGATAGGGAAGCGATTGGGGACAATTGTCTCAACTCGCGGATTGCTCCGAAGCCACTTCAGTCATCCTCTCGTCCATCAAGTGCTCCAACTTCAAAACAATCTGTGATCGGCCAACCTCCAAGTTTGGCAGCGGCAGCTATGTGATCTGGTGCGTGGATCAGAAATTGCGCGACGCCTCTTCGAATCTCATTCTTGGTGAATCTCTTTGGGAACAAAATCAACGCGACTATGAAGGCCGCGTCACTATTCCAATCAGTAAGGTGAATTGCAATCTGCTCTGCAACTTCAGGCGTATATTCTTTGGCTAGAGCCAGTCCAATGACACGAAATGCCTCTTCTGGAAGAATAAATCCCAATGTTTGATAGGCACGATCTCCGGCCATCTCGCGGAAAATCTCCAACACTTTTTCTTTATAGCTCCAGCCCGGTAATTTCATGGCATTGATCGATAACCCGTCCACTTCTACCGGGACAGGGAAACGATTGGGGACAGTTGCCCTACCCTACAGGTAGCGGAACTTCGAGGCTTGGAAAAAGTCTGAAGAACCTGCCTCCGTTGCCAAGCGTTACATCTGGTGGAAAAGACCTGGAGAAGCCATGGTCCCCTTGAAGTCGCCGCCCGAGTCATGAATATTGGGACTTGGGATGATGTGATCCGGTTGGAAAAGTGTGTGCATCTTGAGGGACTTCGGGCAGTCATCAAGAACGCAGAGATCGGCATGTTCACTCCTCGCCCCTGGCATTTCTGGCGCTATTGGCTGGGATTGGCGGAGGTGGGCACCGTCCCTCCATTGCCCACACGAAAGTTGAGACTGGGGATGGATTATGGAAACGAACCCGTGTCCGATTGGTCCAAAAACTCCGGCGGCGCAGTCGAGGTCAATCTGATCCCCGGATGCGGCTGAGTGCAATTGGATGCAGTCTTCACCCAGAGGGTAACAAAAGGCAACAAAATTTCCGCGAAAACTGCACTTCACTGCATTTTGCAGGGAGATTCATCAATCGCCCGCAGAGCCTCTATTTATGGGCTTCTAAGAGTAAAATGACACTCTTTAGACCCCTCCGGAGTTGACGGGGCTCGAACCCGCAACCCCCGCCGTGACAGGGCGGTGCTCTGACCAATTGAGCTACAACTCCAGGGATTTCGCTTTCCGGAGAACCAGTAAAGCGGGGGAGGTAATCTTCCTTGGAATGCGTCCGGGGGCAATCTTTTTTGTGACTTTACTGCGAATGCCGTTCATTCTCTGGGGAGATACCCATGGCCTATCCATCCTATGCAGCCTTTCTGAAAGCCCTTGAAGATGCCGGTGAACTGCACCGCATTACCTCTCCCGTGGCTACCGAGCTTCAGATCACGGAGCTTGCCGACAGAGAGATGAAATCACCCGGAGGGGGAAAGGCCTTGTTGTTTGAGAAACCGACGATTAACGGCAGGATCTCGGAGTTTCCCGTAGTCATCAATGCGCTCGGTTCGAAACGCCGCATGGCGATGGCTCTGGGGCTGGATTCGGTCGATGAACTCGCGGGGCAGCTTGAATTTTTGATGAAGGCGAAACCGCCGAAGAGTTTCAAGGATGCGATGAAGCTCCTGCGCAACGGGATCGATCTTATTCACGCGCGCCCGCGACTGGTCAGGAATGCGCCGTGTCACGAGGTGGTGCATCGGATGGGAGAAGACGGGGCCATCTCGCTCGATCAACTGCCGATCCTAAAATGCTGGCCGCAGGATGGCGGGCGCTTCATCACGCTCCCGACGGTTTACACAAAGGATCCCGACACGGGGGAGCGTAATGTCGGGATGTATCGCATCCAGATCTACGATGGTCAGACGACGGGAATGCATTGGCAGGTGCACAAGGTGGGGGCACGCCATGGAAAACGCTACTATGAGCGCGGTGAAAAAATGCCCGTGGCCGTCTGTCTCGGCGGCGATCCTGTGTTCACACTGGCTGCTACTGCCCCCTTGCCTGACGGCATCGACGAGATTCTCTTTGCAGGATTTGCACGCAAGAAATCCGTGGATCTCGTGAAGTGCCTGACCCAGCCCCTGGAGGTGCCCGCAGAGAGTGATTTTGTGATCGAGGGATATGTCCAGCCGGGCGAGTTGAGGGAGGAGGGGCCGTTTGGTGATCATACGGGATTCTATACTCCGGTGGACGAATATCCCGTCTTTCATGTGACGGCGATCACGCATCGCAAGGCTGCGATTTATCCCTGCACGATCGTGGGTATCCCTCCCATGGAGGATTTTTACATGGGGGAGGCGAGCGTCCGGATTTTTCTGCCGATCTTCAAAATGAACTTTCCGGAGATCGTGGATATGGCCCTGCCCGCCGAGGGAACATTTCACAATCTTGTTTTTGTCTCCATTCGCAAGCAGTACCCGTGGCAGGCTTTCAAGATCATGCACGGTCTCTGGGGAATGGGTCAGATGATGTTTGCCAAATACATCGTCGTGGTGGATGAGGACTGTGACGTGCAGAACACTTCCGAGGTGATGTTCCGCTGGATGGCGAATACCGATCCGCAACGCGACAGCACCACGACGAAAAACCCGAGCGACAGTCTCGATCATGCCCCGACTGTGCCGAACATGGGTTCTCACATGGGTTTTGATGCCACACGGAAGCTGCCGGACGAGGGTTACACTCGCGGTTGGCCGGATCTCGTCACGATGTCCCCCGAAGTGAAGGCCTGGGCGGATGGGTTTGGGATGGGGAAGGATGAAACTTGAGACCTGAAGCCCGAGTAAGAAGGGATAGAAAATCGGAGTTGGGAGTTGGGGAAAAGACTCACGCTGAGCCGCAGAGATCGCAGAGAAAAGATATGCATCAAGAATGCCCGGATATTTTTTGCCGGTGATCCCATTTCATGAATTCTTCAGCGTCTCCGTGCCTCTGCGCGAAAGGATTTTCGTCAGTTTTTGGCAGTCATCACGCGAAGCATTAGCAGGAGTTTACTCCAAGCGGGGACCCTGTATTTCCTGGCAAAGACATCGTAGCGGTCGCGGTGCATTTGCAGGAGGAGATGGCGGTAGATGGCACTCATGAGCCGGGCCGGGCGCATGAGTCGGCGTTGGTTCACCGCCATTCTTGACCAGGCCAGTTCTGCCTTCGCAAAATGGGAATCGGCCCGTTCCGCTTGAAAATTCAGCAGGTGAGTCATGGCGGGGGAGGTTGAGTGAACTAAAATTTCCTCTTCCGCGATACAGAAACGCTCCAGGTCTTCCTGCGGAAAATAGATGCGCCCCATGGTTGCATCCTCAGCCACATCGCGCAGGATGTTGGTCAGTTGCAGGGCGATGCCCAGTTCGGTGGAGTAACTTGTCACTGGCTCCCCATGGGCGCCGAAAAGCTCTGCACTGACGAGTCCGACGGCTGAAGCGACACGCCAGCAGTAGAGACGGAGATCATCGAAGGTGGCATAACGATCGTGTTCGGTATCCATCCGCATGCCCCCGATGATCTCAAGGAGAAGACTTCTGTCGAGACGGCGCCGAGTGATCATCTCGCAAAAATCGGAGGGGAGATCCGCTTCGCTTCCGGGTTGCAATGCCGAGCACCACCCGTCCAGCAACGCCTGCTTCTCGGCGTTGCAGCTGATTCTGCTGTCGGCAATGTCATCCACCATCCGGCAGAAGTCATGGAAAAGAAAGGTGTCCCTGCGACGGTCTTGCGGCAGGAGGATGAGGGTCAAGGCAAGATTGGAACTCCTCCGTTTCACAGAGCCGGAGAGCTTGCGGGGGATTCCATTTTCTTTTTCCAAGTATTCCATTGCGTGATTGTCGCATGAGAATTAACCGATCAGTTGCTGCATGGGAACGGCTGTTTCTTCCTTCCTGAGTTCCTGAGTTCCTGATTCCTTAAGATACGGGGTTCCGATACCACCTGCATGACACTTCCGAATCAAATCACCATCGGCAGGATTCTTCTGATTCCTGTTTTTGTGGCACTTGCCATTTATTATGGAAAAAGTGTCACGGCGGGGCATCCGGACGAAATCCTGCGCTTGGCCACGATCGGGGTCTTTCTCACGGCTGCGTTGAGCGACGGGGTCGATGGCTGGCTGGCCAGGCGCTATCACCTCAAATCCCGTCTTGGTGCCATTCTGGATCCGATTGCAGACAAGGGGCTCATGCTCACGGCTATCATCACGCTGAGCGTGACCAACTGGCCTTATCAGCTCCCTATTTGGTATCCGGTTCTTGTCATTGCTCGGGATATCATCATTGTGACCGGGTGCGCCGTGCTCCGTCTGCTCAATCACCATCTGGAAGTAAGTCCCTCCCTTCTGGGAAAGGCTTCGACCTTTTTGCAGATGTTCACCATCTCCGTGGTCATGCTGCAATGGATTCACGCGGACATCGTGGTCTGGGTTTCCGGAATCGTGACGCTGGTCAGCGGCATCGGTTATCTCGTCCAGGGAGTCGGTCAGCTCCATGAAGGGGGGCATGCCAGCCCGGAACACCAACCTTCTTCCAAAAATTAAATAGAGGCTGTCCCAAAAGTCCCCACGAGGCGAGTTGCCTTGGATTCTGGAACTTGGGAACCACTGACTCAATCGCATGGATATGCTTCTCCCTCTCTTCGTGCTCACATCCCCAACTCCTCTCTGCTCGCCAGGCGCGGACTTTTGGGTCAGCCTCTCGTCTTCATGAGACGCGTTGCCATTGTCGGTCGCCCCAATGTGGGCAAGTCCTCCCTCTTCAACCGGCTGATGGGGCAACGAGTGGCCATCGTTCATGACCAACCCGGAGTGACGAGGGATCGACTGGCGGGAATCTGCAAGAAGGGGCCCGTTCCGTTTGAAATCATCGATACAGGAGGGATCGGCGATGCGCCCGATCCAGATTTCGCCGAGGCTACTCACACGGCTGCCCAGGCCGCCATCGCGAGCGCCGAGTTGCTCCTCTTCGTGGTGGATGGACGGGAGGGATTGACCCCGCTGGATCGCGAGTTGGCGGCAATGCTCCGTGCGGGAGGACGCCCCCTGATCCTGATCATCAACAAAATCGATCAGGAGATGCATGAGGCGATGGCTGCGGATTTTTTTGAACTCGGATTTCCCGAGGTAATGACGATCAGTGCCGCCCATGGACGGGGGACTCATGATCTTCTTGCCTCCATCGGCGAAAAGCTGGGCGGAATCGGGGCCGCGTTGCCCGAGGATGAGGCCGCACCGAGGCTCGCCATTGTGGGTCGTCCCAATGTGGGCAAATCTTCCCTGCTCAACCGTCTGCTTGGCGAGGAACGGAGCATTGTCAGCGACATTGCCGGAACGACTCGGGATGCCCTCGATGTCCGGTGCGAACTGGGAGGCGAGGATTATGTGCTTGTCGATACAGCGGGGCTTCGCCATCGCTCCCGACCCGATACCTCGGTGGAGATTTTCAGCGCCATGCGTTCCGAGGAGGCGATCCGACGCGCCGATGCGGGGTTGCTGGTCATCGATGCTCAGAGTGGCGTGACGGCCCAGGACAAGCGGATTGCGGGGATGCTTCAGGAATCGAACAAGGCCTGCATCATCCTGCTCAACAAATGGGATCTCGTGAGAAAGGAGGATGGTGGGCGTGCCTCGCAGGGGGAGCAGGCGGATGTCATCCGGGAAAATCTCTTCTTCCTCGATTATGCTCCCGTGGTCTGCCTCTCGGCAAAAACAGGACAAGGGTTCAGCCGGATTTTTGCGGCGCTACACAGTGTGCGCAAGGAGGCAGAGACTCGCATCGGTACCGGAGAGCTGAACCGGTTTTTTCGCGACATCTTTGAAGTCCATCCGCCACCGTCCAAATCAGGAAAACGCTTCAAGCTTCTCTACGCCACCCAAGTGGTGCCCGAGGTGCAACGACCGTTCGGGCCGCCGGAGTTCCTCCTTTTTGTCAATGATGCCGACCTGATCACCGATGCCTACCGAGAGTATCTTTTCAACCGATTCCGTGAACGCTGGCCCTTTCCCGGCCTTCCAATCAGGTTGCGACTGAAAGGCAGGGAGACTCGCGAGGTGCAGGATCGGAAAAAGGCGGCTCTCCGTCCTGTGAGTACCGGGAACGTGCAGGAGGATTCCGCGCCGCTTCCTGACCGCATCAGGAGGAAAAAGCCGGGAGTCCGGCTCGGCGGAAAGGCTCTCGGAGCCAAGAAACCGCCGAAAAAAAACGCCCGGTTCGCCGCCATGAAAAAAAGGGGGGAAAAGGCCAAGTCTGCCTCCAAGGCAACCGCTCGTGCTCCCCGGCGTTGACATGGCGAGTTTCCTCCGCTACTCCGAATCCCATGAGTGAATTCCCATTTCCAGCCGAACCGACCCCGAAGCAGACAGCCTTTGAGGATACTCTGATCCGATGGGGTTTGGTGATAGTGCCTCTCGCGATTGCTGGCAAGATTCTTGGCTTGCTTGCGATCGTTGCGATCCTCATCGCATGCAATTACAATATCCTGACCTGGATCGAGTAAGGAAGGGGGAGAAGCATGAAAGCTGAGTTAGCTTTTACTCAAGGTTCAGCTTTCATCCTTCAACAATTTCTCCTCAACCTCACGGCGTCGGATGGTCGGGTGATGGCAGCGTCTCGTTTGCCGAAAGGTAAGTTTCCTGATGATGAGCGGCATGCAAGGGATGCCGCCGCAGATGATGAAGCGAGGCGCAGAGGCACCCTCCCCCGATGATAATGACTCCCGCGATATAGACCCAGAGGAGCAGGAACATCATGCCTCCCATGGCTCCGTAAATGGCACTGTAGTTGATCAGCTTGGGGACGATATTGAGAAAGTAGGCCTGCCCGACCTGCATCAGGACGGAGACAAGTAGTGCTGGAAACCAGACCTGCAGGAAATGAATCCTGTGCCTGGGTGCCAGCATGTAAAGCATGGTGAAGCAATAAAAGAGTACCAGCGTGCCACCTAGATAACGGCTGATATTGACGAAGGCCAGAAGCCTGCCGATGTCGAGCATCGGAAAATCCAAGGCAAGCCAGGATTGCAGGGAGTGGAGCGTCCGGGCGATTCCCTGAAGCAACGCCAGCACCACGGTTCCGACCAGCAGGGAGCCGGACATGGCAAGGATCACGAGGAGATTTTTTACCGGCATTTGCCACCAGGGGAGATGGCGTGTTCCCCAGGCATGGTTGATCGAGAGAACCAGCGATTGGAAGAAACGCAAAGAGGCCCAGGTGAGAATTGCCACGGAGACAAGGCTGACGCTGCCGCGTGATTTTTCGAGACCCTTGACCATGTTCCAGAACATATCCTGCTGGGCATCTCCGATCGGAAAGAAGCGGTGAATGGTTCCATTGACATTTTCCATGGGAAGGAAATAGGAGCCGAGTGTCAGCAGAAGCACGACCAGCGGAACGAGTGAGAAAAGGGCGTAGTAGGCGAAGGCGGCCGCACTTTGTTCCCCGTTGATCCGCCCATAGATGAAAACTGTCTCCTTCGACACGCGCCAGCAAAAGCCGAGATTTCTTCTGAGCCAGGGCAGGAAAACGCCTTCCCTTCTTTTGGAAGGGGTTTCTATGAATTGCGACGGGGAATCTTGCGGCGAAGTCACGGACTGAGTCGAGCAATCGTCCACGTTCCGGACTTCTTTTCATAGCGGAATCGATCATGCAAACGGCTGGAACGGCCCTGCCAGAATTCATAGCTTCCCGGAGTCACCACATAGCCGCTCCAAAACTCCGGCACAGGTACTTCATCCTCCCCGAAGCGTTGTCTCACTTCTTCAAGTGCCTGCTCCAGTCTCTTGCGTTCGGGTAGCACTTCGCTTTGCCTGGAAGCCCAGGCACCAAGCCGACTCTCCCTCGGACGGCTGGAAAAATAGGCCTCGGTTTCCGAACGCGGCAGGATTCCTGCCCTGCCATTGATCCGGATCTGCCGCTCCATGGCTTCCCAATAGAAGAGGAGCGATACCGAGGTGTTCGAGGCGATCTGGCGGGCCTTGAGACTTTCCGTATTGGTGAAAAATCGGAAGCCATGGGCATCATAGCCTTTGAGCAGGACAATCCTCGAGGAGACCTCTCCTTCTGCTGATGCCGTGGAGAGCACCATCGCGGTTGCTTCCAGAATGGAGGTGCACTTCCGGGCGTCATCAAGCCATGAGTGAAACTGATCGATCGGTTCCGTATGGAGATCCTTGCGGTGCAACTCGGCATGAAGATAATCGCGCCGCCAGGAACTGACATCAAGGAGGTCGGGTGGCTGTTTCGGGAGATCATGGCTCATGGCCATAATGATGGATCAATCACTTCCTTGAGACATTACTAAAATAGCTTTTGACAGAAGAAGCATCGCGAAGCATTCTTTCACTCCGCTTTTTCTCGTAAAGCATCGTTGCGCAGCCGCCAGTTTCTATCCGGCCGTGTGCGGTCGGTGTTTTCAGGGAGTGGCGGAAAAATCGGCCGATGCCCCAACAGGGCGTCATCAGGCCGCTGTTCTTTAAAAAGCTTCAACGTCTCCGGCATAAAAAACCGGAACAGGGGAGTTTTTGACAATCAAAAGCCCATGTAGCTCAGTTGGTAGAGCACGTCCTTGGTAAGGACGAGGTCACCGGTTCAATCCCGGTCATGGGCTCCAGAGGAACGAATCACCACAACAAACAAACAAACACCAGCACACAAACCAAGCATATGGCTAAGGACGCATTCCAACGCAATAAAGACCACGTGAACATCGGCACGATCGGACACGTGGATCACGGCAAGACCACACTCACGGCAGCCATCACGACGGTGCTGGCAAAGACCGGCAAGGCACAGGCCCGCGCCTACGATCAGATCGACGCGGCCCCTGAAGAAAAGGCCCGCGGCATCACCATTTCCACAGCCCATGTCGAATACGAGAGTGACAAGCGTCACTATGCGCACGTCGACTGTCCGGGACACGCCGATTATGTGAAGAACATGATCACCGGCGCCGCGCAGATGGACGGAGCCATTCTTGTCGTCAGCGCAGCCGACGGCCCGATGCCCCAGACCCGCGAGCATATCCTGCTTGCACGTCAGGTCGGCGTTCCTTCCATCGTCGTCTTCATGAACAAGGTTGATCTCGTGGATGATGCCGAACTTCTGGATCTCGTGGAGATGGAAGTCCGCGACCTCCTCTCCTCCTACGATTTCCCAGGCGATGAAATCCCCATCGTCAAGGGAAGTGCCAAGAAGGCTCTCGACGGCGACGCCGAGCAGGAGAAGCAGATCCTCGCGCTCATTGAGGCCGTTGATTCCTACATCCCGATGCCGGATCGTCCGAAGGATTTGCCCTTCCTCCTTCCCGTGGAAGATGTGTTCAACATCGAAGGTCGCGGCACCGTGGCCACTGGCCGTGTCGAACGCGGTATTCTCAAGAAGGGTGAGGAAGTCGAGATCGTGGGTCTCCGCGACACCCAGAAGACCACCGTCACCGACATCGAAATGTTCCGCAAGCTTCTCGACACCGCGGAAGCGGGTGACAATGTCGGAATTCTTCTCCGTGGCGTGAAGAAGGACGACATCGAGCGCGGTCAGGTGATCGCGAAGGTCGGATCCATCAAGCCTCACAAGAAGTTCAAGGCCGAGATCTATGTTCTCAGCAAAGAGGAAGGCGGCCGTCATACCCCGTTCTTCACCAATTATCGTCCCCAGTTCTACTTCCGCACCACCGATGTCACCGGCACCGTCAAGTTGCCTGAAGGTGTCGAAATGGTGATGCCCGGCGACAATGTCGCCATCGAAGTCGAACTCGGAAGCCCGATCGCCATGGAAAAGACCATCCGCTTCGCCATCCGCGAAGGCGGACGCACCGTCGGTGCGGGTCGTGTCTCCGAAATCCTCGACTAACACATCACAAAGCCTAGGCCAGTAGCTCAATTGGTAGAGTAGCGGTCTCCAAAACCGTTTGTTGGGGGTTCGAGTCCCTCCTGGCCTGCTCTGCAAACTTCGTCGTTCCAAATTTTTTTCGTCTTCATTTATGGCTAATAAAATCAGCAGCTACTTCGGAGAAGTGCGTGCGGAACTGACGAAGGTGCAGTGGCCTTGGGATGACAGCGAACGCGGTTTCAAGAAGTACAAGGAACTGTGGGATTCCACGCTTGTCGTGATCATTGCCATGCTGCTTGTCGGCGGCTACATCTCCTTTTTTGATTTCATCACCATCAATGTGGTTGGGTTCCTGACCCACCCGTAGCATCAGCTTCAGGAATTTTATCATGGCACTCGCTCCCAAAGACCAATGGTTTGTCGTTCATGTCCTCTCGGGACATGAAAAGAAGGTTCACGACAATATTGTGAAACGCATCAAAACCGACGAACTTGGCGATCTCGTGTACGAGGTTCTCATTCCGACCGAGCGCGTGCAGGAGATCAAGCGGGGTAAAAAAACCGAGACCACCCGGAAGTTTTTTCCAGGATACCTCATTGTCAACATGCACCTTCTCGATGAGAACAACGATCTCATCGATAAAACCTGGTATTTCATCAAGGACACCACTGGTGTCATCGGATTTGCCGGCACCAAGGACAAGCCGATTCCAATGCGCAAGAAAGAGGTTGAAGGAATGCTCGCCCAGATGAAGGAGCGCGAGGATACCCTGACTCCCAAAATCAGTTTTGAAGTCGGTGACAAGGTCAAGGTTTCCGACGGGCCTTTCCAGAACCAGCAAGGGATCGTCGAGGAAGTCGATCCCGAGCGTGGAAAGCTTCGTGTTTCCGTCAGTATTTTCGGTCGGGATACGCCGGTGGAGCTGGAATACTGGCAGGTCGAAAAAGCCTAACCCCTCTTGGGGATGCTTTTGGCGAATAGCTGCGTTGCTGTTAGCTCGGCGTAGGACTACTACGCCATTCGCTCACGCGCCTTGCTCTTCATCCAAAATCATCTCCTCATAGTGGCATAAAATCAGGGCGCATCGCTTTGTTGTTGTTGCGACTCTCGCTTTAGCGAGAGTGCCCTTCGGGCTACACTTCGTGTAGGCTATCGCAGCCGTTCACACGGCTCGGTATTCACTCGTCGTAGGAATACTACGCCAACCGCTCAAGACGCCTTGTTCTTCATACAAAATCATCACCGCATTCCCTAGAGCCATTACTACACTTCTGATGTGTTCCATCTCTGGGGTCAGGTCAGGAATTGCAATAGGATGATTGATTGGAGTTTATATATTCACCTCAATTTTTCCCCTCTACATATCATTTCGAACTTACAAACGCTTTGACCGTGAAACATTTTCTGGGTT
>Ga0302281_10002429_pt1 | contig 13137 bp, 20 predicted proteins | sample III_Fen_E1_2_FD_198762 | JGI IMG/M metagenome (GOLD analysis project Ga0302281, IMG submission 198762) | Peat permafrost microbial communities from Stordalen Mire near Abisko, Sweden - III_Fen_E1_2 | ecosystem: Environmental > Terrestrial > Soil > Wetlands > Permafrost | place: Sweden: Abisko...
AAACTTGAGTGGGCGGGAGAGGGGTTTTTTCAAAAAACAAATGATCGGCAAACACGATCAAATGTTCGAGCAACTGCAACGGGAGAATAAGCGTCTTGGCGAGCGTGTCACCGAGCTCGAAGGTCATTTCAATGACCTTGTCGAGTTTTTGGGCTACCAATGCAAAGAGCCAGGCCAAGAGCGTGAGGCCTCTCTGCCTAAGCAGGAGATTCGTGTTTTGTCCCCTACGCTTAATCATCGCGACCGCGGCCGCTCACGCAAAGAGCGCTCTCGTTCTCGCTCTCGCTCTCGTACACCCATTCGGAGCAACAGGAAGCGACGTTCTCGCTCACCGCCACCACCACCACACGGACGTCGTCACCGAGACTTGCCTGGTATTCATGTGGCATTTGATCGTGATACGCCGCGTTGGACCGAAGCAGAAGCTCGTCAATTTGCGGCACCATTTGGAGAACTGGATCATGTGCACTTTCCTGACGGACCCAAGCAACAATGGTTATTTATCAATTTTGTCAATGAGGCCGATCGCGACAGGTGTCTGGCCAAGGTCACCGCCTACGATGATGACAATTACGTGGACATGTATCCTGGCGTAACGTTTACTATTAAGCGTAAGCCTGGCGAAAGGAACTGACTAAAGGACTGGTTTTAATTGCTCCACGCAAAAGGCGTGTTCTTCCTCTAGCAGCAGTGGCCCATTCATGGGAGCCTCAATCATGAGCGGAATGCGCGAATGATCAATGACGGGCAAGTGTAAGGCTGAGCCAGCGTAGAGCAGGCATTCATGATAGTGACCCAGTTGTCTATGTAATTTTGCCAATTGATAGAGAGGCTCACGCCTAAAATAACCATCGTAGGTGCGAAACGCAGCTAGCATGGCATTTTCCACTAATTTGAGCGAATCGCCTCCACATTCACTGACATTGGCTTCGCAACGCACATTCCATTTGCCCAATTCAATGAGTGCCATGCGATAATGCGCTAGCCATTGGTAGTTTGTGTGATTTTGTACTGCATTGTGTCGGTGATATGTATTGAGTGCAAGTCCAATTTGTCCATTATCCTCGTAGGCGCGAGCCAGATAGTAGAGCGCCCTTGGCCTTAGTTCCGTCTCATTCACTTGAGCAAGCCATGCGCGTAGTAACTTAATGTCACGCTCAAGTTTTTCACCTCGAGATGAGCCATCAGCATGGTCTAAGAAATGGAATCCATTGTAATAGCCATAGCTGGGCAAGTCGTTGTCATCATCATTGCTGGTGCTGCAATCGAGAAACTCGTGTGTCCACAGTCGATAGCGACAATGATCAAAGTAGGTACGGGCTCGCACAAGCAAATGGAGTGAATTGTGAGGCTGGCCTGGGTGAGTGGGTCTGATTTGAATGGTATTAACATCATAGGCTGGCCACTCTTCTGCTCCTGCCACTGCTTCAAAGTCTGCGTCTGGAAGCGCTACCCATTCAATGTCACTTGCCGCTTGAGCGGCCAGCGCTCGGCGACAGGCATTACGAGCTTGCTCAAAGTGTTTGAACCCGCCTGGCAGCACCCAATGCACAAGATCAGCCCCACCAGACCTTTCTGCAGCAATGGCAAGCGCTCTTTCCAGCGTATCATCAGTGCTGCCCGTGTCACACAGGAATATGCGTTTTGCCACGTGATTGTGCAATGAACGAACGATGCGCTCAATGATGGGAGACTCATCTTTGACCATGAGCATGGCCACGGTAGCGTTCCAAAGCGTCCTATTTGCTGCCTCCTCTCGATGATGATAGGGATAGTAAAATGCCATCACAAGCACTATCCAGGAGATAATGGCAATCACCACAAAGCCATTCATTTTTTTTACGGGTAGCGACCCTCAAACACTTTTCGTGTTTCCCACGGCCATTTGCGATTCCCTCGTGTGGTCCATAACATCTGAGCTAGCATGACACGAAGGTCCTTTGGTGTTTTGTGTGGAGCGCAACGTAGTATTATACAACATGCGCGTAAGCATGTGGCCATGCCCATCCGTTTTGCCTCTTGTTCTGCAGCCGCTCGAATAGAATATGTCATTGGAAATGTACTTCCAGCAAAAAATCGAATTTCAATACGTGCAGCAGTCCTGAAGTGCTTGCACATCAAGTAAGCCACCTGGCCAAGCCTAACGCGCGCTTCCTGTTGCCATCTCAAGTCTTCCACGGATCGGCTGAATCTCTCATGCTGAATATGCACAAGTATGCCATCGGGTGGACATGCGCTTCTAGGTGGCCAGGTAATGATTCCCTTCATTTCAAGCATGGCATCATCTAGCAGCTTGGAGAGTGCCTCAGACATGACCCTCTCCCAACACCTCGGTCATGAGCTCGGCAAAGTGATCACTGAGACCCATGGAATCACGTACAGCCTGTTCTCTATTCAAACGCGGTGGTGCCTGGAAGCAATGTACGTGTTCGTATTGCAAGCGAGCCCACTGAATGACCACGTTACGCACTCCAATGCCAGGCAAGTTGGGGAACGCTTCAATTAGGAGCGCTTTGAAACGTGCTCGCCCCAAATCCAACAAAGCGGCTCGCTGATGATTTTCGGCTAGACTTAGTTTGCGTTCCACTGGCAGCAGTTCGCCGACGCCATTTTCCAGGTCGTAAAAGAGTTTGACCAGTGGTCTCACCAAAGGTTGTTCATCTCGCATTCCATGCCAAAGACAGGCGACAAAAGCGTAGAGCTCTGCAAAGGCTCCTTTCGGGCTCTCATTTGCCTCTGCTTGCTCAGAGACCATGGCACAAAACAGATTAAAGTCCGACTTGCGAAGGATATCACACATTTTCGCAGTGTGCGGTGGTGCAGGGTCTAGCCAATCATCCATAATGTCCGACCCTCTAGAGTATGTTATGAGCTCACCAGAGTTTGCACCTCTGTGGCTCGGAGTGAGGCGTCGTCTTGGTGTGGGACCCGCTCGCATGTCCATGCTCAAGAAGGAATTTGTTCGCGCCCTCAGCGTCAAAGACCTCAACGAAGATGGTGGTCTTCCCCATGAGCTCGATGCGGTTTGGCATGAAGTGGTGCTCAACACTCGCGAATATGCCAAAATCTGTCAGCGTGTGCGTGGCCAGTTTGTACATCACACAACGCTCAGCGAGATGGATGATGATGTGAAGCGCCAAAGCCGTGTTGACAAAACTGTGATGGCCTATCGCAAGCGCTTTCGCGAGGAACCCCCTACTCACCAAGGTTGGGAGGATGAGGGTGAAGACAAGATGTTTGCGCAGCCTACTACCATTACGATGCTCTACATCAAGAAGCTCACTGGCCAAACCACTGCCATTACTGGCTTGACTGCCGCCAGCACAGTGTTGCAAATCAAAGAAGCCTACGAAAGGCAGCATGGCTCGCCTCCTGATCAACAGCGTCTCATCTTTGCGGGGCGCTCCTTGGACGACAAGCAAACGTGCCAAGAACTCAAATTGCAAAATGCATGCACTCTCCATTTGATTGAGCGACTGAGAGGATGTTAAGTAAAGGGTTACTCGCTCCCGAATTGCGTGGTGTCATTGAGCAGCATGTGGTTCCCCTCACTGGGTGCTGCATGCTACGTATGCGACTTAGTCATGTGTGTCGAGAACTCTATCAACGCCTCCGATTGGGAAGGGACTTTCAACTGTTTGCTGCAATAATTGCTGGGCGCATGAACCTTGGTGATTTAGATCCAGACAAGCGCACATTGTATGCTGAGCGATGTATACGATTTATTTGGCCTGGTTTCTATTGGCCTCCAACAGGACGATTCGTTCTCATTCGCGAGGTGTTTTGGGCGCAATGTCGTGGAGATTACCACGCTAATTACAGGAGGAAAAGACGAACCATTGAAATAAGAATGCCCTTCCTATCTGGTTGGGAAGAAGCCTCGATATTCACACGAAGCGTTGTCCCTTGTTCCTGTCAAGATCAAACATGTGATATATCCGAGCTTCCTGCTGCAAAGCGTTGGGCAGTGGAGCGTGACGGTCGTCTTGCATTTGTATTTTATTTGATGGATAAAAATCAAAACTTTCCACCCTAAAAGAGGGTCACCATGGCTGAAGATCCTTTGTATGATGAGCTGGCTGCCAAGATTGAGAAGGAGTGTTTCCCGTTTGGGAGGCCCGACGCTCCTCCTTTGCAAGGAGTGGAGGAGGCTGTGGAAATCATGGGGCAGGTGGTGAAAGAGAAGTTCAGCAAGAACATCCAAAGAGCAGAGTGGACCTTTTTCGATAACCGCGGCGAGATTCTTTCGCCTCCTTGTGCTGCGTGTGGTCCCAAGCCCACTCCACTTCTCAGTGATTGGTGGTGCAATGTGAATAAGTGGTCCAAGAAGCAAAAGAAGCGCGCCATTGACATGCAAGATGAAGAAGACGAGGAGAACTTTATCAGTGCTGTCAACAAGCATGAACAGGAAGTGTCTTTGGCTCTCAAGAATGCTTGGAAAGCAAAGCACCCCAAATTGCATGGGGATTGGGCCGAAGAGGGAGGGACCTTTATTGTGGAGTTCAAGTAAAGAGTCTTTTCAGCCAAGGAGCATTCCTATGTTCTTTCACCTCGATTTTTGCATCATTGCCACGTCCCTCATATACTTGAATGACACGCCCCCCAGCAATGGGCAGTCCTGCATTGCCCACAAGTGCGTGTCTTGTGTATTCGCATTGCAATTGCCAGTGATTGGCTTTTGTGCAGGGGACACTGGAGCCAAACCCTGGTATGTTGCGCATATCACCTTGTTTGTCATGCAGTGCATTGGCCATGCCACTCTTGATTTCCCAAACATAGAGTTTCCCGTTCTTTCCGTCTCGCGTGATCACGTCGGCTCGTGTCATGCGCATAGCATCCACGCGAACGGGCACTTGGGCAGCCACTATGGTGTGTCCTTTGCGCTGCCAGTGCTCAAGCAGCGCCCGACTCATGGGATGTAACTGATTGTCACCAATGCCGCCGTTCTTTGCTATTCGCTCCATATCATTGTCCACTTGAATCCCTTGGGCAGCATTGGATGGTTTGCCCTTGCTCTTGCCCCAACGGGTGGGCTTTCTACCTTCCACATAATGGGGGTAGTATGCTGCTCTCAAAAATGAGAGGAGTCCCCCAGCTTCGCATGTCATGCCCTTGTCATCGGTGTAATTGAAGCACTGCGTGGCCTCATTGTAGCGAGCGCTACTTGCAAAGGGAGTCTGCAAGTATGCGTTCAATGCCTCTAGATCAGCGTCGCGTGTTCGCTTCATTTCACTTTTATTTATTCATCCTTTTTAATTGTAATAGAAAAAACGAGATGAAGGGTCAAAAAAAGAGGAAGCGCTCAGATGATCAGCCTAGGGCACCACCCAGCAGGCCCTTTGATAACGTGGGATTGCTTCATTTTTACGAGAAAGTGTGGCTACCGCTGGCTGCAGACTTTTTGCTCACACGCATCGCTCTTCTGGATGGTTCCTGTGAGATGCCCCAGCGTGAACTGGTACTGCAATACTGGGAATTTCCGCGGAGAAACTGTGTGTTTCGCAACAAAAGCGATGTGATGATCATGCTGTATAACATGATTCGCTTTGACATGAAAGAATTGCCAGTTAATATTCATTATGGACCAGTATGGCCTGCCCAGCACATGGCTGAGCAACCGATATGGACGCCTGGGGCATTTGGTGGTGCAGACTTGGCACCCATGCAGGAATTCCCTCCCAACATTGATTTGCTCAAGCCTCGCAAATTTGAGCGCAGCGAGCGCGGTGATAGCGCCCGAGGCGAGCTTGTCATTGACGTGGACATGGATGAAAAGAAGCGCATCGCCGTCAATTGCTGCGATTGTGGCAAGAGGAGGCGTGTCTGTCAAAGGTGTTGGACTCTCTTCATGTGGCCGGCCCAGCGCATTCTCACTTACATTGTGCGTGAGCATTTTGGGTTCAAACGCTGCTTCACAGTCTTTTCAGGTCGTCGTGGCTTTCATATGTGGATCATGGACAGGCGCGTGCTGGATTGGACGTTTCACGAGAGACGTGCTTTTATCGCTCGTCTCACTGCTCCCCTGCGTCTTGCTCGTGCAGGAGCACAACACAGAGATCCCATGTCAGATTTTGTGTGGGACATGGTCATCAAGCCCCAGTGTGATGCACATCCAGAGTGGGGCATTTGCAGCAGGGATCAAGCGTTTTGCTGCTGGTACCCTGAGCTAGATGAACGTGTCTCAAGCGCTCCCGATCACCTGCACAAGGGCCTACTCATGATGCACCCTAACAGTGGATACTTTTGCGACGTGCTGGCTGATCCAGATAATGTCAAGGATCGATTTTTAGCCAAACCATCACAGCTCATCACATTGCAAAGATTGATCGCCAATCCAGAAATCATGATGGCCTGCGTGGCGCAATTGGAGGCAGTATTGAATGAATGAAAATGAGAGGGTCACTTGGCATCCTCTTCACATTCACTAGCTTCTGTTTGATGATTATCATCTCGGGTGATCAGCGCATGTATTGGCCAGAGATGGCGGCGGACAATCATCAAGTGTACCAGCTTACCACTTTGGGAGTGCTATGTCTGTTCTTGACGCTGGTCCAAGTGTTGGCAAGCATAATCATGACAATGGAAGGCTATTGCAGACAGGAAAGTAAAATAAAAAGTTTCATTGTGTGACATAGGGGTGGAGAGGGGGGAGATATGGGTGCCATCAAGGATAACATTTGGCATCGATGGGGTCTGTTGGCACTGGCAGTTGTAGTCGGAGTCTCTTCCATCATTTTGTTTTTGGTCACGACAGATGACAAAGAGTTTAGCTCTTACAAGCTCTTTGTCACGCTTCACGCTGTCGCCGCACTGGTGTTTGCAGTTATGGTGGCAGAGAAAGAATACGAAAAGGCCACAAACAAGGCGCTGTTCACGATTCATTTGAAGCCCCAAAAATAAATAAAGGTGGTGTGGGTCTGGTCTCTTTAAATGCGTCATAGCGCAGCAATTGATACGTATGCTGCTGAGCGGTCCAAGGGCACGCAGCGTATGGCATTTACATGGGCAGAAGTGGTTTGGGAAGCCATACATGCAATTGGCCATGAAGATGCATAGCGCTGGCTGCATGGCATGCGAGACATTTTGAGCAACCCGTACTTTGTGGGTGATCCAGTGCCATTTGAATGGGTAGCAGAAGAGAGAATGCGTAACAGTCGCCCCCATGTCTTGGGGCACACTTGGGTTTCACCCCATCCAGAGGCTTGGCATAGGCTGGGCTACTATCAAGTGTGGCGCCCAGGCGGACATCCCATGGTGGAAGTGCAAGGCGAACAAGCTGTGAGAGTGGCGCTATTGGAGAATGAGCTGGAGAAAATAGATTTATAACTTGGTCAAATATAACTCTTTGCGATCGGATTTCCAGTCTAAATACCAGAAGAAGCCATCGTTGCATGAACGGCATGTTGAACAAGGACATGGACTCGCGTTGTATATGTTGCCAGTAAGATTATGCGCTACACCAAATTCAGGGGTAAAGCCAATGTTAATGGAAGCCTTTTTGCTGCTGGTTGAGAAAAACCTGCACCAAAACTTGGCATTGCCCACTGGAAATTGCGCGCATACATCAGGACACATGGATCGAATGTAGCGTTCTTTGATGTCACCAGCAAGCAAGTTGAACGCTAGCCATGTAGAATCATTTCCTCTCACAACGCGAGCAAAGCGCAAGAAATCATCGCTACGCAACCTAAGCCAAAGATCACGACACACGCGACTTAGGGTGTAACGTAGCAGGAGGCAGCGTGATTCTGGTACAATGTGCTGTTCAAGCACACCCCTGAGTTGGGGATGCAACAACCAAGATTGACCCTTCTCAGTCATTTTTTGTTTTACTGATTCTTTGCAGCTTGAACTTGTTTGCGAGCCAGCTCGAGCAACACATCCTTGGCGATGCGCATGAGCAAGTCATGGATGCAAGAACGCACTCGCGTAAGATCAAGCGGGCGCTCCAAGATAAGCGCATTGTCCAGCGCAGCTACCACGTCCACTGCAGTGTTGGCTTGCGCAATGGCATTGGAAGCGGATACAGCTGCATCCAAAAATGCCAGATGCTCATCTTTTTGATCCCACTTATCAGCAGGCCAATGAGCAGGAAACTCTGCGTGAGCGCTCAACAACGCAGCCTGGCACTCGGGACGCGTGGCATGACGATCAAGAGACACTTTTTCCATCTTGTGCACACGACGAGCGCTGATGCTCATGTCCTGCTCTTTGCGAAGAGTCTTCTCATCCTTCTTCTCTCCTCTCACTCTTTCTCTTCCTCCATCCTCATTCATACTGCGAAGAATCTCACGCAAACGATCAGCATCCATGACTAAAACTACCCCTCTCACAAGCAAAAGTTTTTATAAAAACGCCACTCCCAATCCGAGGACACCCAAAATCACGACTCCAGTATAAACCAAATTCGAAGCTGCTGTGCGCACCATCCTGTTGTGTCCGCTGTTGAGGATGCTCTGCTTGGTGCCTGCCAGGTTGTGAAACACTGGTAACTGCTGCTGATGCTGCTGCTGCTGCTGCTGCTGTTCATGCTCTGGCTTGGTCATGGATTGGAAAAACTCGTTCCAGCATGTCTGCACACATCTGTTGTGAAGCACAATACCACGCCCATTGGCTGGCACATGCACGCAATTCGCTTGACACCGTTTCTTAGCCTCTGCAATCTGATGCGTTGTCAACGTGCCATGTGGCAATGCCTGGCTCAACGCAAGCAGGGCGCCAAGTATCAACACTAGCAACATTTTCTTTTTCTTTTGCAATTTGAGATCTGTTCACTTGAGATTGAATATATGCAATCACTTGATTATCTCAAAAAGGGTCTTAAAAAAATTGGAGGATGGATACTGCCCCACTTGCAATTGTCGCGCACAGCGAATGGACATGGACTCCAGCAGAGCTTGGGGTTGGGGGCAAACAACGTAAGTTTGTCCTATCACGCGGGCAAGTGGCATGGGCAATGGCTGATGCTTTTCTGCGTCCTGGTGCTGGACCATGGGGGCGCATGAATTGGTCTCGCCTGGAGGGATGGCCAGCTGCTGTGGCTGCCGAACGATTGCGCTGCCTCCAAGACTACTTTGAGCGCGTCATGCAAGAGTGTGACATGACTACGCTCATCGAGTACGAGTGGATCAATCAAAAGGATGACGCTGATCTGGATATGGCCATGCGAGTGGATCACGTGGAAATTCATGAAGGACGCATGGAAGAGGCAGATGGAGCCGGTGCCATTGTGGATTTTGCCAACTCCAAGCTGCACATTCATTCCATCATTGCCAGCGTGACGCAGGAAGAGCTCATCTTTTCAACGCATAGCGAGTGTTTCCTGGGCCTTACGCTTTTCCCAGACGAAATGGGAGATGACGATTGCATCGTGATGCGCAACGTTTGGCGCCACGCCAATTACACGGGCTACCTGGATTCATTTCGTTATGCTGGTCCTGCCGTGCCATCAGTCTTTGTGGATGTGATCGCCATTGACGCGAGCGCTGGAGCCCAATGGACATACGGTGTGCAGCGTGATATACACAAAGCGCACATGGGATTTAGCGCAGTCAGCTCCCTTCACATTTCCACGGGCAACTGGGGATGTGGTGCTTTTGGCGGAGATCCAATGCTCAAGTTGTTGCAACAAACGCTGGCTGCTCAGCTGGCTGGCAAGGTGCTGCGCTACTCCACGTTTGGCAACCACAAACAAGCACTTGAGTTTCGCAGCCTACTGGAAGCGATCGCCAAAACGCCAGGCGTCACGTGCAGGTGGATGCGTTGGATACTGGCCATGTATGATCCATTTCCATTCACACAATCATGCGACTTGTATGTGCGCTCAAATTTGATGCTGAAAGAGCTAAGAGGAGAATGAATAAGGGAGGGTTAGCCTTGAAAAATGGCGAAGCAATTGTGCTGGGCTCAGCGTTCCATCGCGTCATGACATGGGAACAAATCACAGAGGAGCTAAGACTTCAATGTTATCTGGGCAGCTGGGTACTTGCAGTGGCCCCAGGATGGTGTACCATGCCCATGGAGCTCAAGCAGATGATTTGGAATGTAACGTTCCCAGCGCTTAGGCGATGCATTGCATACCAGCCCTTTTACGATGCCTTGCTGTCGGAAGGGCAATATTATTGGATAGCTCGCTTTAACATTTACATTGCCGCCTGGACTCCAGACTTTATCGGTTCACTTCAATTTGAAAGCCTAGGTTCAGCAGATGAGGGACCATGCGGTGTTTCCGCCAATTGGGATGATTTTGACAATCACCGTTACATTCAGCCATGGCGTGACAATCAAGTGGCTGTCTTGGAAAGCGCTAAAAAATGGAAACGCAAAGCAATTGCAGATAACAAGGCACATGCACAAGTGTTGGCCAATGAAAAGTACGCAGAGCGCATGCGGCAACTTCGCAGTGGGAGAAAAGGAAAGGGAAAATGAAGTGTTTTTATTATATCCATACTTTGCGTTGTCGTGTGGCCCATAAATACTTGGCAACCAACACGCTGACATCCCTGCCAATGAGACGTTTCCAAATCAATACAATGCATGCTGCTTTACAGCGATTGGTACGAGCATCTAATTTTGCAAAAAACAGGCGCCATCTGATGAAATGATTCCATGGTTGTTCAGCGCGTACCCGTCGTGCATCTACGCCCCATTCTAGCAGCACGTCAACTGACTCGTAGACTTTGCTAGCGCCAGATTCCAAAATCATACGTAGTGGAGTGGAGTCATCCCTTCCGCAATAGCGTTGATTCACGTCTGCTCGAGCAGCACATAAAAGTTCCAGCACTTCTGGTCGATTGAGGTTAATGGCAAGGCCTAGCATTGTCTGCCCACACGTGCCCACAAAGTTGGGATCTGCGCCATGTGCAAGTAAATCCTGAATGTGTGCGCCATCGAATAATACCATGTCCCACTCAAGAAGGGATCGGCCATTCATATTGGATACATTTACAACTTCTCTCAAGCAATCACGACTCAAGTTGGTGTCCTCAAAGAACTCTTGCAACAAATATCCTGGTACGGGTTGTTGTAACATGGGTGGTTGATCTTTGGTCTGCAGATAAGGAACACGAAACGCTCTTGTTCTCATCGGTCTGTAACCCTCTCAACACATAAAAAATAAAAAGATTCCTTATCTGATTTCCGGCTCCTCCTCCTCCTCCTCGTTTTTTGATGTTTGTGTTGTGTGTGTTTCAAACTTACCCTCACACTCCCAGGAAAGCTGCCCAACAATCGTTTGGTTCCATCAGGTCCTTCAAACATGACGCTCTCCGTGTTCTTAGTGACAACTAGAAAATCACTCCTTTGGACGTGTGTTCCCTTTTCAAAAGCCTTTTCCAGCATATCCATGGTAGCGCTCATCATCATCTGAGATGTGCGCTTGCAGGTGGAGAAGATGGCAATTTTAACGCCTGGGACGCATAGGAGGAATGAGGCTGCTGTTCCACTCGTCACCCAAGTTTTCCCGTTACGTCGTGCCATGTTAATGAGCAAGTATTGAATCATGCGATTCAATTTCCACAGGGAAAGCACACGTGTCTTTTCATCGTCCCACGAGAGGCCGTAGATGAGCGGCAGACATGCAGCGAGGCAGGCGTTGAAGATTTTGATTTGATCGTCTCCCCATTTGATGCCCAGTCCGTTGTTGAACATGTCCTTGATTTTCGCAATGAGTGCATCTCCCTGGCGCTCTGTGCGTTGGCTCATCTGCAGCTCGAGGCGCTCAAAACGCGTCATGACGCGCCGCGTAATTTTGGCATGGCGTTGCTCCTCGTCACGCCAATGCTTGGTGAGACTGGAGTGGATGGCTTTGCCATAGTTGAGCAACATTTTTTTTTCCTGCTGTTGCTTTCCATTAAGTTAAGACGAAGCCGATATATTTAGTAAGGTCTTTCCAGTATTATGTTGGAAAAAGAATGAAGCCACGTCATCAGTACAACGTGCTTCATGTGGGGAAGCCTGCTGCAGCAGCAGAGTATGACGTCGGCATTGAGCCCTCTTGTGCTGACATGTGTTGCTTGCCACGGGATGTGGAAACGGTGGGAGCCATGAACAATTGGCAAGCCACTACGCTGCTGACGCTTAGCCAAACGGGAGTGTCCACCATTGTGGCCATTGAAGTGGCACTGCATTTGGTGTGGATCATGCTAGACCTGGTGCCTGGATTTGCCCTGTATGATGGTCCAGCTGGCAGCATTAGCGCTTACACCCATACGGGTTGGTGGATGCTTATCGATGTCATTGTGATTGTGGTGGGCGCCGTTAGCGTGTACTTTGGCCTCTCCTATGTGCCAGCGGAAAACGTGGTGGAACGGGGTCTGGCACGCAATGAGAATTGGATCATCATGTACATGATGATGTTGGGGCTGGGGATGATTTCTCTGATATTGCATGGAATTCTATCCATTTTCGAGGTGGCCAGCTGCAACAGTACGCTTTGCATGCAAAACAAGACTGTGCTCATTGTTTTCATCGTTGGTCTATTCATTGACGCCTTTGTGCTGGGTTGGGGCATACTGAGAGCCTACACTTTTCAGACTACGCTCAAGAATGTGCTAGTCAAGTGGAATGTACTGCTAGTGGTGGAGGGTGCTCAGGAACAGCCGCCACAGCCACAGCTACAGCCATTGCCAGCAGCACAAGATGGTCCAGTGGCTCCTTCTGCACCCCCTGAGAATCTGCTGAGTCGTGTGGGAGCCAAGTATCATCATCAGTTCAAGGGCAACACTTCCATCCCCTTGCAGCACAAGATGAAGTAATACATTTTTAGAGTTTCCTTCTTGCTCTCTCCAGCTGCCATTCCGTCCATTTTAGACGTCTTTGAATTGTTCTCTCTGTGTCGTGTCCATCGTTGATTCCGTCACTGTCGTAGCGTGCACTCAACTCCAAACGCTCGATGCGTTTTTGCATCATATTGTGCCTCCATTCTTGAAACGAGGAACTCATCGGAACCCCTTTTGCGCTTATTATTTCATTTCTCAGGTTCTGACCAAAATGGTCTAATCACATCAATATTCGTGTTGCGGCACATGGGACAATGTGGACTGGCTTCAAGCCACTGGCGTAGGCAGGGGCCACACATTGATTGATGACCGCATGAAACAAAACAAATGGATGCCCTATGCTTTTGGCAAGCAATGC
>Ga0302281_10002436_pt1 | contig 13113 bp, 11 predicted proteins | sample III_Fen_E1_2_FD_198762 | JGI IMG/M metagenome (GOLD analysis project Ga0302281, IMG submission 198762) | Peat permafrost microbial communities from Stordalen Mire near Abisko, Sweden - III_Fen_E1_2 | ecosystem: Environmental > Terrestrial > Soil > Wetlands > Permafrost | place: Sweden: Abisko...
CCCATTTTAAAGTCCAGGGAACCTCTATCTGCTAAGAAATCGGACCGTTCAATAGTTTTAAGCCGTATCCCCTTTGTATAATCTTGCACTGCCCCTTGAATATCGAAGGTAAAGGACTTTAATTGGGCCCTGATATAGTATGCTGTATCGCTAGGCATAAACTCTATAGCCTTATCAAATAACTTTATTGCATCGCAGTTGTTTCCTGCGGCACTCTTGGCCATGCCGGCGGCGTAATACATTTGAGACGAATCTTGGTTGAAAGCTTGCAGCGACAGTGATAAGACTGAAATTATAATTAAGAAGGTTTTACTTTTTTTCATCTGTATAAATATAGGTTAAGATGTAGCTTAGTGTGTAATTCCATATTTATAAAGGCAAAATTTAGCATTGATGGGGTCGCAAAAATCAAAAACACCATTCCCATAATACCACCCTATTTAAATCCAATCTCCCTCTGCCCCGCCCTTCTCGCCGGGAAATAAGCTGCCAGCAAACTGATGGAAACAATAATGATAACGATAACAATGGGGTCTATCCATTTCAACTGCACCGGGTAGTAATCAATTATAAAACTGGAGTCGGCACCGCTGCTTAGTTTGAGGAAATGGTATTTTAATTGTAACAGGCAAAGGATATAACCGGATAGTAAACCTACACCGGCGCCTATCAATGAGGCGAGCATTCCATTAAGGAGGTATATGCGTTGTATCAGGTTTTTGGTGCTGCCCATGGCTTTAAGGATGGAGATATCATTTGATTTTTCAAGCACCAGCATGGACAGGGAGCCGATGATATTGAATGAGATAATCAGGATGATGAAGGCAAGGATGGCCGTTGTTACCCAGCGCTCAATGAGCATTACGCGATAGGTTTCGGCCTTTTGTTCGTAGCGGGTCTTAACCTTGAAGTCCTTGCCGGTGAGGTCGGCAATTTGTTGCCGCATCTTTTCCATATTGGTATTTTTGGCCAGCTTAATTTCGTAACCGGATACCCGGTTATCGAGACCGAGCAGTTCACGCGCAAAATCGAGGCTTACAAAAACATATTTTGAGTCGAACTCCTGTTGTATTGAAAACACACCGGCGGGTATAACCGGCAGGCTATTAAAGGCATCGGCGGGGTTGAAGGAAGTTTTCATGCCCTTTCGCGGTACGGTTATTTGCAGGGGCTCTACCGATTGGTTCACATTGATGTTGAGCGGCAAGCTGATATTGGCGCCTATTACTGCGTAGTGGTGCAGTGAATCCTTCAGTGCAAAGTTACCCTCGCGGACATAGTGGTCAACGAGGGTAACTTTGTTATAATTATCATCTACCCCCTTGATGGTTCCTATCTGCGCTTGTTTGCCGTATTCAAAGTAGGCGTTTTCCTCCAGCACACGGCTTAATGAAACAACGCCGTTTAGCTTCAATATCTTCTGTATCGTCTCCGGGTTCTCTTCAAAATTCTTACCGGCGACGGTGGTAACCTCCAGGTCGGGATAAAAGGAACTGTAAAGTGAAAACACCAGGCCTTCGAAGCCATTGAACACGGAAAGGACGATTATCAATGCAAAGGCGCCGACGCCCATGCCCAACATGCTGACCCGGGTGATTACATTAATGGCGTTGGTTGATTTTTTGGAGAAGAGATAACGGAAGGCGATTCGGAAGGCAAGCATAAATTGAGTTGACAATAGGCAATTGACAGTTGACAATTATTTCGACTTGCCCTTCTTCGCCGGTGCTTTTTTAGTCTTGGTTAAAGTTTTTTTGGCTCTGGTTTTTACTTCCGGTTTGCGGGCGCTGGCTTCGATCTTGGCGTCGTCTTCCTTGATCTTTTTGAATACTTCTTCGATGTGGAAGGCATAGTCGAGGGTGTCGTCCTTAAAAAATTCGAGTTCGGGCATAACGCGCAGTTGGTGGCGGAGCTTCTCGGCCAGCTTCCTCTTCAACTCAAATTTATGTTCGTTGAACTTTCGTATCACATCTTCGCCATCGCCGGCATTGAAGATGCTGAGGTAGAAGCGTGCCAGTGAGAGGTCGGATGTTACCCTAACGCGTGTAACCGTAACAAAGGCCTTTCCATAGATGCCCTTGCCGTCGCGGCTTAAAATGGCAGTGAACGCCTCCTGAATAACCGAACCTATCTTTAATTGCCTGCGCGAATCCATTTTTTATGTGTTCTAAGCCTTAAAAGTAAAAAATAAAGACAGGTTTTGTCCGTTTATGTACCTGTTTTTATGTTGCAGACCTTATAGATTTTGAAAACCTATAAGGTCTTACTCATCATAGGAGCGATAAATTTATATTTGCCATCACATGAAGAACCTTTTTCGAGTACTGGGTTACGTAAGGAAATACTCGGGCTATGCCGTATTGAACACCTTGTTCAACATCCTGACGGTTATCTTCTCGCTGTTTTCGGTGGTGATGATCATTCCGTTCCTGCAATTGCTGTTTGATAAAATCAAGGTAGGCGACCAACCTGTATTTGCGTGGACGGCCACTTATTTCCTGGATTATTTTAAGTACCTGCTGAGCATTGAAATTACCAATAACGGGCAAACGGTGGCGCTGATAAAATTCTGCGTACTGGTGGCGGTTATCTTCTTTTTCAAAAACCTGTTCCGGTTCCTGGCGGTGTATTTTTTATCGCCCATCCGCAGTGGTTCGGTGCGTGATATCCGAAGCGAACTATACGCAAAGATACTTACCCTGCCGCTTTCGTATTATTCGAAGGAGCGCAAGGGGGATATTATTTCGCGCGTTACGGATGATGTAAAGGAAGTGGAGATAAGCATCATCAGCTTCCTGGAAGTGAGCGTACGCGAGCCTTTGACGATTATCATATTCCTGGCGGCGCTGTTGGTGTTTAGTCCGCAGTTAACGGCCTTTGTGCTGATCATGTTGCTGGTAACCGGGGTTATCATAGGCCGGGTGGGTAAAAGCCTTAAGCGCCAGTCGGCGGATGCGCAGTCGCTATCGGGGCGCTTGCTGTCGCTGGTGGATGAAACGCTGGGCGGGTTGCGCATTGTTCACGCGTTTAATGCCGAAAATTTTATGACCAGGCAATTCGGTAGCCTGAACCAGCGGCTATTTGATGTGAACCGGAAGATGAATACGCGCCGCGAACTGTCATCGCCGCTGACAGAGTTCCTTGCTATTTGCGTGGTGTGCTCGGTGCTTTATTATGGAGGTATGCTGGTAATGGGACATAAGGGCCTGGAAGCAGCCACCTTTATCGGGTTCATGCTTTTGTTTGCGCAACTGATACCACCGGCGAAGAATTTCTCTACCGCCTTTTATAACATCCGTAAGGGTTTGGCCTCGGCCCAGCGGATATTTGAGGTGTTAGATGCCGAGGCAAAGATACCGGAGAAGGAAAATGCGGTGGCGGTAAGGGAATTTAAAAGTGAGATAGAATACCGGCAGGTGGGGTTCGCATACCAGCATTATGACAACAAAAAGGTGTTGGATTCGATCAGCGTAAAGATCGGTAAGGGGAAGATGGTGGCGCTGGTGGGGCCATCCGGTGCGGGAAAAACTACGTTTGTGGACCTGCTAACGCGTTTTTATGATGTGCAGGAAGGAGCCATACTGATGGATGGCATTGATATACGCGACTACCGGTTGGCCGAGTGGAGAAGCCTGTTCGGCATTGTATCGCAGGAGCCGATTTTGTTTAACGATACGGTACACAATAACATCACCTTTGGAAATGAAACGGCTACGCGTGAGAATGTGATAGAGGCAGCCAGGGTGGCCAACGCGCATGACTTTATCAGCAAGCTGGAGCATGGTTATGATAGCATCATCGGCGACCGGGGAGGTAAGCTGAGCGGTGGAGAGAAGCAACGACTTACCATAGCGCGCGCAGTGTTGAAGAACCCACCGGTGCTTATCCTGGATGAGGCGACTTCCTCCCTTGACTCTAATTCGGAAAAACTGGTGCAGGATGCGTTGATAAAACTTATGAAAGGGCGCACCACCATTGTTATCGCCCACAGGCTCTCCACTATTCAATATGCGGACGAAATCATTGTGATGCAGGATGGCAAAATTGCCGAGCGCGGTAACCATATCGGGCTGATGGCTAAGAATGGTTTGTACCAGAAGCTGGTGGAGTTGCAGGCGTTTTAACCCCTAGCCCCTAAAGGGGGATCCCCATAAATAAATATCACAGCAGATTAAACAGATCTATCAGATCAAAGTCGGAGCCATCTGCTTTATCTGCTTAGTCCGTTGTGAAAAGTTTTAATGGCGTTTGAGGGAGCCGGGCGGACATGTGGGTCCGCCCCTACAGTTGCAACCAATTTTAAAACCATTTCCGCAACCGGTTCTGCAAGCAACCGGTTAGTTTTTAGTTAAAAAGGGGCGTTTAGATGTGCTTAAAATCATGAAAGCGCCCGAAATTCAAAGCGATGGGCTTGGCGCATAACGTTAATAAACGGGCCGTTTATGGGCCTGGCCAATGGTCGCTGGCTGTTGCCCTTTGGCTGCACCCATCGCTGATATATGACGCCCTTACAGGGCTAAGGGGTGAAATACCTGTTTGATCTGTGTTTAAAGATTGTTGAACGATTTGTAACTTTATTAAGCATCTACTAATTATCTTTGCAGCGTAAAACCCCCTTCTATGAGCTTTCAACAAGGCAATCAATTATGGCAGTTGCGAGAGAAACATGGCCGCGACTATTTATTTAAAAACCCCGAGGCCCTTTGGGAGGCCGCCTGTGGTTATTTTCAGTGGTGTGATGAGCACCCGGTTATTAAGGTTGTTCGCGGACCCCGGTCACTACCGGTATTGGCGCTGCCCAAGCTGCGGGCCTACACCCTGCATGGCCTGTGCGTTTACTTAGGCTGCGGCCATAAATACTTCAATCACTTTGAGGCACAACTGGCCGGTAAAACGGATGAGGTGAGCGAGGAGTATTTACGCGTCATATCATTGATACGAGATGTTATTTATGAGCAAAAGTTTACCGCAGCGGCAGCCGGTGAGTTGAACCCCAGCCTGATAGCGCGCGAGATGAACCTGGCGAATAATGCCCAAATGGCCCACCTAAGCGAAGTGCCACCGGTTGAGCCGAAAAAGGAGCAAATCATTCAATGGGGTGAGCATACGATACGGATATGAGGAAACAGCCGGCCCCCGACCCCCAAAGGGGAGCCGGGACTATAATACATTAGCTTTTTGTTCAGGCCGGGTCGAATCCGGACAGCGTTATTTGATTCACTCTTCGACTCCGCTCAGAGTGACATACCCTTTAGAGTGGTGGTTAAAGGGATTGCGAGGCTGGTTGCTTTACGCCTGCTGTTTTAGCTTGAGGTTGAGGAGTTCGATACGCTTGTCTGTGGCCTTTAATATCTTGATGTGAAAGTGGTCGAGCTCTAAATGTGTACCGGCTTCGGGTATATCCTCAAAGCCGCTGACGACGTAACCGGATAGGGTGGTGTATTCGCCCTGCGGGATATCGAGTTCATATTTTTCGTTGAGGTAATCGACCTCTATCCTACCGGATAAAATGTATTCCTTATCAGAAACCTGTTTTTCAGTAAACTCTTCCTCATCGTGCTCATCATGTATCTCGCCAAAAATTTCCTCTATCAGGTCTTCGAGGGTAATGATACCGGCGGTGCCCCCGTATTCATCCACTACCCAGGCAATGTTCTTTTTGTCGCGGATGAATTGCAACATGAGGTCGTGAGCGGTCATGCTTTCAGGTATTACCTGCATGGACCGGATAATGGGCTTAATGGCCGCAGGGTTGCTGAGCAGGTCGAAGTGGTGCACGTAGCCGAGTATCCGGTCGATGGTGTCATCATAAATAACGATGCGCGACAGCTTCGATTCAATAAACTTCTTCTTCAACTCATCTATCCCCTCTGTCATCTCGACGGCCTGTATTTCGGGACGGGGCACCATGCAGCTACGCACCTTTACATCCTTGAGATAAAGCGCCTTTTCAAATATTTCGGTGTTCAGGTGGTTGGTTTCTTCGCCTCCACTTTCCTCGGTAATGGAGGTTTCCTTGACCAGGTATTCGAGGTCCTCCTTGGTAAAGGTCTGTTTGCTCTCTACGAGGTCGGCCCCTATTATCATTTTAATGATCCTGCGCGAAACGCGGTGAAAGAGGCCCGACAAGGGTTCGAGGGGAATGTAAAAAAGGTATTTGACCGGATAGGCGAACAGCATCAGGGTTTGATCGGCATTGACACGAAAGAGGATCTTGGGTATCAACTCACCAAAAATGAGGATGATGAAGGTAGTGACGATGGTTTGGATAATGAGCAGCGTTGCCTCGTGCAGATGCAGGTTAAAGTGGCTGGCAAAATAATCTTCGCTGAGATAACTGGCTACCAGCGAACCGAAGATAACCAGTGCGATGTTGAGACCGATAAGTATGGTGCTGATAAACTTAGAGGGCTCGCTGGCAAAATCAGAAATGATCTTAGCGCGGGTAGAACCCTTTTCCTTCATCAACTCAATGCGCAGCTTATTGGCGGATACAAAGGCAATTTCGATACCCGAAAAAAAGGCGATGAGTAAAAGTGAAAGGAAGATGGCAAAGATTTCCATACCGGAATTGGAATGTTAAAATAAGAAAGAAAAGATGAAGGCAGTATATTATCGTTTAATGGGGTCTGTCCTCACCCCCGTCCCCTCTCCGAAATGGAGAGGGGAGAAATGCGGACATAACTTAACTATCATACTACTATGACTATAAGGTTTCATTGTTCTTTATCCGGGGTTTCCTTTGGCTGGCCGTCGCCAAATACCTTGTCACGGAATTTTCGCTGGCCGCGCACATTACGCCAAAGAAGCAGGCAAAAGCCGGCACAAAAGATCGGAAAATAAACCCGGTTATCGAATATGCCGCGGCTGGCAAAGTTAACGATGGCCACCACCAGCGAGGCTATTGCCGCTACGACCCAGGCCCTTTCTAAATAGAATAAGAATTTCATTGAAAATCAAATTTGATAATGTGACAAAATGACGATATGACAATTATTTACGGTATAGCTTCTTATTCTAACAAAAATAACAAATCAAATTGCCTGTTTTTTCCACTTTGGGCGATTCGTGAATCGCCCCTACTGCCTTTCATTGTCAAATTGTCACATTATCAAATTATCACGTTAGAATTACAGTTCACCCGACTTGACCTTGATGGTACCGGTAATGTTCTTTATCACGTAATCGGTAAAGTTTTGGTTGGCGGTCATTCCGTTGCCATAAATAATTTCATCGGCGGTAGTTATCTTGACGAAGGAATTGGAGTAAATGATCTTTTTATTCTCATCCCAAATCAGTTCATCGGTGTTGAGTATTTCGCCCTTTTTGTTGATCACCACTACACTATCGCGGGCGGTCATTTCGTGGCTGTTCTCCACGGCGGTGGCATATTTGGCGGTGAGGGTGCTCTCGGTATCATTAATGGCATTGAAGAAGAGGAGTTTGATGCCATCGGAAAATTCGAAATATGGCTGCGCTGCATTAAAGCGGGTAGCGGTGGGCGCTATAGCCTTGATCCGCACCATACCCCTTTCGGAGTAGTTGATCTCTACGCCCTTGCCCTTTTCGATATTGACATTAGCCTTGGAAGTAATGAGACCGGACTTATGGAGTTCATCCTTGCAGGACGAGCAAACAAAACACAAAAACCAAAAGCCGGAGGCCAGGAACAAATTCGCAGCGTGCGATCTGCAGGTCATTCGTTAATCGAATTTACGCTTAATGAACCAAAGGTCGTTGAGCACGAAACCGATGGAGACGCGGTAAAAGTTCTCGGTAACCGGTACGTTCGGGCCGCCCAAGTAACCAATTTCGGTACCCAGGTTAAGGTGCGCTATGTTCTTCATGGGTATGGCTATGCCCAATGTGGCCGCGCCGGTACGCATGGCAACACCCTGATACATATACTGCGAGTTGCCGTAGTAAAAGCCAGCCCTATACTGAACGCGCTTAAGGAACTTCCGGTCATCATACTTGGGCGTAATTTGAAAGCCCGCCGATGCCCGCCAGCTATTGGCCAAGGGACCGTTGCCCAAGGGCGAGGTGAATACGCTCCAGTCAGTGTAGCGGAAATCGGCACCGACCATCCAAAAGCGTTCATTACCAAACATCACTCCGCCGCCCAGGGTATAGGGCATGGTGATGGTTCCCTTTTGCGTAAGCGTGGCCGACACGGTATCCTGTGTTATCAGGTTGCCGCTTACGTCATAGTAATACCGGTCCCAGTAGCTGGAAACCTTGCCGGTAAGCTTAACGCCGCTGTTACCATAAAAGCCTATTTGGGCAAAGATGTCGGTGCGGGGATCCGGGTCGGTAGAGTTGTGATAGATCATTTTCTGGTACATGATACCAGCATTATAATAGAAGCCCTTAGCGTTGAAATTGGTAACATTAGCCGTATTGAACCCATTAGAACTATCGATGAGCGCAAGGCCCTTTTGGTAGCTGATCTTACCGAAGATATAGCCTACGTTGGCGCCAATTGAAAAACCCTTGACGCGATAAGCGGCGCCGACATAAACCTGGTATAACTCGCCAAGGGCGCTGACCACCTGGTTGTAGGAGGAATCGTTGGATAGCTGCGTAAAGTTATAGTCAACGTTGGAATAGGGCAGCAAACCGGCGCTGAGCGCCCAGCTGTTGTGCTTTGAATATGGAACGATAACTAAGGCAAAGTGATCGAGGGAACTATTAAAGGCGTGGTAATTGGAGTCGCGGGTCGATATGGTACCACCCGACATATTCATACCGATATCAAAGGTGGTGCGGGTCAACCAAGCATAGGAGGCCGGATTGGTGTAGTTGATATTAAAGGAGCTTATGTAAGCGCCTGATACGCCACCCATAGCCGCATTGGATGAAAAGGCAGTGGATTGAATATCGCCCAGGCCATATTGCGAATAAGGGTTCGCTGACTGGCTAAGCGCAGAATGAATAAAGAGAAGTGTGGATATAAAAAACAGAACCCCCATCCGTATGGCACCGGACAACATTCTGAATTCTGCGCTTTTAAAAATATTCAAGAGTTATAATTAAGTATTACGTTCAGCCCCTCCAAAACCAAGTAAGGGCGGGCAAATATCTCACTTTTGAGCAGAGCAGCAAAAAAATGAAGATCTCCCCCCGTTCCGACCACCTTAAGGCTGTCAAAACGAGAATCGTATTGATTTATTATGCCCTGTACTTCTTCCCATATTCCGTTCATTACCCCGCTTATGATAGAGCTATAAGTATCATCACCCGTTAAATTGAAGCCATTAGCCCCCTGCTGGGGAACCTCTACCAGGGGCAGCCCGGCGGTATAATGGTTTAGGGCCTTTAATCGCATACGTACCCCCGGTGATATGGAGCCGCCGAGGTATTCGCCGCGGGCGGTAATGAGGTCGAAGGTAATACAGGTGCCGAAATCCACCTTTAACACATTGTGGTTCGGGAAAAGCCTGTAGGAGGCCAGGCTCCCCGCAATGCGGTCGGCCCCAAGCGTGGCGGGCGTTTTGTAAAGTATTTTAAATGGCAGCTTTAAAGTATGGTTTAAAAACAAAGTTGGAATGCCTTTTTCCTTCAGATACGCTTCCACTTCTTCATTTGCACCGGTCTTTGAAATAATGGCTTTTCGAATTGGGTATTTAGTGAGGGTTTCCCCGACTGAGGCAAGGTCCATCCACACCTCCTTCAACTCATCGCCTTCAAATAGGGCAAGTTTTATATGTGTGTTGCCGATGTCTGCCGCCAGGTTCATTCCAGTATCCTACCCCCGTTTATAAACTTAACAATAATACTTTGTTTGTAACGAGGTTCCATCTGGCTTTTCCAAAAACGGTAACAGTCCTTATAACTGGTGTAATTGCCCACTACATATTTATAGGTCCCACTATCCTCAAATACCTCATAGCCCTTTAAGTGGGTATAGTAGTTGGTATCGATCGGTATAAGGTTCTTCAACACATAAAACTGTATCTTGTAAATGGTATCCGTAGTTGCCCTTAGCGTCCTTGCCTTAACCGGTTCATCCGGTTTGGCTGCTGCGTCTGCGGCCGTGATCAGTCCGCCAGCTTGTGTGGGGTTAACCTCTATCGCATGTTCATCAAATACCTGTTCAGCCGCCTTCCTTTGTTTTTCGATCGCGGTTTCCCTTTGGGTTTTGGCTTTAGGGGTGGGCTCTTCCTTAGGCGCAGGCGGTGGTTCCGGGGCCTTATATAACAAGGCCAGTGAAGGAGCTTCGTTGGTGCCGTTGGAAGTTACCGGTAGTACCGGAGCCGGGCTTGGCTTTATCTCATCGTGCCGGATGGGGCTGTGTTTGTTATTAAGCGAAGCGTTCGTGATATCAATGGTTTCCTTTACATTATTAACTATATGATCATTGAGATGATATTGAATTTCATCGGCGGTAGCGCCCAGCAATTGCCGCACGCCATAAGCGCTGTTTATGGCCCGCCTTTTCTCGATATAGGATATGTTACCAAAAAGATCGCCGTTCTCAATGGATGCTGCAGGAACCGAATAAATGTTCTTTTTGCCCGGATAGGTAATGGTATCGTAATAAGTGTAAACCGGTATAATACCCCAATCACCTATCTGTGTTTCGCCGGTATAGTTGTTCTTCTGCAGTTCCATATCCAGCAGGTAACCGTTCCGGTCCTTGTAGCCTTCATCACTGCCTACCAGGTTACCGAGCGAGTAGGCCACAATGCCTTCGTGCGGCAATCCGTTAGCTTCATACTCCATAAAGTCAAGGCGCATAGGGGTGTTGGGCAGCGCACCTACCACCAGATTAGCGCCCTGCTCAAAGGCATAGCGCACTATATCCTGTTGCGAGGAGGAGGGGATATCCTGGTCGTTTACACCCCAGTCGAAATATACGATAATGAAATCAGGCTTATTGGCCTTTGCCAGCCGCATATCATGCTCTATCATGAACTTGTCCGTTTCATTGATGATAAAATCGCGCGAAATAGATGGCCGGTTAGGAAGTATCGTATAATTGAGAAATGCTATCCTGAATCCTTTTTTGTTGACGATAAGAGGGTAGTTGCCGAGGCGTTCTACATTATCCGCATAAGCACCTGCATGGAACATATCAAACTCATTGAGCAGGTCGCGCGTGCGCTTTAACGTTGCCTTATCAATATTGGCCGTGTGTACATTGGCGTGCATCACCGTGTTGATACCGGAATACTTTAAGGCCAGCGCAAACTCATCGGGCACTGAAAACATGTTGTTTACGTTATCGCCAAACGATGTTTTAAGGTTAACCACTGAAACATCGCCGAGGTTCAGTAAGGGTTCAATGTACCTGAACTCCTCCCTGAAATCATATTTACCGGTAGCGCCGTTGTATGCACTGCTGACATGTTGTTCGGTTTGATACAGGTTGCCACCTATCATCAGGTGCAGGATGCGCATGGAGTCAACGGGCTCATTCACGTCCGCCTGGGGTTTGGCATGTAAATATCTTTCGCGAAAGGTGATAATGGCCTTTTTTGCCGGAGGGTTATCCTGCGCGGAAGTCGAGAACAACTGGCAGCAAAAAATAATTGCCAGCGCTATTCTGCTAAATGCCGTAATTTTTAATTTTCTAAAATCCATTCCAGTTGCGAGATTACCGGATTATTTTGTCCTTGTACCTGTCAATTATTAACTGCTATGTGTTGAGTGGACCTATACCTGACGCACAATCTAAACTAATCAATGTCCCTCCTTATTCGCCAACTGCCCGCACGCAGCATCAATATCCTTGCCGCGACTGCGGCGCACGGCTACGCTAACTCCTTTGTTCCGCAATATCCTTACAAATGCATCGCGTTTTTCGCCTTTGGCTTTTTTATAGGGAACGCCTTCTACGGCATTGTATTCGATAATATTGATGAAGGCTGGCACCCGGTGATAAAGTTCTATTAAGTTACTAGCATCTTCCTGTGAGTCGTTAAAGCCATCGAAGAGGATATACTCAAAGGTTACTTTGTTACCAGTTTTTTCATGAAAATAATTTAGCGCCTCTATCACCAAATCTAAATTATTAGTGAGGTTGATGTCCATGATCCGGTCGCGCTTTTCGTCGGTGGCAGCATGTAACGACAAAGCAAGGTTAAATTTCATTCCTTCATCGGCAATACGTTTTATCCCTTTTGCTATACCGGAGGTGGAAACCGTTATCCTCTTTTGCGCCATGTTCAAACCTTCCGGCGAAGTGATGATGCGGATACTTTGCATTACATTACTATAATTCAATAGCGGCTCGCCCATACCCATATAAACGATATTGGTAAGCGGCTTACTATTGTGCTCCAGCGCATATTTATTCAGCAGCACTACCTGGTCGTAAATCTCTCCGGCCTCTAAATTCCGTTCACGTTTTAAAAAACCGGTAGCACAAAAGGAGCAGCTAAGCGAACACCCGACCTGCGATGAAACACAGGCAGTGCTCCTATCGTCTTCCGGTATCATCACGCCTTCCACAAGCCGGTTGTCATGTAGCTTCATGCCCAGCTTTACGGTGCCATCTTTGCTTTTTTGAATTACGTTTTCAGTAACCGGTTGAAAAATGAATTGCTCGGAAAGTTTGGTGCGCAGGCCTTTAGAAAGATTGGTCATCTCGTCAAACGAACGTGCCGACTTGGCCCACAGCCATTCGTACACTTGCTTAGCGCGGAATTTGGGCTCTTGCAGATTTTCAAATTGCGCCACCAATTCATCTAAGGACAGGGTACGGATATCGTTCTTCATCAACATAAGCCTGCAAAGATAATCAACCTTGTTCTTTATCCTGTACTATACCTGCTACCCATCCCGGCAAAACGATCATGCCTGCTACCAGGTACAGGTAGTAACCATAAATACGCCAGATAAGGGCAATTGCGGCACTCAAGCCAGCAGGCATAAAGTCGCAGTTGATGGCTATGAATGATATTTCGGCAATACCGCTGGACCCCGGCGTGGTTGGTATAACAAGAAATATCCAAAGCACATATTGCCGCGCATATACCGCGAGCATATTAAGGGGAACGTCAGAAAAAGCATAAAATAAACAACAAGGCAACAGGTAGCGAGCGCTCCAATTTACAAAAGTAGCGAGGTAAAATTCTATCCAAAATAGTGGTGAACGATTTCTGTACT
>Ga0302281_10002439_pt1 | contig 13096 bp, 11 predicted proteins | sample III_Fen_E1_2_FD_198762 | JGI IMG/M metagenome (GOLD analysis project Ga0302281, IMG submission 198762) | Peat permafrost microbial communities from Stordalen Mire near Abisko, Sweden - III_Fen_E1_2 | ecosystem: Environmental > Terrestrial > Soil > Wetlands > Permafrost | place: Sweden: Abisko...
TGGTGGTGGTGGTGAAGGCGGCGGTGGTGAAGGCGGCGGTGGTGGTGGTGAAGGCGGCGGTGGTGGCGGTGGTGGCAGTGGCGGTGGCGGTGGCGACTAACGCCCTAACAAATGAAGTGTCTGCTGAAAAGGCAGTTCAAAATATAGAGATCTGAAATAGCTAGTCCTAAGAAATGACCTCGGTTAGCACTAATTGTTTCTAATAAAATAATTATGAATAACGATGATAATAAGATTGGCATTGCCAGGTTTGGAAAATTCCTTATGACTTTAACTGTCGCTGGAATCATTGCGTGTTCTGCTTGTAAATTCAGCCAATCAAATTCTTCGGTTAAGCTTGCACCAGCAGTTCAACAATTTGGAACAGGTGGATCTGCTTTTGAAAAACTCTTGGCGCGCCACTTGGCTGATTCTGGTAAAAAAAACATATTGATTGAAACAGGGAATAATGTAGAAACCATTAAATACTATTCACAAGTTGGTAATTACCTGGGTCTTCCTTTAGTAGTTTCATCTTCCTCGTCCAATGACTTTACAATTAACACAAATTTCACACTTAATACCCTTCTCCAGTATTGCGGGTTTATGGATGAGCAAGGTAACGGTTTATCCGAATTGAATCTGGATGTAATTCCAAGCGCAGTCCTAAATAATCCAAATTTGCTAGGAGGGGTGATTTCAAATTCCGTTTCTGTAGGTGCATTATCACTTAAACAAGACGAGATTCTTGCTGCGACGTATTTTGCCCCTAAAATATGCGATGTAGGCCCCATTACAGGTTCGGTTGGGGCTCCCACTACTCCTTCACAGTATGGGTGGCGCAAAGTTGTCCTTTTGCGCCCACGAGATGGGTCAAATGCAAAGATCCACCAAATAGCGGGAGTTTGGATTTTATTTAACTACTTTGTTTCACCTGATGCTATCACCAACGCCCCACTTGTTTTAACCAATTCGGTGAACACTCAAGTCATGCTTTCTTTTAGCACCATACAACAAACCCCCTCTATCATATCAAATCAGCAACCAGATACGGACACCGCCTACTGGTTGGATTTTAATGCCACTCAAAATGGATCTCAACTCAACGATGCTCTAAATGCTACTTTTGATTCGGGAGAATCTGATTTGGGCGATAAGGGTGCAAGAAATTATTTTGTGCCTACTGCTTGCGCCGTTTGTCACGGAGACACCCGTTCAAGCGCTGCCCTTAATTTTTTGGATACGGATCATTGGTATGAGCGCACCCGCAAAGATGCTCCTGCGGGCAGTGATTTTCTCCCTATTGCTGATAGCCCAAACGGGGTCTTGCTAGATGGCGGCAAAGATTTCTCAAGCCAATCGTATACAAACGCATTCCAGACCATTCAAATGCTTAATCAACAAATAAACCTCCAAAACAACATGAGTGGGGCCCAATTGCAATCGGCTAGCGTCGAACATTGGTTAACTGCTCATACGAACAATATTTTCCCTCTTACGCTAACTCAAAGAGCTTTGGGCGTAATAGGAAATACTTGGACAGTTGGTGACAATAATTTACTTAGTTATTTTGATCGCTATTGCTATCGTTGCCACAATGCAATTGATTATAATGTTTTTTCAAAACAAGACGTTTTGGACGAAAGGGGAAGCATTGCAAGAAAACTACAATTAGCATGGGTTCCTCAGAACTATCAAAATGTTATGCCTCAGGATCGACATCTAGACGGCCAAGTTATTACAAACTTCCTCAATCTTTTGAGCCAAGCACATTAAAACTTAGAAAATGTATTGAAAAAAAGTTTAGCGCTTGAATATTGGATAATTAGCCGTTATTAATTTTGGATGCTAGTTACCCCAAATCTTTGGCCTGTTTGGGTGCTGGACTACAGTAGCCTGCATCGGACACTCCACTTTGTCAAAGTTACCAGACGCCATCCCGCGCATCCAGCGGTGTAACTTTGGCACTTCAAGTGTGAGTGTCACTACCTGGTGTCCATTGGCACGATGGATACAATCCTTTGTCATCCGAGGGAAATTTTTAGATTGGCAATAATGGCCAGTGCTGCCGCTATCATTGTCGCGCATTCTCATCCGAGCGGTGATCCAACTCCATCGGAAGCCGATATAAAAATCACCCGTGATCTCATTCGGGCCGGTCAACTTCTCAAAATCGAAGTTCTCGACCACATCGTAATTGGAAATCCAAATCATTCCAGTCTTCGCAGTCTTGGCTATTGTGCCGTGTGATTGATAATGCCGAGTTCAACGGGGTGATTCATTGAAAAGCCAATGAATCACCTCTTTTTCATCTACACGGCTCGGCATAATCCGAACAGAATTCGCGAGTGAACATTCAAGGTTCGACGGGTTCCCCAACTCTGAATCAGTGGAATTTCCTATGAATCTGAACTCTGGATGCTCCGCCTCCTCAACGATACGCAAAATTTGCGGACTGACTTCTGGCAGAATAATGCCGAGTAAATGCTGGAGAAAACCCTATGGATACAGGCTTTTCACAAACTACTCGGCATTACCCGGAGCTAGGCAAAATAGCCATTATGCCGAGCTCGGCATAAGGGGTATTTTTTCTCCTAGCCGATAACGGATTCCGAGAAATCGGAGGCCACTTTTATCTTCGTCGTGCACCGGCACCGGGCAGATTTACTCATTCCTGACCTTTTTCAGCGCGTTTCGACAGGTCTTTCTTTTCAGCAACCACAATTTCCGTAACGAACGGCTGGCCTTGCTCAATCAAAGACCATTGGTGGCTGGGCAATGTCTTCAGCAGCGATAGCTGCTTCCGCTGCATGATCGTCTCGATTCGCTCCAAGGAATCGCCGCGCACCGACACTTCGTGCGTGACGAAAACCAGCCGTAGTTGCTGGTGCTCGCCATACGGCTTCAAATCGGCATAAACGAATTGGTCAAACGGCAGCAATAAATGCTCGTCAGGTGCTAATATGATTTTGACCCCGGCCGCGTTGGCGTCGCTCTCCCAGCATTCTGGTGTTTTTGTGCTCATAATTTTGCTTTTGTTGATGATTTTTGCGTTGAATCGTTTTTAGATGGCAGAACATATCCGCTGCCCGCTGCCCAAACCGAAGCAGGTAGCCATGCAGGTGATCCCAAAGCACGTTGCTACGGCGCGGCACGAAATCACCGGCTAATTCCAGTGCCAATGGCCGGTGACCGGAGCGGGACACGTTTTCGCGTAGCTGCTCCTTGTCGGGCGTGAATATGCGGACGCCGCGCCGCCCGCGAGAAATGGTCACATACCACTGCTGCGCATTCGTCGCCGCCTTGATGGTGGAATCGGAAAAGAGAACGTAATCCACCGTTTTTCCCTGCGAGCCGTAGGACGTGACCGCGTAGCCGGGCAGGAACTCGCGGAAACTTTTGTCCAAAACGCGACCGTCCATCAGTTTGATGCCGCCGTCAGGCTGAACGGCCTTAACCGTGACCAGTTCGCCATTCGTCACCCGACCTCCCGAATGGAGCTTGCGATTAGCCTTGAGATGCAAACGGTCGCCGGACGCAAGGTTTACCTCGCGGGTCTGACAGAGTGTGATGCGGTCGAGCAATTTGTTCGGGACGGTGACAATTTTGCCGCCGACTTCGATCAGCACACCCACCTTCACGATGCCAGCCAGTTTTCCTTCGGCACCGGGTTGAGCAACGCTGACTTTTTGATTGAAGACCACGATGGCTTCCGGCGGGTAAAATCGCGCATCTCGTTTTTGGGCATTCGTTAGGTCCAGCTTGTCGAGCACCTTAACCACCGTGTCCGCTGCACCCAGCAATCCTTTTCCTTTCAAAGCATCACGCACCCGCGAATTGACGCGATGCACTTCCCCCCAGGTTTGCGAGACGACCACTGCCGCAGCGTTTTGTTCCGCGAGCCGGACATATTCAGCAGCGAGCTTGTCCGCCTGTTCACCCAAACCGCACTCGACCACTGCGCCCATTTTTTCGAGGCGTTCGTAGGATTCGTCCATTTTACCCGCCGCCGCCAGTTCAACCGCCTTGCGATATGTTTTGATGCGGGTGCGTTCATCGTCATCCCGGCCCCGCGCCGGGTCTTGGCGGCGAATTTTGTGCAACTCGACTGGTTTAACACCGGAGTGCCGCTCGATGGCGAGTAGCGCGTCCGATGCTTCCACGGCTCCATGCTGTCGCGTATCACCGGCGAGGATCAGCCGGGCGTTGCGTTCGCGAACCAGCCGGATCAGGTCAAGCATCTGCCGCCCGCCAATCTGCCCCGCCTCGTCCACCACCACAACTGCGCCAGTGACCAGTTCGGGTTTGATCAGAAAACTTGCGAGCGTCATGGGCTTTGGAAATCCGGCCCTCCCGTTATCTGAGATTACAATTTGATCTTCTGAAAAAAACAAGTCAACGTGCTTAGCGTTGGCGTCAAAAGAGTTCTTGACGAGCTCGAAAACGGCCACCTCATCGTCAGTAATCAACTCGCTTCCTAAAACACGTTTTAGACCTGTGCTTACATCAAAATGGAGGATTTTGTTTTTCATTTTGGTGATGTATCCCGAATGGTATTAACTTCACGAGACAACTTTTCAAGTTGATAAAATGGCGTGGCTTGAATTACATCCCCCATCACGCCAAGCGTTTTATACAAGCAACAATGCTTTGGTAATGTTTTTATTCGCTCTGCCATTTGGGCAACATCGGTGCTCAAACCGAGGTTTTGCAGTTCGCTGGGTGTGACATTTGGAACCTTGTGGATGAACCAGGTCAACAGTGGCTCCCGATAAGGACCCTGGCCTGATGGGATTGCATTATTTCCTGTCAGCCCCGCGTGACACATCGGTTCCTTCAACCCTGAAACCGCAGCTTCTCGGCATATCTGAGGCTCTGGACCCAGCCTTGGCGGAACCCGCATCAAAAATCCAATTGAGCACACGGGAATTGTTTTTTGGTAAGGACATTGACGCCCGGTTTAGCCAGTCGATCGGAGAGGGACTATCGCAAGTGCGTCGGTTGCTTACGATCCTTGAGGTGGAATTGCTTCAAAAATTGGAACAAACCGATGAGTTGCTATCTTCATCGGCGGTCCGTCGGCGGCGACCAGCCACTGCGCGGAGGATGCAAAACCTTATCCGCGACTTTGCCTGCCGTTTTGTCCGTCGGAGCTTGGGGGTTCGGTATGGCGTTACCCGCGAATGTGACATGCTTGCCGAGTTTGAGAACGTCATTTCCGGGAACACCCAGCTTTTGCACAAGGCCGTCAAGCAGGTGGAGGCTTTGATAAACGACGATGACCATTTTGTCGTGGTGCTCAATTCCACTTTCGGTGAGCCACTGGTCCCATTGCCTCGCCGTGCCACGGTTCGCACCACGAAGCAGCGAGTGAGGCCGGTGGATTCGCCCACGACCGGTCGGCCGGCGCCAACGGTAAGGTTTCTTTCCATCGGCGGCAAAGGACACCCGCTGGCGCTTACCTACGAGTTATTCCGTTCCGTCCGCGAACTTGAGAATGGCATGCTGCCGGCATCGTTGCCACGCCCCGTCGTTGCTCTCCTTGACACGACCAAGGCCAGGCTGGCGGGGGTGGTGGTTCGCGACGAGGACATCTTGGACGGGGCGGAAATAAGGATTGGAACGCGGGAAACAATCATCTCGCGTGAGCTTGGGGAATTTGTTGTCTTGAATTCCAGGGAGGTCTCGGCATGAGCATGGAAGCATTCAAGGAGAATCCCTGGAAAGAGTCGCATCCGGCTTATGAGAAAAAAACTTTTTTTCATATTCGTCCCGCACCTGAATTTGCAACGGCCGAGGTGGTTGTGTCATCACTATATCGGGCCTGTGGTTTTGAGACGTTGGCCGAAAAGGATGTCCCCGCAGCCGGCCGGGAGTTTGCCAAGGATTCACAGGCGCCTCGAATTCACGAGCGGTCAGGCACCAAGATTGACATGGAAACTTGGCGGGTTGTGCTCAATGGCGTCCTGGAAAGTCCCAAGCAGCCCAACCAGTCCTCAAAAAGGTTCCTCCAGATGTGCCCATTGGTCCCGGATGTTGCGTTATATTCTGGGTCTGCCCGTCTGGCGGGAAATTCCTGGAATCCAGGGCAGTTGATTCAGCGCATGATCGGATACGGATCTGAAAACTACCAGCAAGCCCAGAACCTCTGGCAAAAGTTATACGAGGCGCTTGGCATTTCAGGCACTGACGATATTTGGGCGCGTTGGCTGCATCAGGAATTTGGGCTTCGCCGGAGAAATGGGGCGGAATGGAAAATCTCGCATTTGCCGGACGAAGGCGGTTTGCCATTACAAGAAAAATCCCGGCTCAATTTTCCCGCAAGGCAGTTTGTTCGTGATTTGGAAGGCGTCATTCAGGCCAAGCCTTTTATGACTCGCCGACAATGGGTCAGCCTGCTGGAGGCACAGCTCCGGCTTGGTTCTGTTGCCCACGTCTTATGGTTATGTGACGTGAACTATCAGGTATGGCAAGCCATCCGCCGAGCTCTCCACGCGGACGACTACCCCTCGGCAGAGGAGGTTGGTAATCGGCTAATTTCATGCACCGGTCACTATCTTACTTATGGGAATCCGGCCGTCCCCATCATCAGGGACTACGCATCACGCTATCTGGTCGCACGTATCGGTATAAATGCCGTTCTCTGGCAACTCCAAGTCATGGGTGTGGAGATCAAGTCCCTCGAATCCTGCGAGGAACTCTCCGGGCTTTTGAGGAAGGTGGGCGAGAAACGGAATCAGTTACTTGCCGCCGGGTTGGAAGCCACCGTAACCGAGCTTCAGGAAGGCGAGAAAAATGCACGCGCCATTGCTTGCAAGAAGGGGATCGGCTCTAACTTGGTCGAATTCGCCCGGCATGTGCTGGGCCAGCGACAAACCGCAAATGAAATTTTGCGCGGTTATGATCAAGGTTATATTTTGCGAAAGAAGGCCGAATATTCCTCGGCTCCGTGGATAGTGTCAATGGGCCCGGTTTCAATTTTGGCACTGGTGCATTGTTGTTTGCGTGATGCCGCAGGGCCCCGTTCCATCCAGAAACTTTGCCAACATCTGGCAGCGTATGGCATCCGCGTAGACCGCGATAATGTCACCACCGGCGATCTGGGAAGAAAATTGCGGATGCTGGGTCTGGTCTTGGATAGCCCCGATGCTGAAAGCGGAATGCTGCTGGTTCCCCCATTTGATGGCACGCTTAAGACGCAATCCGCCTAAAACCGATGAATCCACTTGTTTTGCAAATAGCGATGGCCGTTCGGGAGCGCACGGCGACCAAGGTGCGATCGCTTCCCGGCACCGCAGCCGAGCTTAGGACGGTTTTTCACGGCCCTCCAATTGAATTTCTCGAACTCGTGTTTCAGGAACTCGTGAAGGATGGTGGCGTCAAGGTGGAGGCGGCGAATGGTCAAAGCGTGATCGTCCCGATTTTGTTGCACTCAGAAAGTGCCACCGAATACCCTCAGGTCGGCCATTCGGGCGTGTGCGCCGGCGTTCATTTGAATGATTTTCGTAATCAGCCAGGCTGCCCGAAGTTTGTTGCCCTTGTTGCCCCTGGCAATCATCCCAGCTTGGCGCTCACAATCGAAAGCGCCAGCGATTCATTTGGTCTCGATGTTCGCAGCAATTCCGGGAATGCCACGATCGAGGATTGGTGGAATGATGATTTCATACAATCGTTGGTGAATGGCGCATTGGACCGTTTTGCCATATCGAAGGAAACGGATAGGGAACAGGCCCGCCAGATGATCCAGAGGTCGGTCCATGCTGCGGACGAGGCCGAACGGCATGGTGTTTCTCGTATTGGTGCCTGGCGCATTCTTTCAAGGATTTATTGCATTCCCGGAAATGCCAAGGTGTGTCCTCTGTTGAGTCTGGCATGTGGGTTTCCCACAACCGATGACGGGGAACTTGCGATGAAGGATCAGTATGAGGTCCTTCAGCGGTTGGCTAGTCATCTGGAGGAAAACGGGATTACCAAGGGACTGGAGGAACTCAAAGAGGAGGCCGAGCCTGCGGATATAGAGGCCCTCGATGCCTTCTCAGTCCACCTGCATGCGATATGCGATATTCCAACGACCTTCGCCCGGGCGGCATCATATTTCTATAGTCCGTGCCGGGGAGATGATTTGGCCAGCCCGCCGAAGTGGTGGATGCACCTGACATTGGAGCGTTGGGTTGAATTGTTGGAAGAGGAACGGCGCCCGGAAGGGGCGCTGAGGATTGAATGCACCAATTTCATTTTCCCGCCCTTCAAGGGTGGCCACTCGGTTGTGCATCGGGAAGTTGATCTGTTGGTTTCTGCGCCGGAGGATCAGGCTGAGCCGGTTCAAGCAGTCCTAATCCGTCCGCCCTTTTTGATCTGGTCCAAAGTGCTCCGAAGTTTCATGGGGTTAGTATGCCAGACCGCTCTAGCATATTCAAGTATAATCAGCTTTTCATGGTCTTTTTCGACCACCTCGCCTGTGCCGCCCTGCTGGCAGCTGCCTTGCGTTGCGCCGCCGTCATGCTGGCCGTCCGAGCCGGACCACCCTTCAAGCCGCCCAGACGCCCTAGCGCCACCGCCGCCGGATTCTTTTTTGATGTTGCATTATTCGCCATGTCAGAATCATGGCACAATCCAGTATTTCACTGAAGATGAATTAATATTGTCACCTTATTCCCGGCCTATGTTCCATATTGTGGCGCTTAATTCGGTTGCGTGAACGATGACTGGCGGTGTTACCATCTTTGAGAAATCTGCATGGACGGACGCTGCCGGCGAGGTATCCTTGGCAAAGTTTAATTTATGTGATGGTTCGCTTCGTAGTTTAATTGATACGCCACGCAACTTCGCAGGCCAAGTATTCGGCAACAACAATCCTGATTACAAAACCACCGATATCGTCAATTGCAAGGTAGCGGTAATAACCATCTTGAACGTCCACCCAATCATTCAGCAGCAATCCGACTTGGGATGCTTCTCCAGTCTGTGACCGAAGAACCATTTGTGTTACCAACATCCGCTGTAGTCCTCGTGACCCAACTTCGCCAAACATTTGCTGCACATGCGCTGAGTCAAAAGATTGGCGCATCTGATGTGACATGGATGCAAGCGGCCCGCACCAGAAATGATCTGGGGCTTCGCGGCAGGGCTGACTCAATTCAAACGCTGCGTGACCTCGCGCTAGCTTAAGCATCACATTCTTCATTCGGTCCGTCTCAACGTCAAATACGATTCGGCCATCAACTTGCCTTTTCGCGGCTTCGATTCGCGCTCGTAACGCCGGCGACCTTCGCAGTGCTCTGGCGACCGAAGGTCGCCTGATCTCATTTGGTTCCGTGGATCCTGCTAGCACCGTTTCAAGCAGACAGACAACGTATTCTTCGTCCTTGGAAAATCCCTGATTGCAATGCTCACAGCAGCCAACGACAGGCAAATTATCTGGATACGGCAGTTCTAGCAGGATTCGTGAAGGAACATGATCTCTGGTTTCAGCTGGTCCTCCGCAATAGACACAGCCCTTGATCAGCCTATTGTCAGCGAAGTTTTTCAGTTGGTCCATAAAATTAAAATTAAACCCTTAGTGATTCCTTGGAAAGGGGGTAAATCTTGATTTTGAAATATCAGGCGTCACCCCACCATTGCCGCTCGAACATATCGCGGTCAATCCGCACCGGCTCAATGCAGCGCGGGTCGTCCAGTTTGGGGCTGTTAACCAGATCGCTGATGGGATAAATTTTGAGCGGGTCGTCCGGCGCTCGTTCCAGCGCCATTTTGTGCGACTCGCTGCGCGGGTCATCGTCTTTCAACCACCAGCCGTAATGACTTGGCGCGATGATGACCGGCATCCGGTCGTGCAGCGGTGCAATCGCCTCGTTCGCCGCCCGCGTGATGATGGTGAATGACTCAATCGTTTCGCTCGGCGGGGCTTCGTCCAGGTCAGTGTCGGCATTGTCCCGCGACGGCGGCTTGATCCACTTTTCCCACAAGCCGGCGAAACTAAACGGCTCGCCGCTTTTCAGCATCACGCGGAATGGCTGCCGCTTGCCCTCGCGTTCCTGCCACTCATAAAAACTGTCGGCGGGAATCAGGCAGCGCCGATGCTTGAACGCCTCGCGGAACGCATTCCGGCTGGCCAGCGTTTCCGACCGCGCATTGATGTGCGCGTTGCCGACACTTTCGCCTTTCGCCCAGGACGGAATCAAACCCCAACGCATGAACTTCATCGCCGGCTGGTGGCGTTCGTGGTAAGCCGTAGCCGTCATTGTGAACCCATGCACTGCCGATGCGTGTCCAGAATCCCTTGGTTGGGGAATTGCAAAAAAGCGGTTGAATCATAAAATTCAGGCACAGACAAAGTGCGAACGAGAATTCCAAAAATTAGCCCATGACCAAAACTTTATACTTGCACGGTATGCTCATATTGCTTTTCATTTGCAAAATTCGGCCAATCAAACATAACCCATTACACTAAACAATTATGAATTTCGAGGTTGCCAACGAGTTGAAAAAACTATTTGCGAAATTAACACTTCTCGCAATTATTATGATGCCATGTGCGGTTTTTGGCGAATGGTCAACTGTCACCGATCACATTCCGCCTACAGTTTTCAAATCAAACGCAACTGAATACAAGCAAAATGGCGCGCCGAGCCTGAAACGCTCTGGGAACAATATTTCCGAATATTCTGCCCCGTTACAAACGGACGAGCCATCGGCGGGAACAACGCCTGAGTCAGCCACTGAAAATTTCAACCGTTTGGTAGCTGCTATGGAAGCAGATGTGCAGCAGGTTTACTCAAATCGAACTGGTGAAGCTTCAAGCAAGGTAGACCAAGAAAAGCAAGGGCTGCCAAAGGGCGCAACATTTAATTTCGACGTTTCGATGCATCAGCAAGATTGGATATTCAATGTTCCGACAGTTACAATGAAACCACAAGATTGGTATTTTGACCTTCCAACTGTCGGTTCACAAGAGGCATCGTTTGACGTCCCAGACGGATTGGAAGTTAGTCATCATAAAGTTTTTGGGGTGGATGTGCCGGATATTAGAGTCAAAACAAAAAGGGTAATATTTAACGCCCCATCAATAACAACGCAACGTCAGCATGTTAGCCTTAACGTTCCTGAATTTGGAATGAATCAAGTCAAATGGGTTATGAATATTCCTGAATTTAAGCTTGTATCGGCAAACGCTCAATATGCCGATCAAGCTGCTAAATCATCAGAGGATATTACTAATACAATGTCTGTTGAACTAAAGAGCGATCTTCAAGCACTGAAGGCTAAATATGCTCCAAAATTTCAACAATTGGGTGGAGCCTTAATCAAGGAAACTCAGGAAAAATTAACAGCGCAGGCCAACATTGGAATTGCGTCAATGAATGGTGCAATTGAAGCGATTAATACTCAGATTAAATCAATCCCCGATCAACAGCGTCCACAATATCAAGCTCAACTTCAGACTTGGATAGACAATCGCGCTGCCCTTGTGAGTGATTACAAAAAGCAAATGGACACAGTCAACAGCACTATTCAGTCAATGATCGATAAAGTCCTTGCCAGTCTTGATCAGGTCTCTAGTTGATGTGAATAACTTTCTGCATAAGAGATGTTTTTAGAGTGAAAGGCAGGCATTGTTGCATGGTTTTCGCCGGGCCATTCGCTCCCCACAATTTGGCAATCATTTCCCGCTGCGGCGTGAACGGACATTTCGCCTTGGGCTGCTTTTGCGATTCGTCAATATGCCGGAGTGCGAATTGCGCGCCGGTCATCAGCGCAGTTTTGCCAAGCTGCTCATTCAGCTTTTGCGCCACGTCATCCACCGCGCCCCAGCGTTCTTCATGCGTCCGCCCCCAAAGTGTCGGGTGCGTGTCCAGCTTTTCAAGGTTGAACATCGCAATCCGAATCTGTCGCACCGGCAACCACTGGCCGGACATGATGCCGCGAAACATTTGCTCCATCACTTCATTGATGACGGAATTTAGAAATTGCGGATGCATGAAACGGTGGCTGGTGCCGACTTCGGTAAAATTCGTGAACCGGACGGCAACGCTAAATTCCCGCGCCTGCATTTTTTCCCGGCGCAACTGGCCGGTCAACCGCGTGGACTCGCTCAACATGAACGTCAGCGCCGCTTCGTAATCGTGTTCGTCCTGCGGGAGCGTAGTGCTGCTGGAAATCGTCGTGCGGTCTTTGATCTCCAAAACCAGCGGCTCATTCCATTGCCCGTTGGCAAACAGCCACAACTGCTGTCCCCAAATGCCGAACTTTTGCTTGAGCAGCATGGACGGCAGTTTCGCCACATGGCCGAATGTCAGCGCGCCGAGCGCGGCCAGCGAGCGTTGCCGGTTTTTGGCAATGCCGGACAATTCCTGCACCGGGCGGTCATTCAGAAAATCTTTTTCCCGACCCGGCGGCACTTCGATGAAGCCGACACCCTTGGCGGCGTCGGTCGCGAGCTTTGCGAGTTTGGCGGAGTTTGCCAGTCCCGCCGTGACCGGGAGACGTGTCTCTTTGTTTATGCGGGCGCGGATGCCCTGGACATAATCCGTCGGCGTGGTGTTGCGCCAGACGTGGGTGTCCATGCTGGAAAAATCCAGAAACCCCTCGTCAATGGAATATGGCACCAGCGTCGGCGCGTATTGTTCCAAGATCAAAAACATCTGGCGCGACAACTCGCGGTAGGCGTCGTAATGCGGGCGGCACAAGACACCGGACGGGCAAAGCCGTTTCGCCTCAAAACAGGCCGTCCCGGTCTTGATGCCGTATTTCTTCGCCTGCCGGTTGGCCGCAATCACGATGCCGTCGCCGCGCCTGCCGCCGCCAACCCATACCGGACGCCCCTCCAACTTGGGATCGAGCGCGATTTCGCAACTGGCGAAGAAGGAATCTCCGTCAATGTGTAAAATGCGGTTGTTGCGGGCGCTCATCGGCGGCAGACACGCTACCGCATCGCCCGCTGGCGTCCATGCCGAGTTGTTCACAGGTCGCCAGGTTAACACGCTACACCGGACAACGGCTGTCCAACCGAAAAATTAACCGCCGTGACCAGCGCGCGGATTGCTTCGTTTCACGGGCTGCCGGTCGTTCGTATGCCTCCCGACCACGCCCGTTCCACTACGCAAAACCGCCCGCTCGT
>Ga0302281_10002440_pt1 | contig 13096 bp, 15 predicted proteins | sample III_Fen_E1_2_FD_198762 | JGI IMG/M metagenome (GOLD analysis project Ga0302281, IMG submission 198762) | Peat permafrost microbial communities from Stordalen Mire near Abisko, Sweden - III_Fen_E1_2 | ecosystem: Environmental > Terrestrial > Soil > Wetlands > Permafrost | place: Sweden: Abisko...
TCGTCGAGGCGCACGGGCAAGAAATCTGGTACGAGGATGCCCCGAACCACGGCGCGCGATTCGTCTTCACCCTCCCGGTGGCTGACGAGACCGCCCCGCTACGGTAAAGTCTATGGCCAAAGTTCTCGTGATCGATGACGACCCGTCATTGAATCGAGCGTTGCGACTCGGCCTCCAGGCCGTGGGTCACGACGTCACGACCGCCGCGACCGGCGAACACGGTATCTCCCAAACCGCGTTGACGGCACCGGACGTCGTCGTACTGGATATGGGTCTTCCGGATATGGACGGGATCGAAGTGTGCCGGACCATTCGTGGATGGAGCGACGTGCCCATCATCATCCTCTCGGCGGTCGGCGCCGAGAACCGTAAAGTTGCCGCGCTGGACGCTGGCGCGAACGACTACGTCACCAAACCCTTCAGCATGCCCGAACTCGAAGCGAGGATCCGGGTCGTGACGCGCGGTCGTGACGCCGATCGAGAGAGCCTCGCCGAGATGACCCTGACGTGTGGCGCACTCTCGCTCGACCTGGTTCACCACGACGTCTCGCTCGACGACGTCAACGTCGCGCTCACGACCAAGGAGTTCGAGGTACTCGCCTTCTTAGCCCGACACGCCGGCAAGACCTGCACGCATCAGATGATCCTGAGTGCCGTCTGGGGTAGCGGCTACGGTGCCGAAGCGCAGTACGTCCACGCCTACGTACACCGTTTGCGCCAGAAACTGAACGACGAGTCGGCCGAACTCATCACCACGGTCCCGGGCGTCGGTTATTCCCTCAACTGCGCCAATTGAGTCGAAATCCTCAGCGCAGTGTTATGAGGTGAATATCTTGGATGCCGGCCGTGTCGCGAAGTCGATCGATGACGTCCGACGGCGTGGGAATCTGGGTCGAGAGGACCATCAACGCGGTCTTCGTGCGCTGGTCGGGACCGACGGCCATAGAGCTGATCGAAACGCCCGCCTCACCGAGCGCCACGCCCACCATGCCGATCATGCCCGGTCGGTCGTCGTTGTGCACCACGAGCATCGAGGCCGCGGGAGGGATCTCGACGCTGTGACCGTCAACGCCGACAATGCGCGTTTCGAGTCGCGTGCCGATGGTGACCAACGTGCCCGACACCATGTGGTCTCCGGACCGGACCGAGATCTGGTTCACGTACTCCGGTGACTCGACGGTCGATATCTCGCTATACGTGAGGTTGTGGTCTACGGCCAATTGCGGCGCGTTGACGAAGGAGACCCCGTCGTGGCCGGTCGCCGTGAGAAGACCTTTGAGCGCACAGAGCGTGAGGATCTTGGTCCCCGAGCCGGCGAGCTCACCCAAGTAAGTGACTTCCAAGTCAGCGGGCTTCCCGTCCAGCAGTCCGCCGATGAAACGACCGAGAACTTCAGCCAAACCCATGAAGGGACGAACGGCGTTGGACACTTCACCGGCCGCGACGTTGACCGCGTAAGGAACGAAATCTCCGGCGAGTGCCAATTGCACCTGCTCAGCGATTGTTATCCCGGCCTTGTCCTGCGCTTCGAAGGTCGAGGCGCCGAGGTGTGGGACCACGACGACCGACGGCAGTTCGAACAGCGGTGACTCCGTGGTCGGCTCCTTTTCGAACACGTCGAGGGCCGCACCCTGCACGTGTCCGTTGCGGATGGCGTCGGCCAGATCGGCTTCGTTGACGATGCCACCTCGCGCGACGTTGATGATGCGCACCCCCGGCTTGGTCTTCGCCAACGCCGCGGCGTCAAGGAGGTTCGTCGTCTCTTTCGTCTTGGGAAGGTGAATCGTGATGAAGTCGCTTTCGGCGAGAAGCGTGTCGAGGTCGACCAACTCGACGCCCATGTGACGCGCCCGATCCTCAGAGATGAACGGGTCGAAAGCAATCAGTCGCATGCCGAAGGCCGACGCACGCTGAGCGACGAGTGCACCAATCTTGCCGAGGCCCACCACACCGAGTGTCTTGCCGTAGAGTTCAACGCCCTCCCACTTACTGCGCTCCCATTTGCCGGCCTTCAGGGCCGAGTGAGCTTGGGGAATGTTTCGAGCCTGCGCCAACAAGAGCGCCATGGTCTGTTCGGCGGCGGAGAGGATGTTCGAGACCGGTGCGTTGACGACCATGACCCCGAGCTCGGTCGCTTTGGCGACGTCGACATTGTCCAGCCCGATGCCGGCTCGTCCGACGACGATGAGATCCTTCGCCGCTTCGAGGGTCGGGCCGTCAACCTTGGTCGCCGAGCGAATGATCAATGCGTGGGCACCCGCCAAAGCCTCGCTCAATTCAGACGGTGAGAGTCCCAAACGGATGTCCACCTCGTGCCCGGCGTCGCGCAACTCTTGAAGACCGGAGTCGGCAATCTCTTCGGTTACCAATACACGAGCCACAAGGTCACCTTTCGTTGAGTCCTCTCAGACTATGGGAATTCGAGGGAGCGTCAGCCCGCGTCGACAAAATTGGCGAATCGCACCAGTCCCTCGGCGAGGTCGGCGTCGCCTAACGCCGAACTCAGTCGAAAGTAGCCCGGCGTGCCAAAGGCTTCGCCCGGGACGACCGCTATCTTGATCGATTCGAGGAGAATCTCGGCGAGTTCCGTGGAGGAGTGCGCCACTCGCCCCCCGAAGGTGCGACCCAACAGCCCCGACACGTTCGGGTAGCAGTAGAACGCGCCCTCGGGCTCGGCGCAACTGACGCCGTCGATCGCGTTGAGCATCGAGGTCATCACCTTGCGGCGGCGATCGAAGGCGGTTCGCATCTCGTAGACCGCACCCAGGTCGCCGTTCAGCGCCGCGACCGCCGCGCGTTGGGAGATGTTCGAGATGTTCGAAGTCGTCTGACTCTGGTAATTGACAGCGGCGGCCATGACGTCGGGCGCACTGATCATCCACCCAACGCGCCAACCCGTCATCGCGTAGGTCTTCGCGACGCCGTTCACCACAATCCAGCGATCCCCCAGCTCCGGGGCCACGACCGGCATCGACACGAATTCGGCGTCGCCGTACACCAGGTGTTCATAGATCTCGTCACAGAGGACCCAGATGTCGTGTTCGGCCGCCCAACGACCGATCGCCGCGACGTCATCGGGGCGAACGACCGCGCCCGAAGGGTTCGACGGCGACGTGAAGACCAGCATGGTCGTTGTGGGTGTTCTGGCCCGTTCGAGTTCGTCAACGGTGACGCGAAAACCGTTCGCTTCAGATGTCATGACCGGCACCGGCTTTCCTCCGACGAGGTAGACGGCCTCGGGGTACGTCGTCCAGTACGGCGCGGGAATCAGTACCTCGTCACCGGGGTCGAGCTTGGTCATCATGGCAGTAATGATCGCGTGCTTGCCACCATTGGTAACCAGGACCTGACCTGGCGTGGTGCGAAGGCCCGAATCACGCATGGATTTAGCCACGATCGCCTCGCGCAGCTCCAACAGACCGGCCGTCGGCGTGTACTTGTAGTTCACCGGGTCATAGCAAGCCTTGGCGGCCGCTTCCACTATGTGAACAGGGGTCGCGAAGTCCGGTTCGCCCGCGCCGTAGCCAATGACCGGCTCGCCGGCGGCCTTTAGGGCCTTGGCTTTGGCGTCCACGGCCAGGGTTGCGCTGGGGGCCAAGCCGCCTAAAAGGTGACTCACTCTCGATGTCATCGGAGGCTCCGTTCAATATCCGTAAGAATAAGTCTATGAGTTCCCCCGACACATTAAAGATTCCCGCCGACTTGCTCCCCCGTGACGGACGATTCGGATCCGGCCCGTCGAAGGTACGTGCCGAACAGTTGAGCGCGCTCGTCGCTGACGGTTCGACGTACATGGGCACGTCGCATCGCCAATCGACCGTCCGCAACAAAGTCGCCGAGGTTCGAGACGGTCTGCACAATCTCTTCTCGCTGCCCGACGGTTATGAAGTCCTTCTCGGCAACGGCGGCACCACCGCATTCTGGGATGCCGCCACGTTCCATCTGATTGCCGATCAGTCCCAGCACCTCAGCTTCGGCGAGTTCTCCTCGAAGTTTGCGACCTGCGTCACTGAAGCACCGCATCTGAAGAATCCGCACATCATCAAGAGTGACGTGGGCTCACACCCGGTTGCCGTGGCCGACGACAGTGTCGACACCTACGCGCTGACTCATAATGAGACGTCGACTGGCGTGATGATGTCCATTGAGCGCCCCGTGGGCGCGAAAGGTCTCGTCGTCGTCGACGCGACGTCCGGCGCGGGCGGCTTGATGGTCGACGCGTCGCAGTTCGACTGTTATTACTTCGCGCCCCAGAAGTCGTTCTCCTCTGACGGAGGACTCTGGCTCGCCGTATGTTCGCCCGCCGCCCTCGAACGCATCGAGTCACTCGCCGCGTCGGGACGTTGGACTCCCGCCTCGCTCGACCTTAAGATCGCGCTCGACAACTCGCGACTCAATCAGACCTACAACACACCGGCCCTCGCCACGATCCACATGCTCGCCTCCCAGATCAAGTGGATAAATGACAACGGAGGACTGAGTTTCTCCGCGGGTCGTTCGAGGACGTCAGCGGAAATCCTCTACACCTGGGCCGAAGCGTCGCCCTTCGCCCGACCCTTCGTCGAGAATCCGGCATTTCGCAGCAACGTCGTCGGAACGATCGACTTTAATGACGACATCGACGCGACGAACATTGCGAAAATCCTTCGAGCGAACGGGATCGTGGACACTGATCCCTATCGCAAACTTGGTCGAAATCAATTGCGGATCGCAATGTTCCCGAGCGTGGACTCCGAGGACGTCGCTTCGCTCTGCGCGTGCATCAATTACATCGTCGGGAATCTCTAGCGTCACTGAGGTCCCGACGGCGACACTCGGGTGCACCGGTTTTGTAACCCTGATCGAGCGCGGCCGACACCTTCACCGAATCGACGAGTTTCGTCGTGGCGTGGTTGGTGGTTCTGGTTTCGCGTGTGGTGCTGTGAGCCGCGCCGAGAACGTTGGCATCATTTCGGACAATTAGCGGGCGAGATTTTCAGTTATTGAAATGTGGTCACCCCCGTAACGAGTGAACGTGACGTCATTAAGGAATTATGACGAGCCTTCGACGATTATTAAGGATCTATTTATCTCCGTGCCAAAAGAATTGAAGGGTAATGAGACTTCCCTTAGGAGGGGACAATGAGTACTGAACGTACATCGGACCTGACGAAACACGATCGTTGGCACGTATCGTCGAAGAAGGTTCGTCACGGACACCGTGGGACGAAGACGGATTTCCCGTTGCGGAACGAGAACCAGGGGGCGAACGCGACCCGCGCACAGATTGAGACAACAGCATCGGAAGGTCGCGCCGATCTTGTTCCCCTGCGCTTCAACCTTGGAGCCAGAGTCCTCGGAATCTCTCTCGATGACAAACTCGCGCAGGGGAATTCTCCGGAGACCAGCCGTTTACTCGCGACGCGGGCCCGAGTGATCGTCTCGATGGCTGAACGTCAGGCGTTGGCACGGAACTGGCTGGACGTTATCGTGTGCGCACGTGCACCGTTTGCGCCTTTGAGCCCGAAGGTTCCGATCGTTCGCGACCGAGTGATCGAGGCACAGTATCAAATTGAATCTCTGGCCGACGCCCTGATGGCTCCGCTGCCCACCGCACGTGGCGTGGCGATGGCGAGGTCACTTTTGAGCGACGGCGCGGGCCCGATCTATAACCGCGCGTGTCCAATTGATCTCGGTTCAGCGATCGCTGAAGTTATCGCCCGGTTGGATCCATTGAACGCATAACGAGTGTTGTCAGGCTTGGACACTCGCTGACGGGACCGACGATTGATTTCGGTTGCGACAGCCGACTACGTGAGTTCGACGGCTCTAGCCAATCCATGTGGTTGGGTTCAGCTGGGGATCATTGGACACCGACGGAGTAGGTGACGTTGCTGCCTCTGTGACATCACGTCGCGCTCGGACGATTTCGCTCTTCGATGCTTTCGGCCAATCGATTGAAGTGCCACAAGATGTCATTGAGGTCATTCTGGTCATTTACCGAATCTTGTGAACCCTCCACGATCATCTCACCTTGTCGTAGCAGGACTTCACGCTGAGACGCAGTTGTCGTGGCGTCGACCACGGCGTTGAGTGAGTCGAGCATACGGATGATGACCGCCGGCATACCGCGAGCTGCTTGCCGTATCTTGTCGAATGCACGGTTGACCATTTTTGGGTAGGACCAGTCTGCGCCGATGAGGCGGATGCGACCTTCGTCGTCTCGGTACACTCGTTCGGAGAAGTCCCGCCCCGAAATTCGACTCAGGCCCGAGGAGATCCAATCGAGGCACGTCAAGGCCGTGAAAGTGTCGTTCACGGCCGGCGAGAGCGCTCGAATTGCGATTTCCACTAGTTGGTCGATTGCGAACACGGGATCCTGCATGAGCGTGCGGTGGGGTCCGGTCACGTGCGCCTTGGCTAGCGCCTTTTCAACTTGCTGGGCCGCGCCTTGGGGATAAACCTTGGCCACCGGTCGACCGGCGACGATGAAATGGCCCGGTCGGTAGTCGAGGCGAATGACGGCGTCGACCAATTTGGCAATCTTGGCGAGTTGCGCGTACCCGACGAATTGGAGATATCCACTCCTGGACGCGAGAACGACGCCACCGCGATTTTCAATGGTCGCCAACAGCTCCGCCGGCTGTTCGTTCAGGACAAGTCTTGGATTCGCGCTCGAGCTAACTGAGATCTCCCGATTCACTGCCGGAAACTCGGTGTCGATTGCCGAATCGAGGTCTCGAGCAATTCCCGCGATGACCGCAGGAAGTTGGATGGATGAGGCGATGTGATTGATGAAATATATGAGTACCGCCAAATCCACGAGCAGCAGGACTTCTGCGACGGCGATGCTCACGTGGGGCACAAAATTACCGTGGGGGTAGACGGTAATCGAACCGAGCGCCAGCACCGAGAAGACAAAGGTGGCAACGAAGACTCCCAGGGTGACTTGATTGCCAACGTCACGAACGAAATTTCGCATCATTCGAGGACCGAACTGCTGAGAGGCCAGGGTGAGTGCGAGGATCGTTATGGAGAAGACGACACCGACCACCGTGATGATCGCCGCAGCGATGGCAATGAGCACTTCCCTGCCCGGTTCTGAATTTCCGCTGCGAATCCACGTCGGAAGTTGAATGTGATGGAAGTGCGCGGCGACGTCAATATTGAAAGTAATTAAGAAGATCACAATCCCGACGACGATGAGTATCGACGGTACGAACCACAGGGTGGTTCGTAGTGCCTCCCATCGCCAATTTGGAAGCCTCTTACTTTGGCCTTTCATCGACGCTCAATCCACAGAGACTTTGACGATGACTGCGTCACGCTGTTTGGATTCCCGCCGAACTTGAAGTTGCCTGCCGCCTGACGGTTGGAACAGTGGCCGTTAGCGGCGGCTCTAATTGAAGAAGAGCGGCAACGACCATGCGGACGTCCGAGAATGCTGATCATTGACATGCTCCCTGCCGCCGACCAGTCTTCCCGGCACACCTTTAAGACGTGGACTGATATTAGCCCACGGTGTGTCAAGACTCGTCCCAGAGGAACCAATCAACGCCCCGTTTCAACGAGGCGACAAACCCGTCCGATTCGCCGATTGTTGCGATCGCGAATAACTCGGAGATTCAGAATTTACTTTTTCAAAATACCCAGAGGGCTCGAGTTTTGTCAGTTTTCAGAAAACCACGATTTGCCCTTATTCACACGAGTGCCGATTCACGGATATTCTCTCCATTAGTAATTCTTGGCTCAGTCGAAACCAACCACGAGTTGCCAAGATGGGGAATGTTGACTTCAGGAGCTTCTCGTCACTTTGTGCATGCTTCGACCACATCTTTGGAAGTCTCCATCTGCGGATTGCGCACTTTTCGCGATAGGAGTGCGGGTTCACGTCGGCCCTTTTAACCCAACGAAAACCGCGTGCGACTGCCATCGCCGCTCACTGACAGAATTGTCGCGTGAGTCTCTTTGACGTGGAGAAGCTACTAGGGGAACTGGAAGGAGTACGCCGGACGGAGCGACACGGACACTTCCCCGAGTGGCGTTACCACGGAAGATTAGTTGCCCGTCAATTAGATAGTGGTCACTTGGTGATTCGCATTGACTTTGACTTTCGTCGATCACTGATGCAATCGGACGCCGCTACTTTCAGTGTGCCCAATCGATATGTGAAGCACATGATGGTCGTCGCCGATTTGGTGCTGGGTGACGGGGACGCAATCGCGGACGCCCTTGAAAATGCTTGGCAACTTCAGCGAAGTGCAAATTAGAGCGACGAGTCGGAATTTGACCTCCAGGCCTGAATCCGCCAGTCGGATTGTGTAGGTCGGCCCTCCGACACCAGGATGGGCCGCAATAGCGCTCATGGTGTTGCCCTTAGCGGACCACGCAAACGAGCAGAATGACTATATGTGGAATCACGCTCCGAATGATTACTTGTGTCCGTTCTGTCAAAACATTGCGAGTGGTGAAGGAAGTTTTCCTGTTGAGATTCTGCATCGGTACGATGACGTCGTTGTAAAGATGAATCCAAGATGGAGAAGAGACAATCCTGGTGCCGCACTCGTAATACCAATCGAGCGGGGCCTCCGACACCAACGATCTGCGAACCTCTCAATGCATTGCAAATGTGGGGTTTCAATTGTGGTCATTGCGTCGACCGTCTGAACCCGCAGGTGCTGTGATACACACCCGGGTGAAAGCATTAGGTGACTGCTTTTGACTTCTCGGCGGAAGTGACGCGCCTAGTCACTCTTCATAATCAGACAGAACGGGTGACCTACAGGGTCCAGGAACACTCTGAAAGTCTCGCCGGGTTGGTAATCGGCTTTTCGAGCACCGATGTTAAGGACGTGACGTTCTCCCTCGTCGAGATCATCGACTTCAAAGTCGAGATGCATCTGTTTCGGCATGATCCCATCGGGCCAGGTGGGCGCCGCATAGTTCTCGACTCTCTGAAAACTCAAAGCCGGAAGGGAATCATGCACCAAGTCGATGTCTGTCAAATCTTCCGGGGCGCAACCGGGCCTAGTCTCTACCGCAATGCCAGTTAGGGCCGAGTAAAACTTTGCGAGTTCGAAGGGTTCGGGACAGTCAAGCAGGACAAGGTGCAGTCGTGGAAAGTTCATACCGACACGTTATGTCGCACTTCGATTTGCGTAGCAACCACCGAGTCTCCACTCGGAGAATGTGCAAGGCGGCCCGCCGACACTTGGTTAGTCAATAGACCGATACCTTTGACGCCTAAATTCGCTGGCTCAACATCCATTGTTGTCCAAACGGGTCACGCAAACGGCCGCCGCGTTCTCCGTAGAAGTGGTCTTCCAATGGGAAGATAATTTGAGCGCCGGCGCTAACCGCGCGGTCCCAGGCTTCGTCAACGTTTTCCCAGTAGGTGGCCATGATTGCGGTGACCAAGTCCCCGCGTGACACAGGCGACTCTGCCCCGAGCTCAACGCCTTCAGTGATCATGACAACTGAATCACCAATACTCACTTCGGCGTGAATCACTTCGCCTTGAGGTCCGATGACTCGCTCTCCGAACTCCTTCGCTTCAAAGGCGGCAAACATAGAACTCGATGGCGTCTGCTCCATTGCCCACGATGAGCCTCGGTGTCACAGTGTGCAAATGCTCCGGTATTGGTTCAATCTTCGCCATACGGATTCTCCTATGAAAAGTCACGACCAATTGGAATGTACATGGAATGAGATCGCTCCAATATTGACCGAAGCCAACCGTCGAAAGCCTCGACTTCTCCGAAGACCTTTTCGAACCTTAAGCATTCATCTGCGGAGTCGTTCCGGACATCGATGCTGATGGATGGGCCAGCGGCATCCGAATTGAATTTACCCGCACCGAGAGGAGCGTCTAGAAGTTGGAGGCGTGTCGGGCACTACGAGATTCAAGATTCGCCTAGCCAACCAGCCTCCAATGTCTGGTTGCAAACTTGTCGCGTCGGGCCACGGTCTTGAACCCACACGGTTTAATCGAGTCGCCAATGCGAGGTTGCATTTCCGTTAAGCCGGGCCTTCGACCCTAAAAAATAGATTCTGGCTTACGGTCGATCACTCGCTGACGTTCAACCCTTCATCTCTTCATGGCACGAGTCATGTTTGGAAGTCCGGCGACCACCGAAATGTCCTTTTACTCGTCACGCGTCTCCGTTGGTGGCCGCTCTTGCGCCAACTTTGTCCCGTCCCACCAAACTGTCCAACCTTGCTTAGTTGGATGTGCAACCCACCCCGGGGGCGCGGAAACCGGTATTGAAGTTTGATTCGTTGCCTCACGATGTGATACCAGGGCAACGATTAGCGAAACTACTCCCACAACAATCAGAACAATGCCAATGTAATAAATCGTCTCCGAGACAGCGCAAATCGACTGTTGACCCGGCAATTCCTGACCGCTGCTGCAGATTCCGTGATTTGAGGACTTCCAGCCTGCAAGGAGGACTCCCACGAACGCAATCAGGACACTCGGCACTACTAACGTGCTTTTCTTCCTGGTCATCTCGTTATCATACTGTCCGCTTCGGGCGTTCGTGATTTAGCCGAGTAACTCTCCTGTTTCCCAAGAAGACCAAACATGGTCAGCAATTCCGGCGGCTGTCGAACATGTGCGCCGAGAGCGAGGCTCTCTTTCTGAAGTCAGTCGGTGTCTAGCTGGACAATCGCCAGTGCCATTAGGTTGCACATCTGTCACGTCGGCCCTCCGACAACACTGGTGGATCGAGGCACCGAGCAAAACCGCAACTACCATTTGACCCATGGTGCGGCAGAAGAAGGTAAAGGCGGCGCGGCGTGCAGCAAACAGGTCGCAAAGCGAACTCCAATCAAAGTTGCGCGAGCAATACGCACTCCTCAAAGTACAAGCGGACGCATACGACAGAGGCGACCACATCATTGCGCTTTCAGGCGCAACGACCCTACGTGTGCTCTTGCATAACACGAACGCTTCGCATGCACTGCTCGAACAATTGGGTTTACTTTCAACGTTGCGCTACCTGGATACCGCTCAGCACATCGTGCCGGGCAATCTCTTGCCCAATCCAGGATTGGTGCACATGAAAATCGAGCAGGGCATCGGAGCCACTTTTGAGGCACCAATTGACAATCTTTCTCCACCGAGAGCAAATCAGTCACCACTGCCATTCCAACCATGGTGGAATACACCAATTGTAAAAGGTCCTACGGGAGCCACTTGGTCACGGAAGGACCTCGTTCTGTATCAAACCAACAAGGAGGGCGGCGCTCACCTTGACCCGCAAATGTCCGACGCTGAACTGAGAGACATAGAACAAGAGTCCTTTGGTTTTCGTTTCACGGACCAGAACGGCACGACCAGATTCCTGAACGGTCCGCTTTTACCATCCATCCGCCAAATGATGTCAGAAGTTATCTCGACTCTCGAACCCATCATCAATACGCTTCCGTAATGAAGAGAATGTTGGACGCTTCCCAAGCCATTCATCGCAAGAGAGTTACTCCGACTCCGAGGCGCTATTTCTAGACCAGACGCCAGTGCTTGGTAGCAGACGTGTTGCGTCGGGCCTCCCTTGGTCTTGTAAGTGTTGTCGTCGGCATCAATTGGTTCACCTGATTGTTCCGTTGGGAGCCAGGCGGTCCAACCCGACGTGCCTCCGAATACTCACAAGAAACCATGTGCCTACGACGACTCCAACGACAATCTCAAACGCCCACACGAATCCGCTACGACCGACATTGCGACCTGCCACTGTCACCGCAATGGGCTCCAGGCACAGCGCACCGGTCACGAGTGCTGCGGCAAGCCACGACCGACGAGCGTGCCAGCGGTACCCGAGCCACCCGAACAATGGTCCACAGACGAGACCACCGATCTCGTTCAATTGGTTAGTGCCCAAGAGGCCCCGAAGGCTCACTAGTGAGAAGTGCACACCCTCCATCGGACTTAAGGTCATGGCGAAGTATCCCGCGAGGGCGGACAGCGTGACGACTAAGCCGGCTACCGCCGCACGGCGCGGACGTCCTTGCGTCGCGCCGACCAAGAAAGGAAGTATCAGCCAAGGCGCAGAAAGCAGACTCACCGATATCGACCACCATCCCATCGCATTGGCGGCGTGAATAGTTCCGAGATACTGATCCCCGGCACCGAACACCAGTCCCCCGATGACAATTGCGAGAAACGCCATACGAAATACTAACTTCGTGGTTCAAGCCTGCCCATGGACCGCGGCAGATCTGTTGAATCGGGTCACGGACTCAACCGTTCGCCCACGGCGTCACTCGCCAGTCGGAGAATGTGCACGTCGGCCCCCCGATCTCCATCAGGTCCCAGTGAAGTAAAGCCGCGATACGTTCCCTCCGGAGAGATCCCCGCACGAGCACTCGACCTTCACTGTCGAGCACGCACACGTCGTGGTGGGCCTCTGCCCAGTCCACTCCAACAAATATCATTGCTGCCTCCTCGTGTCGTATCCAATGAGCCCCGAGGCGGCGGTGGCGACCTAATGGATCAGTGCTCGAAGCGCGACACCCCTTCAGCCATACCCGTCAACGTCACCAACCGACCGGGGCACGCTCTTGCACTAGAGCTGAACGCTCGGGTTGCAAATAATGCTCCCGGCCATTGGCTCGGAGACAGCATCACTCCTAAAAGTGAAACTGTCCAGTCCCATTAGGTTGCAGTCCGGTCGCGTCGGGCCCCTGATGCCAAGGTATTGGGATGTCAAGATTCTTTCGCGTCGATGACGTACCACGGGATCACTGTTCCAGTTACTGATTGGCGGTCGCTACGGCGCGTCGCCTCGGCTCAGCGTGCGCGCGAGGATACCCAAAGTGGCCCGCAACGACGCTTCCGGAATCACCGGAAAGTTAATCCGAGTTCGGTGCGCTTCGTGGACGTTTGACCAGTCGTAGTAGGAGGTCACCAGTGTCCCGGATTCGACAGGCTCGAGCACGTACCCGTAGACGTAGCCCATGGGTGGATCGATCAAGGGGTGCTCGATCGTCCAGGCGATCTCTAGATCCCTTACGAACGTCGTGATCCGGATGGACACCGTGTACTGACCGAGGGGAATGTCGTTGAGCGCTTCACGATCCATGTGAACGAGAAAGGTATCTCCAGCCTGGGTCACTG
>Ga0302281_10002450_pt1 | contig 13076 bp, 10 predicted proteins | sample III_Fen_E1_2_FD_198762 | JGI IMG/M metagenome (GOLD analysis project Ga0302281, IMG submission 198762) | Peat permafrost microbial communities from Stordalen Mire near Abisko, Sweden - III_Fen_E1_2 | ecosystem: Environmental > Terrestrial > Soil > Wetlands > Permafrost | place: Sweden: Abisko...
TGTTCACGTGCCGCCGTTCTGAGCCGGGGTTGGCCCGGAGGCCGCCTCCCTGATGCCCTTGAACGTGAGGCCTGCAACTGTGTACTTCAACTGGGTTATCTCTACAGGCTCGTCCTTCGTGGCATTCGTTATCTGGACCTGCATCCGTAGACATCTCTTATTCAGTATGGAATACCGGTAGGTTACCACCTTCTGATTGGTCGTATCCCCAAGTCCAGACGTCTGAGCATTGTTGGCTATGGTCGTGGAGTCTGCTGGGGTGAACTCGGTAGCCATGTCTGTGGCTGTCAGAATGGCCGTTCCTGTGCGAGTTCCGAGGCCGACCGGGTTCCGGTAGCTCACCTGCACGTACGGCACGTCCTTGCGCACGCCAGCATCCCCAAAGTCCATAGCACGGAGCGTTGCCGTCATGGCGATTGGCTGGTCGTCGTCCCGCCAGTCAGAGCTGTCCCCGTTCTGCCGGAGCTGGAACACCCGGCCATAGGTGGCAGCCATGTAGGAATTGTAGTCCAGATTGCACCAGCCGACCGACGAGCCTGGGACGCCCTGGTGCTGAGACCAGCTGCCCTCTTTGGTGCTGTACAGCTGGATTGTACTCGTGATGCCCTGCATACTGTACTCACGGGTACTGTTGTAGACAAAGCAGTTGGTAGGCTCCGGATTCCCGTTAGTATCAGAGTAGGTCGGTCCAAGGGCATTGGGGCCAGACTGGACCATTGGGGTGCTGAGCCGGTAGAACGAGTGGCTGGAGAAGTTATGCCCGAAGCAGAGGTCTAGGCGAGTCAGGTCCACAGAGGAGCGCCAGAGGTTCTGCAGCCTGCGTCCCATGTACCAGATGCTCATGTCCTGCTGTATCTTATAGATGCCGGACTCGTTGGCAAACATGACCCCACCACGAACCGGGGTGACCGAGTAGGGGGCGGTGCAGCCGAGGCCCATGGTCTCCAGACGCTGAACCGGGTTGGCTCCTGCGGCCTTCTGCGCCACATTGACCAGGTAGATTGAGTTGGTCTTGAAGACCAGGATGACGGCATCCTTCATGGCGGCGCCGAACGTCGACTCACCAAAGAACGGGATGACTGCCGTAATCTCCTGCCCATCGGACGGATTCACGTCGATTGCGCTGTCCGACTGTGAGTCCACCGTGGAGAACGGGTTGTCGAATATCTCAGCGAAGTTGGGGTAGGAGACCAGGAGGCGAGAGGCCATCCTGTTCTCAATGGTGCCGAGAGAGGAGCCCGGTGCTTGGTAGATGTTGGCTATGTATATCTTGAAGGCAGTCTCTGCGTATCCGCTTGGAATGGTGAGCTGGGCGACGGTCGGCTGATTCATCGGCTGCACGAACACAATCTGTCCGATGTCATATTCGCCGCCGGCATTGGCCGATATCCAGGGCTTGAACGTCTGCTGCCCTGCTACCGTTCGGTCTACCATGCGCATCGAGCAGTTTACAGCATTGGCAAGGAGCATGCAAAGGAGCGACTCGTTCTGAAGCTCAGAGGCGGTTACTCCACCAGAGCTGGTCAGGAAGGCCACTTCGTTGAGCTGCAGCCCCTGGTCTGCTAGCTGGTTGGACCCGTTCACCCCCATCCAGACAGGCACGTCTCTCGGATTGGTGGCGGTCACATAGGAGTCAACCTCATTGGCAGCAGTGAACGTGTACCCGGTTGGGGCTCCGGCCCATAAGATGGTGAATGCATTCGTCGTACTGGAGTGCACCTGCCACCAGCCGTAGAGGGCAAGAGAGAGGGAACTGGATGCTGCCTGCCTGAACAGGTAGACCCAGTCTCCTGCGACTAGGCCGTGGGCTGACTTGGTGACAGTGAATGAGGGATTAGTAGATGCAGTGAAGTCATTAGGACCAACTGTCACGGTAGCGGTGGAAGGCAGTCTTACTGTTTGAGCAGAAGGAACAGTAGCACCACTTCCTGTGAAGGATACAGTGTTGGTTGGATTTGCTGTATTCCAAGCTGTAACTACGGAAGTAACAGCACTAGACCCGTCGAAGACCAGCACCGGCTCAGGAGCACTACTGATGCTGCTTAGTGCGACTGCTCCAGATGCCACCACTTGGTACCTAGCAGTGCTGAGCATGTTGGTACTTGAACCAGGGGCCCCTTCGTCAATGTCGAGTTGCCAGAGGGAGGTACCTGTCGTGAGCTCGCTGGCGAGGAGTGGGGTTCCAAGGTGCTGATTCAGGATGGTAACGTCGATGGTGGGGTCGCCAGTAATGTTAGCCAGTACCAGGCGATTGGAAGCTGACGTGACATGCTTAGCCCTGACCGGATTGGACCAGGTGGTTCCCAGTTCAGAGCCCTTGAGACCTGTATTGACTGGGTCCAGGTCGGCCAGCGAGACGTCAGGAGTTGTGTCCACCACGTCCAGGTAGCCGGTATGGGGGGCGAAGGGGAGGGGGTATGTGCCAATCAGGTAGTAAGGTGCAACCCCGTTCACCTTGGTGCGGTACACTTGCACTTCCAGGGCATCATAGTCGTAGATGTCCCAGGCAGGCAGACCGACAAGGCGTATGCGAACAGCTGCAGGTCCGGCCAGGGTTACCGTGAAGTCCTCGCTGCCTGTGGCTGCAGAGGCTATCACATTCTGATTCTTGTCAACCGCATTCAGGCGGAAGTAGTAGGAATAGGTGGCAGCCTGTTGGAGGGTATAGGCAGTCCCGCTGGTGGCACTGGTCCCCTTTATTGCCTGGTCTACATAGATTACGCCGACTTGGGTGGATGTGCCAGACACCGTGGTCTGAATCGTATCCGTATTTGTAACCGTATAGTAGATGGAAGCATCGGTCGAGGTACCGGTCATCAGCTGTACCCTGGTGCCTACTGCAAAGGTGGACACGTCGGCCTGCGCCACATAAAAGTGCGACTCATTCCAAGCAGCTGGGGTACCCCCTACAGGTAGCTCAGTATAGTAGACAAGGCTGCATGATGGCAGATTGAGCGGGATGCTGCCTGATGCAGGGTCTGCCGTATTCGCCTTAATGAACACATTCGGCTGCCAGCGGGGAAGGCCGGCTCTGTAAACTGAGGACCCGTCCACCTTGAGAGTCCTATCTACCCCGTTGTTTAAGAGAAGAAGGTCAGACACCATGGTTGACCGCATTATGGGCTGGGCAGAGTAGGAGGAAGTGGGCAGGTAGGAAACGTAGGGGCCAGGAGTCTCTGGGGTGGCCCCTGAGCCTGTCGTTGTGGGGGCCTCTATTGGGGCCCAACGCCCAGCCACGTCGAACGTGTTGGCAGAGTCCACATCATCGGACCATTGCAGAGACTCATCGATGCCAACTGCATATCCGATAAGCGTCCCATCCTGACTGGCCACTACCTGAGTCGAGGCGAACTCGATGCCACTGGTGCCAGTAAGAGCCGTGATGACCTGAGTGCCTGTAAACACACCAGCTTGGGACAGAGCTATCTGGTCTCCTATCTGGAATGAGGTGTTCAGGTCAATAGAGAGAATAGCGGTGGCAACTTCCCCATCGGAGCTTAGACTGACTGCCTGATTCCCAACTGACACCACATTGGTTACACGAATGTTGCGGGCATAGGCATTCCCGGTTCCACTCAGCGTCGCCAGATTAGCCATATCGCCAGCCACCATGCCATCAACCAGATTGCCAGCAGAGTCGGCAATAGACACACGAGCTACTCCATTGCTATCTCTGAGTGGGATGACGGAGGAAGTTCTCTGACCGGCAATCGGGGAGCCGCCTGGAATGAGGAGTGGCTCAGTCACGTTGGCAACAAGCACCTCTGTGCCCGAGGAGGCGAGGACCGATAGCAGCTCAGGTGAGGTGAACGCTTTGCCGGTCAGGGCATCACCAGGGAGAAAGGTGGATGTATTGGCAAAGGCGATGCGGTCAGTGAATACACCTACCCTGGCACCTGACTGAGCATCCTGATAGTCTGCCGTCGTCAACGCCGGATTGCTGACCCATATCTGCAGAGTAGTTCCGACCAGGCTAACCTGTTCTACAGGGAACGTACCATCCTGCACAGAGTACGAGGCACCTTGAATTGTCAACTGGTCAGCAAAGCCGGCCGTGTTTCGAATGATGGAGGAGAGAGTTCCGACAATTGTGGGAGCGAGCAGTTCTATCGTGACCAGCATCCAGCCAGTCGAGGAGTCCCACACAATGGAGGAAGCCGGAACAAAGCCATTAGCGTTTGTGGCCTGTATGTAACCAGCCGACCGATTGGATGTGCTTAGCGAATTCACAAAGACCGGGCCTAGGTAGTTATCTGAGGATGCCCGATTCTGCAAGTTAGGATAGAGCTGTGGGGTCGGTATGTCCGAGTTGGCCCCTTTGAAGAAGTTGCCTCCAAGTCCAGCTACCAGAAACTCCTCTGCGTCTGCCCTATACGAGTCCAGCTCGGTCACCCAGCCGGCAGTAGCGCCTGCCGTGTTCCCATATATGGATGAGTGGTCTAGGCCCCATATGGTCAATTGAGGGGAAGAGTCTGACCAACTGAGGCCAGTCACTGTGGAAGGGTAGACAGCCACTACATTGGTTACAACCTGCACCGTCTGCCAGTATAGGTCAATGTACAAGGAAGTGCCGGAGGCATTGGTTACGCTGACCGTTGTGAGACCGGTCGTGGCATCATAGGACACACTGTCCGGCAGTACGTAGGCCCTATTGCCGGTACCATCATCCGTGTATGCATCCATGAAGGTGAATGGGGTGGCAGTAGCAACTGACTGGGTCACTGTAGCAAAGGGACCGACAGGGTACGAGGTCGAGTTTGCTTCTGGAGCTGCAGACAGACTGATGACAAGGGAGGTGGAGGCAGGCAGGTCAATGAAGGAGACAGACACATTGTCCGATGCATCTATCTGAATAGAGTCCGGTACAAGCTGCATTAGGGCAGTTCCGGTATTATAGAAACAGCGAACCTGAATGGCACTGGTGGACAGTGCATGAGTGGCAGCAGAGATTGAGGCTGTATAGGAGCCAGAGACTGTTGCGGTGAAGATGTAGGTCTCATTCAGCGTCGCAGGCTTGGATGCATAGTAAACGAAGCCTCTGAATTCGGCGGAGGTTTCGTATGAGATGTCGGTCTCAAGTGTGCTCGAATTCACTCCGACTGCATTGGCGATAAACTGCTGATTGGAGGTGTCGGTGGTCGAAGTGGACCTAGTCAACCCTACCCAAGTGTCTACTGTCGTCAAAGCTGATTGTACTTGGGGGATTGACAGCACAAGTGGGGTGGAGGAGGCCGAGAAGGTATAGCGAGGGTCAGACAGAAAGGAGGGGTACCAGCGGGTTGTGTACGTTCCCTGTGGGAACTCTCCGCCACCAGAGCTGTTCTGCTGACTGGTCAACCCAGCCACTTGAATGGCATGGCCAGTCAGGGGCAAGTCAATGCTGCTATCCAGCTGCAGGGTCACGTCCTCCTGCGGGACGGTCAACTGGTAGCCAAGTGGCAGGACCGGACCAGGGCTGCCTGAATAGGCCAACGGCACCGGAGATGAGTAGAAGGAGTTGAAGGAAGCGACCAGGGCAGATAGGGTCGAGCTGCCATCTCCTACCAGAATGGCAGGGACGTTCGGTGAGCCTACTACTCTGGTAACTGCATTTGTGTCTCCAGGATACGTAACCCCAGGAGAGGGGACCTGGGCGGCACGTTGCACCCGTACAGGCAAATTGCCCCATACCCCCTGATAGCCTGGGCGCTTCTGCGCATATCCTTCGGGAGTCGGGTCCATGTTAATGAGGGATTCGCTAAACCCTTCTGGAATCGTGTCTTCCGAGGAGAGAGCGTCGATGCCCCCGCCCAAGTCACCATGAGGGACGGTCTGGAATTTCATTGCCACGTGGGTTATCCCTTAGCTTTAGGCTTGGGCTTCTTCTTAGTATGCTCTGGTATCTTGTCATAGTTGGCGGTCAGGTATTCCTTCGCCTTCTTGGGGTCGATGGAGATTGCATCCGAATCGCCATGAGCAGCTGCTGCCATTGCACGGAACTGGGCCTTGGACTTGGCTGGCATGCTATGAACCGCCTGCAGTCGGAGCAGGCTTCTCTGGCCTATCCTCTTCTGCCTGCCTGGCATCCTCGTCGTCCAGGTCCTTCTCGCCCGTAGGGGAGTTGACCATGGCGCGAGCTCTGCGCTTGGCATCCCGGCTTGGCTCTGGTGGACCCTTGTCTTTGAGCAACTTCAGCAAATCCATTGGGTTTGGCATACGAGTTCCTAGTTAGTTAGTATGGGCCTGCAACAGGAGTAGGTTCAATAGCAGCTTCCTCATCAGACTCCTCATCCTCTTTGTCGCCGCGAGCTGCTGCCTTTGCCGCCTTCTTCGCTTTGGCACTAGGCACCTTGTCGCGCAACCTGGCCATCAGCTCAGCTGCATTTGGGGTGTTAAAGGGGTCTGCCATACTAGGCTCCTTGCTTGTGGAAGGGATTAGAACCTGTTAAGGTACTCTGCTGCTTTGTGAACTACATCCTCGCCTAGTAATCCGATGCCTCTGTTGCAGGACATACATAGAATGGCTCGAACCTTCTTTGTCTTATGGTCATGGTCAACGGCAAATCGCTTCTTCTCAGCAGATTGTGGTTTACCGCAGCAGGCGCATAGTCCTTGCTGGGACTGAAAAAGTTCTTCATACTTAGCAACACATTCCATGGCAGATAGTTCTGGCCAAAACCGAGACTTCTTGAGACCAAGACCCCATTTATGTATGGGATTGAGTTTGCTCCATAGCAGTTGTTTTGCCTTGCTACATGGTTTACATCGTCGCTCTTTCTTGAAATTATAGAACTCACTTGATTCTTTATACTCTTTACACTTTGAACACTTGAACATATACACCTCCACCTCTTAAGATACCAGAGATGGGAGTTATAGTCAATTACCAACATTGTGTCCATATGTTTCATCAATAATTAGAACCGGTTACCGAAGCGCCTCCCGACCCTTTCCCAGGCCGGGCTCGCAGACCGCACTCGCACGTAGGACTCTCGGCCCACCCACGACTCCTTGACCAGGTTCTGCATCTCCAGCCTGACCTTCTCACCCAGCTCTGACGTCATGCCAAGCTTCGTGTTCAGAATCTCAGAAGCAGCCATATTTATCAGGTAATTGGAGAATGGCTTCTTGAGCACAGGAATACAGGTGCCGTCTACAGTACATAGGAGGTCATCTGGCCCGACGGTCGGGGGGATACCTGACCCAATCGGCTGGTCCAAGACTACCTGCCGGTTTGGCAATGTTTTGAACGTGATTGTGTTATTGGTGATACTCTGTATCTGAGCTGTACCTTTCGTATTCCCTGTCCTATAGTCGACAAAGTTCACATACGAAGAGGTCTGACTGGCATCTGTTGTCAAGGCCGTCCCGACCGCATCGACAATCACATAGTTCTGCGCCAGATTGACACCAGTAACCGTTCCCTGCTCTAGCACCAAGGGAGGAGGGTCTTTGAGGTACCAGACTCGCAGCGGGTACGCCCCAGTTGGAGAGGGATACAGGCGGAAGACGTCCCCAATCTCAGAGTAGAACAAGGGGATAGAGGTATGCGCCGTCGTCTCAAGAAGGGTAGCATCTCGGTAGGACTGCCGCTTCACCGGCTGGAATAAGCCGTTCTGAATCTGCACTTCCACCTTCTCAAGCCGATTCTCAAATGCGGTCCTTGGAATCGGATATTCCTGAGCAGTGGTAAGCGGCACGAATTCATAGGCCAGCAGCGGGCTCTCGTAGTGGCGTGCCAAGATGTTGGCAGCAACGTCCTGAGCTCTGTTTAGCGCAGGGATGATGTCTGACTCATCTGACACGCTGGTCGCATTGTTCTCGTCGATAAGCGACCGTACATCAGCGACCAGATTCGAGGTTGTAAGTAACCTTGCCATCTGGATTCCTTATGCATTAGGTCAGACCGGTTCAGACCGGTTCAGACTAGGACTCTTCAGCTGCCTCATCTGACTCCTCTTTATAGTCAGAGGCTTCCTCATCGACGCCCTTGGACTTGTCGAGATGCTCGCCGGCAGGGTGCCCACGGCGCTTCAGCTCATGCAGCAAGTCCTCATCGGACATGTCAGCCAGCTTGTCATCTTCAGCCGCCTTCTCATGCTTCCCTTCCGTTTCCTCATGGTCAGGGGTGCCCTCGTCGCCTTCGCCAGAGGAGCCAATGTCCCCGTCAGCAGCGCGGCCCACTTCACGGGCGCTGGCACCTGCATCAGCACTGTCGTTGCGAGACTTGTTGTCCACGTCCCCGTCGCCGGCATCAGGGGCATCGGTAGGGATGTCAAACATTGGGTCAGCTTCACTCTTGCCCTTAGCCGACTTGGCTGGAGGGGGTGACTTCATCTTAGCCTTCATTTGCTTGAGGGCTTCTTTACTTAGTGCCATTCTCGGTCTCCTTGTGGCGCATGGCCTATTTTAGGAAGGTCAGATGTGCTAGCTTGCCAGTTACGCCTAGTAGCACTATCCATAGGTATTTAAGGTGGGACTTAACCCAGGCAACGTCCGTGGTGGTTGAGGCCGTCGTCGTCAGGTGGGAGTCCAGCTTGTCCTCGATGCGGGTAAGCCGTTCACGTATCTCTTGTAAGGATTCCATTGGTCAGATTACCTCATTCCTTGAGGGATGTCAAGGGCTAAGTAGTATGTGCAATACCAGGAGCTTATGGACGTAGGCATAGGCAGGCAGAGAGCCCCGCACATAGGACGGAGGAGAGTAGGAGGGGCTCAGTATTAGGGCGGCAGCAGTCGAGCTATTCCCAGCCACAGCTTGTGCCAGGGCATCCCCAGAGGCCCCTACTAGCAGGCTGTCTGCTACCAGTTGGTCGGCTTCACCGAAGCTACCTAATTCCCTCTCCCCAGCCAGACTGAGAAGGGCCAGATGCAGGGAGGAGTCATTTTGAGGAGGTCCATATACAATGGGCGTGTGCAGCCAAGGCTCGGCCGGACTCCCGCCCAGCTGCCAAACCGCCATAGCCATGAGGCTCCTCTGTCCAGGCTTCATCTCAACGTAGGCCAGGTCAGTCACTACAGCATCTGGAGTTCCGACAATCCCCCCGTTGTCCTCGGTGTACGATTGGAGGAGTTCCAGGCTGGCCGCGTCTCTGGCCCCGTAGAGACCAAGGATGGTACCAAGCTGCATGTCTGTGGAGGTGGTGTGTGAGGCTCCACCAGGGGCACCAGGAGGAGGGCAATCATGGCCAGGCTCTCTGGTAGGCCTGCCATCCGGTTGAAGCGCCAGAGCAATGTTCACAGATGAGGCGCCGGCAAAAGCGGCCTCTCCTGCCCACAAGGCGCCGTCGCAGTCGGAAGCGGATGGCCACCCAGAGGATGGGTCTGATGCCCCTGACAGTTGACTGAGGGTCTCAGCTTGAGCTGCGCGTAGGTCAGAGACAGGCAGGGAGGTCTCCGACTTCGCTGTACCTCTGGTACCGCAGCCTAGTAGGAGTAAGCAGATGGCAAGTATCTGGCGCACGTCAGCGAATCCGTATTGCAGTAAAGGCATAGTTACCTGTCTACCTTTTATAAAGCTATTACTTGAACTTGAGCATAGGCTGTATGCTGCGTATTTGTACCACTAGATGAATTTGCACAAGTTGCTTGAACTATAAATGTTTGATTGGCTGCAGTTACGTTTATGTAAAATACATCCGTATCTGAGAAATTATTAGCATTAGGAACACCAACCGATTGGAATGTACTACTAAGATAATAAGCGGTGGCAGTACCAGAATAGTTAAAATTCTGTAACCAGTTTGTATAAAGGTTTCCATGGGTACAATACACATTAGCAATAATCTGATATCGTCCCACATTGGCGAATGTAAAAGTCATCGTACCATTGGTGAGAGATGTGCCGCTAGTAACAGTAGTACTGCTGCCAGTGGTTACAGTCAATCCAGTTACACCGTTGGTTTTTGCGGTACCAGTTTGGGCATTAGTGGTAGTTCCAGCGGTATCCACAGGATTCCATGAATTGAAAGAATATACAGCAGGAGCATTTCCAGAATACCCACCGCTGAATGTTTGAGCCCCACTCCAAGTAATGGTCGAACTTGTTGGTAGGTCCGAAGCGACAATGGTGGCCCAACCAGGAGCTGCACTTACAGAGCCAGTACCGGTCTGAGTAAGGAACTGCTTAGTGGTGGTCGTGTTGCCGGCCAGTCGTGCAGCTGTAGGAGTGGCATTCTCATAGATGATGTCACCCAACGTGGTCATCGGGTTGGTCAATGTGGTAACCCAGGAAGCACTGGTACCATTGGTACCTAGCACATTCCCTGACTGACCGGTCTGCGACGGTAGTATGTTTGTCAGAGCTGTGGACTGAGAAGTGCCACCAGTCCCCCCATTTGCCAGCGGGAGGGTACCAGTCACCCCAGTCGTCAACGAGACATTGGTTATGGTATTGGATGCCCCGCTGATGGTCTTGTTGGTAAGCGTTTGAGTAGCAGCCAGGACAGCCAACGTGTCAGTAGCAGCAGGGGCAGTGAGGGTATGTGTCCCGTCTGGGGAGAAGCTTGCCATCACCACACCGGTAGCCGTGTTGGTACTGCCAAGCGTCTTATTGGAGAGGGTCTCGGTGCCGGACAGCGTGGCCAGAGTGCCTGACGTCGGGAGGGTGACCGCAGTATTAGCAGAGAGGGTTAGCCCCAGCGAGTAGTTGCCAGTGAACGTGAGCGTGTTGGCTGCTCCGTTCGCAACCCCCGTTCCCCCGTTGGCTGGAGCAACCGTTCCCGTCAGCGCTGAGGTCGGAAGTCCAGTTGCATTAGCCAGGTTGATGGCACTAGGGGTTCCCAAGTTGGGAGTAGTCAGTGTTGGACTGGTCGACAGGACCGTACTACCGGTACCTGTACTTGTGGTAGTTCCAGTCCCTCCATTGAGGACGGCTAGGGTGCCAGTTACCCCAGTTGACAGAGGCAGGCCGGTCACATTAGTCATCACACCAGAGGCTGGAGTACCAAGAGCTGGAGTGGTCAGTGTCGGACTTGTCAGAGTCTTATTTGTCAGTGTTTGTGGCAGAGTGACCATCACAACCGTATCTGTGTTGGCCGTGGTGGAGGAGCCCAAGTCAGGCAGGTTAGCCGTCTGGGTTCCAGAAGTCTGGGTCGAGCTCGATGCCAAGCTAACAGCTCCACCTGTTGACAGGCGGAACTGTGCTGCGACTAGCTCTGAGAGTGTACCATATAACTTCATTCAAATATTCCTTTCTAGACTGCTAGAATGAGCACACGCCAGGAGGTGGCAGGTGGGGCCGAGGAGGCAATGAGGGTAACCTGGCTAGTGGAGATACGCTCTACATGGTCCATCTGGATGGTGTCACCGGTCGATATGTCAAACACCTGGATGATGAGGTCGGTACTGGCCAAGCCGTGAGACACCGTTAGAGATGAGCCAGAAGCGGTTACCCAGGTCGTCTTGTAGGATGGAAGGGTGTAGGAGGAGCCACTTGTCCAGGCCGGAGCTCCTGACACCATGGTCAACACTTGACCGTTGGAGGCATTAGCCAGCGAGGTCACCTGATTCGAGGCACCAGCAAGGAGGACCGTGTTCGGGGTCAAAGAGGAGAGAGTTAGCTGACTGCCCGTTGCCGCACCAAAGGTGGGAGTCAGTAGGGGAAGGGTGAATATGTCTATTGTAGACGTGTTGCCCGGGGCTATCCCATAGTCACCGGCGTACAGATAGCCACCCTGTATGGTTATGCCACCAAAGGGGGAAGAAGCAGGCCCAGCTGTCACGGTGTTGATGAGAACAGGAGAGGAGCGGGTAGTAACGTCATACATGAATATGGCGCCACCATAGGTCGAGTTCGCCCCGGCAGCCATGAACAGGTAGTTACCATATGGAACTGGGACAACGCCGGCAGGGATGGTGTAGCCGCTTGGAATCGTCACATGTGTCAACTCAGACATTGATGAAGGAGTTGTGACGTCCACCACGTTGAACTGCTGTACCCCAGTGGTGATAGACACATAAGCAGTGGTACCAGCTGCATTAATGGACACAGCAAGCGCTTCGCCCAATCCGGTCAGGGTTAGGCTCTGTAGGAGACTTGGCACCCCAACTGTCCCGCCACCGGTCAAGGTCCAGGAGTTCAGTAGACGAGTACCATAGGGCGATGTGGAGTACTGGGTGGTGTACAAGGTGGTTCCATAGACGGCCACCCCAAACGACTTGCCAGACCCTTGTGAGTAGGTGATTACGGGGGAAGTGAGTGTGCCACCCCCGATGCCGTTCCCAATGTCGATGACCTGAAGGCCTGTGCTCTGACGTGCAACATAGACCATGCCGTTAGCATAGGCCAAGTTGTACATAGAGCCGCCCGCACTGCCAGTACCAAATGTGGTAGTGATGGTGGGGGAGTACGGATTCGACATGTTGAGGATGTACAGGTTGTAGCCACCAGACGAGGCCACAATTATATAGTCAACACCACCGATTACTGCATGAACTGCATTGTAGGCACCAAGCAGGGTAGGCGAGTTGCCAAGCCACACCGGGGCTGCCGTATTCGTAACGTCGAAGATGCCAATGGTCGAAGCTGCTGCTCCAATTGTCGCACCATAAGTACGGCCATTGAGAGCTGTGTAAACTAGTACATTGTTGACCTTCGCACCTGATGTCGGATTGAGGGTCTGACTTAGCAGAGAGAACGGCTGGTAGAACGGCTTCGACTGGTCCACGTAGGTCCAAGAGCCCGTAGCTGCCAGAAAGTCTCCGGCCGCCTTGGTACCGGCTGCCGGAGCAGGTACCAGCCCCTGCACGCCGCCAGAGCCGCTATCGCCAGTGAAGGCAGGGAGCATAGCCGCTACTTGAGCAGAGGTAAGGTCTAAGGCGTTTGCCGTGCTGCCTGTATTGTTGCCCTTCAGTGTGCCGGCAGCCATCTGGGCCGCCTTGGCATTCGTGACAGCATTGGCTGCAATGGTGGTAGCGAAGGAGCCTGTGCCAGTGCCAGTGACATCTCCGGTTAGCGAGATGGTCTGGTCCCCAGTATTGGTACCTGAGCTTGACCCTGAGAAGTTGCTACCTGAGATGGCACCAGATGCTGCAACGCTTGTCGGAGTAATTGCCCCAAGTGTCAAGCTGATTGCCGGCGTGGTCGTCGCAGTCGC
>Ga0302281_10002452_pt1 | contig 13061 bp, 11 predicted proteins | sample III_Fen_E1_2_FD_198762 | JGI IMG/M metagenome (GOLD analysis project Ga0302281, IMG submission 198762) | Peat permafrost microbial communities from Stordalen Mire near Abisko, Sweden - III_Fen_E1_2 | ecosystem: Environmental > Terrestrial > Soil > Wetlands > Permafrost | place: Sweden: Abisko...
AAATAAGGGTATTGACGTGGGCCGCGAGCTTGGGTTTTCCACAAAATGAAACGGAGACTCCGGCTTCGCTCATCATGGGAATGTCATTTGCTCCATCGCCGACCGCAATGGTTTCGGCAAGGCTTGCGCTATATTTTTTCTTAAGCGCGGATACTTGAGCGCGTTTAAAAGAAGCATCAACAATGGGATCTTCAACCTCACCGACGAGTCGTTCCTCGTCATCCACCTTTAATGTGTTCCCATAGGAGTGATCCAAGAAGAGCATTTTTTGGAAATGATTTAAAATCATTTGAAATCCTCCGCTCACAACAGCGGTTCGAATGGATTTAGACCTGAGGCGGGATAAAAGTTTCTCGGCACCCGCACTTAAAGAAAGCGCTTGAATCATGGCCATGACTTCGGCCTGAGGCATGCCTTTGAAAAGTTTTACTCTTTCCTTAAGCGATTCTTTAAAGTCCAAATGGCCTTGCATAGCCGCCTCTGTTATTTTTGATACTTGATCATAAAAGCCTGCGTTTCTCGCAATCTCATCAATCACCTCTTCGTTGATTAAAGTGCTATCCATATCAAAACACGCGAGCTTTTTTGGAGTGCTCAGTTGGGATTTCGATTGAAGGCTTAGCACAAAGGGAGTGGGTTGAGATCCTGCAAGAATCTCGCTCCAGACGGCTTCTTTGAAAAGTTCCAGAGCATTCTTTACTCCCTCTGGCGTCACTTCAAAGTGCAGCTTGAGTGCTTCTTTTGGCTCAAGGATAAAATCAATGCGTGTTTGAGAGAACGAACTCAGGGTTTTTAGGCGAGCTTGGCCCAGATGGAAATTGATCCATTGAAAAAGGGTTTCGGTCTCGCTTTGAGAGAGGACCGGGCTTATCCAGATTAGCTCATTTGGTTCACTCATGACTACGTGAGTAATTCTTTCAAAAAAAGTCGATTTAAACAAGAGTGAAGAGTGAGGAGCCCGATAATGTTTAGTTTCAACTCTCGGGTCTTGTTTATTTGTGGAACTGGGCTAGTGTATTTTCGATGACTCTTTCAACGGATCCGTACAAAGGGACGCGTGATTTTTATCCAAAAGACATGCAGCTTCGAAACTGGATGTTTGGAAAGCTTGCGTCGACGGTGAAATCCTTTGGTTACCTTGAATATGCAGGTCCCATGCTTGAACCCTTTGAGCTTTATGCCGCAAAAAGTGGTGAAGAGCTCGTTAACCAACAGCTTTACTGGCTCATGGATAAAGGGGATCGAAAACTCGCAGTTCGCCCCGAAATGACGCCGACGATGGCGAGATTAGTTGCGGGTCGAATCAATGAGCTTGCACGACCTGTTCGGTTATTTAGTATTCCGAATCTCTGGCGTTACGAGCGTCCCCAACGGGGCAGACTTCGCGAGCATTATCAACTCAATGTGGATGTATTGGGCGGAGACCCCTTGTTTGCGGAAACCGAAATTTTAACAATTGCGGTAGAACTGATTCGTGCATTCGGTGGTCAAGGCAAAATGCAAGTCAAAGTCAATCACCGAAAACTCATGGACGTGTTTTTTTCAAAGACATTAGGTTTAACGCCGGAGCAGACTCATCGTGCAGTAAAAGCGATCGACGCAAAAGATAAGATTGGCGAAGAGAAGTTCAAGGCCATGATTTTGGAAGCTGGAGTAAAAGACGCCCAAATCGATGAACTTCAAAATTTTTTCAAATCAAGCCTGGAATCACTTCATGCTCATTCCCCAAATGAAGGCACAGAACATCTCATAAAACTCTTTCAAGCCCTCAAAGAATCGGGAATTGAAACGGATGTAGTATTTGATCCGACGATCATGCGGGGTTTGGACTATTACACGGGAACTGTTTTTGAAATTTACGATATTTCTCCCGAAAACCACCGTGCGATGTTTGGTGGAGGACGCTACGATAATTTAATGGGAGTGTTTGGCAAAGAATCGCTCTCCGGCGTAGGTTTTGGAATGGGAGACGTCTCGCTGCAAAACTTTTTAGAGACGCATGCTTTAGTGCCTAAATTTGAGAGCGAAATCGATGTCATGGTTACTCTCCCGAAACCCGAGTTTAGAACACTTGCAGAAAAACTCGCGCGCGAACTGAGAACCCATGGCCTTCATGTGATCACGCCTTTAGGCGTTGGAAATTTTGGGGCACAACTCAAGCTTGCGAACAAGCATGAAGCGCGATTCGCGGTTCTGTTCGGAGATACGGAAATGCTTGATGGGAAAATCATGGTGAAGGAACTTGCGACGGGCACCCAAGTTACCCTCCTCGCTTCGGAATGCATGTCCTTTATACTCGGAAAGACGCAGAAACGATGAAGCCGGATGAAGATCGCCTGTTCTACCTGATTTTACCCATCACGGTCGTTGCTGGTGTTTTTGCGCTACATCAAGCGAGCACCTTGTTTTTATGGATGCTTTGCTCATTTTTGCTCTTTGCGGTGATTGACCCATGGATGCAGCGATTTACAAAAAAAGGTGCGAATCCCGTTTGGATCTCAATCGTATTGGTCTTAGTGGCTTTTGGTTTTTTAGTTGGCATGGGATTTTTGATTTATAAGGCTTCTTCAGGAATCGTATCTCAACTCGTTAATTATAAATCGGCCATCTATCAGTGGTATGAAAATGCAAGTCATACTCTCTCAAACTTAGGCCAGCGTTTCGGACAAGGGGGGCAAGTGCCAAGTCAACCCCAGCCCCCAGGTTCCATACCGCCAGAACCGAGAGTATCACCCAATGAAGTGGGGCTCGGGGTTTTAAGCGGCCTAAATTCAGTAATGAATATTTTGTCCTTCTTGGTCCTGACCCCCTTGCTTACGTTTTTCATGGTTGCCGAGCGAGATTTATTTGGGACCGTTGCCTCGAAATTTTTTCCATCGGGGACTCACGGGGTGTCGGTTTGGAAGCAGATTACGGATGCCATTACCGCGTTTTTCCTTGGAAATTTTATTTTGATTTTAGTCTCGTTTCCCATTTTCATTCTTTTGTTTGGTATCCTCGGAGTAAAAGCCTTTTTGAGTTTGGGTTTGCTTTCGGCGATTTTTAACTTAGTGCCTTTTTTGGGATTTGTACTGGCTGCGGCACTTCCGACGCTTGATCTTCTGGTCAATGGTGGACACGTTGCAGGCGCGATCATTCTACTCGTGGTTTGTTGTTTCATTCATTTCACGGTTGCGAATGTGGTGACACCGAAAATCCTAGGAGCGAAACTGAATCTGAATGCGACTTTTTCAACGATTGCCCTCATCGGATTTGGAGAACTCTGGGGACCCATTGGACTGATCATCGCGATTCCGCTTACCGCGCTCATAAAAATTCTGCTTGAACACTCGGAAAACAATTCTTTTCAAGCCCTTGCATCCATGATGAGCGAGGATAGTGGCGCAAGCGATAGGCTTCGCTTGAAGCAGAAAAAAAGTCGTTAGATTACTTCAAGCAACTTTAAACGAATTCAATTGAGCATATTCGATTCAGTTCGCGCTGGAATATGTGGCAAAATTCTGTGAAAAGAGGCATATTAGGGGGTAATGAATAAACTTTATGGGTTATTGTCTTTAAGTGGGTTTCTCTTCGTTTCTGCATGTGCATCGGCAAATACGACTCAACAACCGAGTCGTGAACTGGCTTCGGACGAAACTTCGGGACAGGGGCCAAACTTTACCGGATATTACGAACCAGTGTACGATTCGCCCGGAGCGGACCTTTGCATGGTGTCGACGTTCATCCCAATGCCCCAGAGCCCGGGGCGAGGCTTAACCGATTATGAAATTATCTTTTTTGATCAATCGAATAATACCAGAGCACCTCATAATCTTGGATTTGTTCAAACCGGAAAAACAAATCTCGTGTTGTCCTTGGGCTATGAAGTCGGTTCCTATTTGAACCAAGACCCACTGGACATGACACAAGTCCAGGTTAGTAATCAAACCATGACTATTTCACAGGCTTATTCGATCACCGAAGATGCACCCGGCGAGGGTTCTGTGACTCGCAATGAAGAATTGACTTGGACGCTTACCAAAAATAATAAAGGGGATCTTGTGCTGACCTCTGATTTCTTAAAGAGCGACAAAGGCACGCTCAATGGTAAACCCGTAGACAATAAAACCGAGCAAAAGGGCTCATGTTACCTCCGTAAGCTTGCAGATCTACCCCCTGCTCCTTGGACCGGACCTCGACCTTAATTTAGAACCGGTCTCATAAATAGGTTTGGCTGCGGTTGGCTAAAACTTTCCACTGCTGCGTTTTCACAAAAAAAACTATTTATGAGTTCGGTTCTAGTCCGAATTCAGTGAAACGAAATTCATTGCGCGCACTCAATAAAATTTGAAGATACTGGCAATATTAAAAAAAGCACGCTATAGTCCCCCAACCAATGAGTTCTTTCCAGCGAAGTTTTGTTTCGGTGCATCTTGTTTTTCTTTCATTGCTCTTACCCTCTTTCTTTCAGTCTGCATGTGCAGATCTTCCTTTTGAAGACGGTTGGAAAATCCAAAGCTCTAAAGTTTCTTCGCAGAGTGGGAGCGAGATTTCTAGTCCTTCATTCAACGATTCATCCTGGTATCCGGCTCGAATTCCATCGACGATTTTAGGAAACCTTGTGGATGATGGCGTGGGTTTCCCTGCAAGTACTGGTCCCTTTTATGGCACGAACTTCATGAACTTGATGGGGACTGCACCATTTTCTCCATCTACCCACATCACCTCCGGAGTTTTTTATGATGAGACGCCCTCTACGAGCCCATTCGCAGATCCGTGGTGGTATCGGCGCGAATTTTCTTTGCCATTAAAGAAAGTGGGAGAGTCGGTTGAGCTTACCTTAGACGGAATCACTTACGGGGCTGAGGTCTGGGTGAACGGAAACCAAATTGCCACTCCTGACCAAACTCAAGGAAGTTACCGTGCGTTTCGTTGGGAAATCGGAAAATGGCTAAACCCATCTCCTTCTAAAAATGTGATCGCTGTAAAGGTCTGGACGCCGCATCCACATGACCTTATGGCAAGTTGGGTAGATTGGAATTTTACACCACAAGATAAAAACATGGGACTCTGGCGTGGGGCAAGCATTAGAACTCACGGAGGTGTCACTGTTTCTCATCCTGTCGTTTTAAGTACGGTGAAGATGCCTGAGGGCGATCATGCAGATTTGACGGTGGAGGCTGAACTGAGTAATACCCAGGACCAAGAGATCCAAGGGATCGTTCTCGGGGAGATCGAAGGAACTACCTTTTCAAAGACGATCACCTTACAGGCCCATGAGACCAAAGTGGTTTCTTTTTCGCCGGAGGAATTCCCGCAGCAATTGAAAATTACAAACCCGAAGCTCTGGTGGCCGGCCCAAATGGGTGCGCCCAATCTTTATCATTTGAAACTTGTTTTTCAAAAAGATGGAGAGGTCTCGGATCAGAAAGAAATTGATTTTGGGATACGCGACGTGCGCACGGGGTTGAATGCTCAAGAAGCACGAGAGTTTTTCATCAATGGTAAACCGCTTTTAATTCGTGGAGGAGGGTGGGCTTCCGATATTTTTCTGAGATTCCATCCTGAGCGGATTGAAAAAGAAATGAATTATGTGCTCGACATGGGCCTCAACACCATACGGCTTGAAGGCCAGATGCAGCCCGATGCATTTTTTTCGCTAGCAGATAAAAAAGGGATTTTAATCATGCCTGGTCTTGTTTGTTGCAATACCTGGCAAATGGACGTTGCGGATTGGTCGCCAGAAAAACGCGCAGTAGCAGTTGAGTCGGTCAAAGATTTAGGACTTGCGCTTCGCTCTCATCCCAGTGTGTTTGTTTTTCTTTATGGAAGCGATTCGGCTCCGATTGAATCGCTCGAGAATCTGTACCTTTCAGCATTTAAAGATATTCACTGGCCTAATCCCTTGGTTTCTTCCGCGGCGGAGGATAATACTCCTTCAAATGGGATCACTGGTTTTAAAATGCAGGGCCCCTATGATTATACGGCACCTTCCTACTGGTATACCGATAAAACAGGTGGAGGGGCCTTTGGCTTTAATACGGAAACTTCCCCGGGCCCTTCGATTCCTACCTTAGAGGGTCTTAAAAAATTTCTTCCTCCGGAAAACCTTAATCACATTGATTCAGCATGGCCGCTGCACGCGGGACAAAATGGGTTTAATAGCATTGACCTTCATACCAAGGCGCTTGAGAAAATCTACGGACCGATTGAGAACATGAACGATATGGTCGAAAAATCTCAAGTCATGGATTATTCAGATCATCGGGCAATGTTTGAAGCCTTTAATCGAAACAAGAAGCAAGGCGCTTCAGGGATCGTTCAATGGATGCTCAATAATGCGTATCCATCGCTTATTTGGCATCTTTATGATTATTATCTTGAACCAGATGCAGCCTATTTCGGAGTCAAAGAAGCAAATCGTCCGCTTCATTTGATTTATGGCTATGACAATCAAGAAATTTCTCTTGTAAACTCAAGCTATTCCGCAAGTGCGGGGCTACAAGCGAATGTTCAGACTCTTGACCTTGATTCGAATCTCATTTCGTCCCAAACCAAAGTCGTAGATATTCAATCAAATGACTGCGTTCCCGTGTTTCAAGTCAAACGTCCAGATTCTACTCGCGGGGGAATTTATTTTGTTAAGCTCGAACTTAGCGATGCGAAGGGCGAGTTGCTCGATAGCAATTTTTATTGGTTGCCAGAAAAACTGGAAGATCACCCTTTAAAGCAGGGCGAACCTGAAGCCGATTTCACGGCACTTCGAAGCATGCCAATGGCACAGATTGAAATAAACCATTCCTGGGATGCGATGTCTCAAACAGAAACTTTGCATATTCTGAATCCAGGAAAGACTACGGCATTTTTCCTTCAACTTAAACTTACCGAGGGAAGTGAGCAGAAAAGCATCCTTCCCGTACTTTGGGATGATAATGATTTTACTTTATTGCCAGGCGAACAGCGAACAATACGTGCGCGGTTTCCAAATGAAAAAGTCACGCACGAGCCAGATTTACACGGGCAGGGCTGGAATGTTTCTGCGTGGTAGGCGCCGATTAGAGATTCCGTCCGGAGTTATTCAAATCCTCAAAGGCACCCTTTAGACGAGTGACAAAAGTCTCTTCGCCTTTTCTAAGCCATGCACGTGGATCGTAGTATTTCTTGTTAGGTTTTTCTTCACCTTCTGGATTACCGATCTGTCCTTGCAGATAACCTTTTTTGGCTTCGTAATAGTTTTTTACACCTTCCCAAAATGCCCACTGCATGTCGGTATCGATGTTCATTTTGATCACTCCGTAAGAAATCGCTTCTCGAATTTCTTCTCGTGTGGATCCTGATCCACCATGGAATACAAAATTTACTGGATTGTGACCCGTCTTAAACTTGTTCTGAATGTATTCTTGAGAGTTCTTGAGGATCTTAGGCGTCAGTTGAACATTTCCAGGCTTGTAAACACCGTGCACGTTCCCAAAAGACGCTGCAATTGAGAAGCTCGATGAAACCTCTCTGAGCTGCTCATAGGCGTAGGCTACATCCTGAGGTTGGGTATAGAGTTTGGAGTTATCGATCCCAGTATGATCCACCCCGTCTTCTTCCCCGCCCGTGACCCCGAGTTCCATTTCAAGAGCGATTCCCATTTTATTCATTTTTTGAAAGTAACTTTTGCAGGTATCTACGTTGTCTTTGAGTGTGTCTTCAGAAAGATCAAGCATATGGGACGAAAAGAGTGGGGTACCCGTCTTTTTCATGTGTTCGGTGGATGCGTCAATGAGCCCGTCAATCCAACCTAAGAGTTTTCTTGCTGCGTGATCGGTGTGTAGAATGACTGGAATATCATAGGCCTTAGCCAGCAAATGAACATGATGCGCCCCAGATATGGCTCCGATGATGGAGGCCTCGTTATGATCGTTGGGGAGGCTCTTGCCCCCATAAAACGAGGCTCCGCCATGCGAAAACTGAATGATCACTGGGCTATTTAGTCTCTTTGCGGTTTCAAGCACTCCATTGACGGTATTGGTACCCACAACGTTAACTGCAGGAATTGCAAACTGATTTTCATTTGCGTAGTGGTAGAGCTTTTGAACATCTTCCCCAAACAGAACACCGCTTTTAAATTTCATGGGGTTTAGCCTATCAAAGTTTAATGAGGTAGCAAGTAGCCCTGCATCAGAATTATTAGATCTTGTGATTTTCGGCTTAACTGTGGAAAATCATAATGATGGGCGATCTTGAAACTCCAAAAGTCGGTTTATATTTCATGAGCACTGGCAAGGCCCCAACGTGCCTTGTCCAGACGCAAAAGACCTTTTCGGATGTAAAGACGATTCAATTTAAGACTGACGTTTCAATCGACGACGTGCTGTTTGATGTGAAGAGCGGTAAAAAGTGCGTTGCCGTATTTACCGTTTTCGAACGCAATGATTTGTCAGTGATCGTGAATGCGCTATTTGGATTAAAGAAAGAACTTCGCGAGCGCAAACTCATCGCGATCGCCTTCGTTAAATTTTCGTCTGACAAGGTGGATGACCTTCTCATGAAATCGGGCTGCTCAGAACTTTTGAAGTTTGATTTGAACGCGAAAGCGTTCACCTACAAAATCAATCGTTATTTGAAGATCCTGGAACAGGAAGAGAGTGGCGATGATTTGGTCTCCCTTTTATCCGATAAGGGCGGTGATTCGCAGGGAGGGAGGCAAAAACTTGAGGGTTCTCGAGATTCGGGGCCTAGCGCTTTTAATGTTCACCTGACACAAGCATGGACCGGGGGCGACGATTTCTGGCTTTTTCGAAAAAAAGCCTATGCAAAAAAATATCAAAATTTTTGGTTGATTGAGCTGATTGGCCCGTCTCCAGCGGCGGGCTCGTGGGAAAAAGTAGAGGATCAACTCTGGAGATGGCAGGCCCGCGCGACTCATCCTTTTTTCGATGTGAGTCCGACGGTCTGGCAATTTCGAGGAAAGCAACCCCAGTATAGTTGGGTGATTAACCGTTGGGGTTTTGTTTCGGAGAATCCATCCTTGGCGCTCATGACGGATGGAAGCGTTCTTCATTCGCGTTTTAAACTGAGGGATCCACTTAATATTGAGATTGCAAATAATTCCGAATACGCGCGCAGCATTTTTCAAAAAATCAAAGATACGTATGATCGAGATTATTACCTCCAAGCCGAGCACATTGAATCAAAAAACTTAGAAGGAAAGCTTGGCCACGATCCGGAAATTCCATGGACCGATAAGACGGATTCAAAGACCCTTCAGGCTTCTGACTGGAATATTCAAGAAAATCAGTCCGAAAAAGCGCGGGAGATCGGAGAAGGGAACTTTACCGATTTTCTAAAAGGTTCGGAAGCGCTTCTGAGTTGTGGCCTCACTGGAATGGTGAAGAACTATCCTGTTGATATTTTGGAATACAATGAAGAGCATTCTACTTTGTCTATCGGTTTGAATGCGGCATTAGTCGAGTACAAAGAATTGATTGAAGTGGGGATTACGTCAGAACACCTGGATTTGCCCCCCCATCTCATCTTAAGAGGGGTTGTCACCCACATCGATGCGGGGGATGACTCTGGAAACTCGAACGCAGTAGTGCTGATGCTCCAGAATTCCAAAAAAGAGTTTAATCAAATTCTAAATGCGGTTCACAGGCGGCAGCAAGAAGTCATTTCATTCTTCAAAATCTCGAGAGGATTGGAATGAAAAGCATTTCGTTTCAGAAACTTCATCCAGATGCCAAAGTTCCAACTCGCGCCTTTGAACACGATGCGGGCCTTGATCTGACTACGGTCGAAGCTCATCTTCTTAAACCAGGAGAGGGTCGTGTTTTTAAAACAGGACTCGCAGTCGAAATTAATCCAGGGTTCGTGGGATTGGTTTGGGATCGCTCCTCTTTGGGGAAGCGTGGGATTAAGAGTTTAGGCGGCGTGATTGATTCAGGTTACCGCGGCGAAGTGGGTGTCGTACTTTGGAATTTGAGTTCTGAGCCCCAGGAAATCAAAGCGGGCGATAGAATTGCGCAACTTTTGATTCAACCCATTGCGGTTCCCCGCACAGTTGAGGTATCCTCTTTGACGAACACCGATCGCGGGCAGGGCGGCTTTGGAAGCTCTGGAAAATGAATTGGTGGTTCTCTTAAAGTGGGGCATTAGCTCAGTTGGTAGAGTATTTCCATGGCATGGAAGGGGTCAGGAGTTCGAATCTCCTATGCTCCACCACTTTATTTTACTATGAAAAAAAACTGTCGTTGGCAAAAGGATGCCCACGATCCCATGAATCCATGCGATGCGAGCATTCCAGTCCAGATCTCCAAGATAAAGCACTCCCAATGCGCTTATCCATAGAAGTCCCAGCGTACCTAAAGTCACCAAGCCGGAACTTACGCGTTTTCGTACCCTTAAACCTGGCAGAATATGTGCCTTCCAAAGGTAGCCGACCGAAAACACGAGTAGGTAGGTAAGGCTCGAATGGAAAAATCTAAGATTTTTTTCAAGTGGGTGGTGCTGTTCGCCTACTGCGGTTGCTACACGAATCCAGTGAGAGAACAAAAACAATACCACTCCCGTCGCGTAAGCAATCCCGAAGATCCCTCCTAAAATGCGTTTCTCTTTTTTTCTCCACTTCATGAGGCGCTCAAAATCTTCGCTCCGAAATGGGACGCGATCCGCCTTGCCTGAGTAGGTCGGGTGAGCAAGATCACTTTCGTCAATGCATCTGCGAGCATGCAGGAAGAAGCGAGTATGGAGGCGTGGCGGTCAGAAACCAAAAATTTATGTTTGTGGGAATCAACATAAGCGGTGCTAGGATGAGGACTTCGGACGACAGAAGTTGCAAGCGCTTGATTCTGTATTTGAATCACTCGTGATAGATGATGCTCACCGGGCTTTCCGCGAATACCAATCTTCTGGGACTTCGGCCCAAAGATAAATAAGTCACCGCCCGCATTTACGCAGCCGGAAACCCTCGGATTAATTTTTTGAATTGCCTTGACCGCTTGGTCGACTGCATAACCCTTTGCAATACCTCCTAGGTCAATTTGTATGGGCGAAAGTTTCCGAATTCTCCGTCCTTTCACTTCAAAACCCGCTTCCCGCAAGTTGTTCCAGCCGTGATTTTTAGCAGCGCCGGGTAGTTTTCCCGCGTAGATCATGGGTCCGGCAATTGCGAGATTGAAGCGATTTTGAGTAAGGCGCCCCAATTCCAACCCTAGTTTCAAAACTGATCGCAAAGAAGGACTCGAAAGAGTCCACTCTCCCACTGGAGCGCGGTTTAAACGGCTGAGCTCACTGTCCGGATCATGGAAGCTCATGTGCGCAGCAATCTTATTAATCGCGCGAAAGCCCGCAGTAAACATCCGGTCATTGTTTTGGTCCAGTTGAATTTCGACCAATGTGCCCATGGCGGGGCGACATCGTCTAAATACGGCTTTTGAGGGTCTCATAAGTTTGCAGAAGCCTTCGCACTCCATCGGTCACGTGGGCGGACGAAAGAGTCGCTCCGCTAATATTAATAATATCTTTACCGAGCTTCAGTCTCGCTGTCGCATCCTTCCCTTCAAATTGCTTCTTCCAAGTTTCTTCGTGTACCTGGTAGCCGTAGGTCTCCCGGTACTCCATGATTTCAATGTCTTTCACTTTACCCGCTGAGGTGATGCCAACGGCTAAGGTAATGAATTCGTGTTTGCCCAGAACCTGGTCGATGAAAACAATATTTTTCATTTTACTCACCCAAGCGGTTATGGACTTATTGCGGACTTTTTCATCGGCCTTTTTTTCAATTGAGTCGACTTCGGAGGAAGTAAGTTCGAATGTCACGCGAGTGAATTTTTCACCCGGAAAAATTGCTTGAAGCGCTTGCTCCTCTGTCAGATAAACCTGGGAATAAGCGACCAGTGGCGCCAAGCTAGAAAACATCAGAAATCCAATTTGTTTTTTTGAAATATTCATCGTTAAAATGGGAATCCTACCTTAAGTCGGATTCCATCCCAAGTGGTATGTTCATCTCCATAAAGTCTCCCATATGCGATTTCAGCTTGTTGGTCTGTCGTATACGCATACGCTCCAAGCTGTCTTAGGAAAGAAAGCGTAAAAAACCATTTTTCGGCGGCATAATGCACATTGGGTCCTAGAAAAAAAGCCGTGTGATCCTGATCCGTGCGGTTTAGGCTGAGCCCCCTGAATTCGTTGTGATCGCGGAACTCAACGCCAATGGACCAGTTTGAGATCACGCGGTAAGAAGCGCCTAAGTCGAGTTCAGCATAGGTTGCATTGGAAAACGAATTATCCGGAACGTCATCGCTACCTGGAGTGACGAGGTTACTATTTTGTTCACGGTCGTATTCGACCCATATATTCGCGGCAAGTACGAGTTGATCATCCATAAAGTTTTTCTGGAGGATGGCCCTGAGTTCGAGCCCCTGTTCATAAATTCCGATTTCAGGCTCGGCATACAATGCGAGACCGAACGGATCGATATAGGGACTCAGTAATCGGTACATCACCTCGATCGAGGCACCGTCTACTCTAAACTGGCTATAATGTTGAGAGCCGTCGAAGTTGTAGGGGATCTCGATTCCCTCGGTTTTTCCGTCGACACTGTTCGCGCTTTCGTTTGCGTACATGTAATTGAGGTAAAACGCGAGTTGGAAGTTATCGGTTACTCCGTATTCAAGTTCGGTGCTCATGTCGAGGTGGTGAAATTGTCCCTGCGCTTGGCCATCCCGATCGGTGATCCATTGCTCGATTTCAAATTTACCTTTCGGCAGGAGATCCGTGGTATAGATATACCCGAAAAGGGGTTCGCTTGCTTGAGACTCGGTAGATAAAGTAAAGCAAAACAGCCCAAAAATAGCACTCGCGGCGGTTAAAGTGAAAAAATTGAGAACCACTCTCATTTTCTAGCACAGTAAATTTCCTCCGTAAATCTTTTTAAAAAAGTTTGATTCAGGATTTACGAGCAATTATCTAGCTGCGTTAAGCACCGGTTCCATACGGGGTGAAGTAAAAGCACTTGAGAAGCACAATGGGTTGCGAAAACCCGTTGAAGCCGATAAATCAGAAATCAGTGATAAAATTAGTTCCTATCTCAAGCG
>Ga0302281_10002459_pt1 | contig 13048 bp, 11 predicted proteins | sample III_Fen_E1_2_FD_198762 | JGI IMG/M metagenome (GOLD analysis project Ga0302281, IMG submission 198762) | Peat permafrost microbial communities from Stordalen Mire near Abisko, Sweden - III_Fen_E1_2 | ecosystem: Environmental > Terrestrial > Soil > Wetlands > Permafrost | place: Sweden: Abisko...
GAAGCCTGCAGCAAATTGGCGGAGCTTTATGGTAACGAGGTTACAACCTACACATGGAAGGACGGAGAAGGATATCCGCGCATTGAGACTATTGTTCAATTGAAGAACGGATCTCACAGATCGTCGTACCTCATCGTGTGCGCCTACAGCAATAATGACAACGATATGTTCCTATTTGCGTACTTAGCGGGAAACTTTAATGGCAGGGGCAAGCTACGTCAATCGACATGGAACCTTCCGAAAGGCCTTTTGAGATCAGACTCGGAGTGAAACGGCAAACCATAGCTGAAGACCTTCGATCCGCCCGTATACCGTATACCAGAGGTCTTGTGTCAGCGATTAACGACTAAGACCTGCACACTCAGGGCGTTGTTGTCTCTACGAATGTGTGAAGTAACCATGGGTTGATGTAAAGAACTCCGGTGGCCATGTTCGAAATGCCATGCACAAAGTGTTGGGTCCGCGAGAGAGCGAGAACCATTGCTAACGTTTTTCTAAGATGATCATCGCCGAGACCCGGACCGAACCCCTGTCCGATCCTCTCGCACCTGTCAGCCTGTTCCCAGAAGAGCATGCGCCCTCCAAGAATGCGCCCGAATCGTTCGTTTGCCTCACGGGAATCAGCGCAAACGAAAACGGGCCATTGACGCGAGATTCGATCAACTCGTTCGCAAATTGCCTCGGGAGAAGAGAGGACGCCGGTTCGTTGTTCAACGGCAAGCGCCTTCTCCCCACGATAGAGAATTCCAATGCATTGCCCAATTTGTTCCGGCAGAATGGTATCGGCAAGGTCAAGCACCTCTCTCCTGATTTTAAGCTTCGAAAATTGGCTGTGCAGGCGATGCCGCCATCCATCGTTCAGGAGATATGTATCCCCAACAGTGCTGTTTGTGTAAGTAGAATGTGGATATTCGATAATGGTGTCAGTGGCGGAGTAATCGTTGAATTGGTCTTCAAAGGGTTCAAACATAATGCTCCAGACATCGGCGCTCGCGCGCCGGAACATAGTCTCCTCCGGAGGGAACTTTACGCGGATCCTAGAATACAATTCCATGCAAGTGATAACCTTATTCACAAGCGAGAATACACCCGCGCAATAATGAGGGCGGACGACGCATTGTGTGACTCCGCGTGAAAGCATCTTAGAGCTGCTGCTCCGGACCTAATGCCCTATAGGAAGGTGACGGTTTATAGTCTAAGCGCTCATTTCTTGCGGCTACGGTAAGGGCGCTAAGCCAGTCGGGCGGCCCGCATTCCCCAAAGACATCTCCAAAGATAATCCATGCGTGGCGATGCAATTCCTCGCTTGATTGGAGAGCAGATCGAAAAAGCGCGTCATCCAAACACGCTTTCCAACGTTCCAAGACCCTCATCTTCGAAGCGGCGCCATCCATCCTCAATTCATCAAACGAACTGCCGAAGCCAAATGGCGCAACCGCTTCGCGATTTAAATTCGGATCCCCAGAAGCCATCAGAGCATCCGCCAACTTATGGCGGTAGGCGCTATCTGAAAACCATTTATTGAAATTGACAACCAGAGTTTCATCATCTGGATTGTTTGCGACCATTAGATATTCGCGCGCCAATTCATTCCACAAAGCCGCCATTTTGATCCCACTCGGATCGCCGAACGCAAGCGCGTCCGCCCAGGAGTTGCCCGATTTAGCGCGAAGCAATTGAGTGCGGCTCGCCAGTGTATTATACGGATCGCGAAGAATTACCACGTCGCGCCGGCTTTTGCTCTCGCCGAGAATCGGCCTGGGCGCGTCGAGGCGCCGCGCCGCGGCCAGCGAGCAATCCTCGTAGTTATAAAGAAGAAGCTGCTTCGGCGCACCGACAGGAACATATCGTGATGGCGCGACACTTGGCAGATGCGCCGAAGGCATCTTCTCGGTAATGCTTCCGCACCCTGTAATGTCGTTGAGAAAGCAAATGGGACCAGAGTATAGGCCAGCAATCCAATTGAGGATGGCATGTAGACCGGATCGCCGGAGCCCGACGACACGAATTTCGAGCGCATTCCGAATGGCGGGTGTTTGTATCGTTGGGTTCGTAGCCTTAAGGAAGGGGAAGCGAGGAGCGGCTGGCGCGATACTTGGCACAGTGACGTTGCGAGATGTTGCGTCGGTGAATCGATTGAGACAGCGGATGACCTCTTCAGCGGAGATGAGATCCATGCATACGGGAACCCCGTCAACATGATTGGGGCACCCATCGGCATCATGGAATCCCTCGAGTTGAGCTCCCGGCGCGATCATTCGGCTGATTCGACACGCCTCGTACGCACAGCATGGGAGCATGCCCGCAGAATGAAAGTATTGCTGGCCGGGATACGCGTTCCAGTGGAGTGGAAGATGCCCTCCCGCAATAACAAGACATGGGCGCTGGATTCCTGGCCGGTGTTTGGATTCTATAGCTGCGGAGAGATGAGGCAACAACCCGGACGTCGAGAGCATGCCTTCCGCATGATACACTAGCCGCACAAGCTGGCGGAGATCCGTCCTGCTCCTCAGATCAACTACATGCTTAAGAGAAGGAGAGCGGGTGCCCGGCTCGGATATTTGGACGAAACGAATCTTCCCGTGGAAGTGATCCACCACCTGCTGAAACTTCCAATGATTCCAGTGGCATGTTGAAAGTGCATCTTCAGTCCCCGTTTGGATAATCCAAAATGGGGTCGATTGGGATGTAATTTCCTCCACCTGCGAAATCCAAGTCTTTTCCAACGCTGAAATATGAACGTCGCCCTGCATGCGAAGGAGCTTTAGAGGCACACCCAAGACCGAGCTTATTCTATCGAAGTACTGGACGATCTGGTGAGAAGGGTGGGCGGGATCGAGGTCCAGTTCATGAAATGCGCAATCGATTGTTTCCACATCTTCCCCGCCGTCATTCAAATTCGTCAGATGGGGGTTATTTTCCCATAGATCCCGATGAAAGCTGCGTACGTCCGTCTCGAATGTTCCCGGGGCGCCGCAGTGAAGGTCTCGAATCACAGCGCTAAGCGCCAGAACCTCCTCAGCAGATGATCCGGCCTTGAAAATCAACTTTCGTGGATCGTGGCTCATATCGCAAAAGTTCAGAGCCTGATCAACTCATCCTTCGGGCTGGCTTTCGATGTGTTCCTTGGCCTTGCGCCATTCCCGACTTTCCAGATAGCGTACCGCGCCACCCATGAAGTAGAGTTCGATTCTTCTGATGACCTCGTCAGCGGTGATCATGTCCATGCATCGGGGCAATTGTCGGATCACTGGTGTTCCTTTTCGGGGGCCTCCCTTGGACGACAGGGTTCTGTGGACCACATCGACGCAGAGATGCTCGGGCAAATCCTTTTCGTCTCCGTCCCCGATTGGGGCCGTTCTTGACTTCCAACACCCGCCACGATCGCAGCATCGAAGGGCGCCATTGGTGTGAATGAACTGATGGTGCGGGTAGGCCTCCCATTGCGCCGGCTCTCGTCCTCCCGCGACAACCACACACGGCCGACTCTGAGGCATTCCGGGTTTCACTTCCACCGCCGCTGCCAAATGCATGAGGAGCGTAATCGGGCAAAGCACCCCTTGGGAATGATAGACCAACCGCACAAGCTGTCTGAGGTCAGTTTTACCGCGCAAATCGAGCACTCCACGCAAAGGCGGGTGGTGGTGGCCCTTTTCTCCGACCTGCGCAAATAAAATCCGTCCTCGGAAATGCTGAACGACGCGCTGGAACCGATCAGGATCCCACCATTTAATAGTAAAATCCTGCTTTCCGCCGGCGACGACGATCCAAAATGGCATATCCGCTTTTAGGATCTCCTCAACCTGTGAAAACCACGATTTCTCCACATCGGATAGGTGGATATCCCCCTTGAAATCGGTTGGTGTAATGCGCACGCCGAGCCGGTCTTCAAGGAATTGATGAAAGCCGTGAATGAAATGCCACGGGCCATCATTGCTGCGATGAATGAGCGGGTAATCACAACGAAAGGACTCGACATCGGATTCATCGTCACGCAAGGGCGTCACATACGGATTGTTTTCCCAAAGCGCTGCGCACGGAGTGCGGACATCGGTCACAAACGCTCCGGCATTGCTTCGGTGAAGATCCCTCAAGGCGGCGGTCAGCATTACAATGTCACCTGGCGATTGAAAGTTCTGCAGTATGAGCTTTTTGACCATAACGCAAATATATCAGGAATTGTTTTGAACGCGGGTCCATTTTCGCTTTTCAAATCCATGCGCCGGCGCTGGGGCCGTAGCCCCGATCAGCCGCGATTCCCGCCGCCGCGTAAAGCGCGTGGTCAATTCTCCTCCAGTCATTCCGAAAATAGTGATTTTAGAGTTGAGACAGGCGCCCAATCGTATTCGGCATTCTCAAGCGTTTCGCCTGTTTCCTCCTCGGTTGGTTCAAGGATGATCGGCATTTGCTCATGCACCAACCATTCGCCGGACCAAACGCCATTTTCACTCCGAAGGATGCAACTGACAGTGTCGGCGCTGGAAATGTAGAGGCAAAGAACGCCATCCTCTTCTCGAATATCCCAGAATGCTTCGCATCGCCGTCGCCCTTGCCCAATTTTGCCGTTGGCGAGGAATGACAGGGCGCGTTCATCGTAGCCCACTCGGATATACCTATGCACGCGTCGAATTAATGCCGCCGCGCCATCGAGTTCGAGCGGCGGCTTTCCCCGCGGAAAAAACCTTGGCACTTTCTCAGTATAGCCGTCCCATTTGGTCAAAAGTTCGGTGACGAAACCCAGGCATTCCTCTTCGTGTAGAAACCCGTCGATCCGCGGATTGTCGCCGTAGAGGTCCCATTTTGCCATATTGCGATGCTGAAACAAGCGTCCACCATTGAAGTCGTGCTGGCACATCGTGGCCTCCAACGATTCAATCGGCTGCGAAGGCATGGAATACGGAGTTCCGGAACAAAGGAAGCCCATGTGGAAGGTCTCCTTATCCCCGTGGATCAGGTGATAATAGAAATCGGAGTGTTCATTCAGGTGCATGGTGACCTGCAACGCATTCCAACAACGGTTTTTATCGATTACGATTTGGCCTGTCTCGAACTCCGGTTCATCGCGATATTCGACGCCGCAGGCTTCCCAGATCTCCCGACTTTCATCCAGCCTCCCGTAATCTGGCCAAAAAATCGCCCCTGTCTCTTGGAATTCCTCGCAAGATAGCAGAAACGTCGGATCCACGACAGGAATTACGTCTGCGTCAAGGAAAATGACCCGTTCAAAAGGGCAGTGGATAATACTGAATGGTTTGAGCTCCCAGCCATTGAGAATTCGAACGGGAAAGATCTTTCGAATCTCCTGCCCGTCCACTGCTGTCACGTCATATGGTTCTACAAATCTACGCATCTTTTCGTCCATCTCGTCGGCTCCCAAGTGCCATAGCTGAATCGGCAGCTTGCAACCGAGCGCCCGAAGCATCCGAATGCAGACCCACGCGCAGGTAAAGTAGCGCAGACCGCCTCCACAGATGACAATTCCATCTCCGGAAAAGCGATCCTTGGGGAAAGGGGTTGGCCGAGCGATGGCGTTCTTCAACAGCGCCTTATGATCGATAACCTCATCGAGTTCGTCCGCTTTCCCGAATCCTCGGGATCTCGAAGAACCTTCGGCCGGGGCGGGTTTTGTGCCGAATGACTGCGAGATCTCGCGTTGTTTCGCTCCATTGCTCGTTACTTGGCTGGGCTCGTGTTGCATTGTCATGGAGTTTGAATTGAGAAACAGGCTCACAGGGCGTATGACAACCTCTCTGCCAGCTCTTTGTCAATTTGACCAGTCACAAGCGCAAGGAGTTCCTGGGTATAGAGCGCAATATATTTCCTCAGCAGGTAGTAGTCCCAGTCCATCAGGGAGCCGAGTGTCGGAGTCGCATGACGCACTTTGCGACGGAAGGTGTGGATCGTATCGTCCTTGCGGTTCCATTGAAAGAATCCGCCCACCCGCATGAAGACCTCCTCCTGCAACTTGGTGCCAAGAAGTTCCTCGCTCCGTACGAGCAAACCCTGTGTCGGATGATTTGCGACCCAGTCTGAGTAGTGCCGATTCATTTCGTTCCATCGGAGCACCGGGTTCTGCCACCGATAATGACGATTTACACAGAACTCGGCAAAAGTCCATGTTCTCCGAAAGTGCTTGCACCCGTCCCGATCTCTCGTGCGCATACTGAAGCGGTACATGGCGTCCAGCCAAGCTAGAGGGTGACGCACGCATACCACGATCGCGAGACCGTCCTCGGCAGCGCGTGTTATCGGACCATGCTTCCACTCCCACCCGTTCTCGCCGCTTTGCACATCGAAATTCGCAAGCAAGCCACGCATCATGAGATTCGTGGCTGTGCGCTGGAGGCCAAAAAGCTTGAAGCATCGCAACTGTTCAGAGACTTTGTTCATCAAAGCTAAGGGAGTTTGGGGGTCAATGTTTGTTTTCTGTCGGACGGGTGGAGTTGTCTGTTTCCACACGGAAAGCGTAATCGTCCATCTCGGCGCAATCAGGGGAGCTTCCATCCATGTCCACTTAAAAAGCACTTGAGATCCGTCTTCCATTCCGGGGTCGTGACATCGATAACAAGGGTAGGCGTTGATCGGGCGCCGAGCCACTCCGCCGCTTCCGACTGAAACTCATCGTAAGCACGGGCAAAACCCTCCTTCGAGAAATGAGTCGAACCGAAAAGCGAGCCGCGGATTCTCAGAGCGAAAGCATTGGCGCAGCCTCCCCTTTTTTTCCAGTGATTTTCGCAGGCTGCCAGCCACCGCTCCTTCTTACGATTGAGAACCACCACGATCGAGCCAGGAAAGAGGGCCGTCAGTTCGCGATAGTAGCAGGTCGCGCTGTCGCCAATGGCCGCATCGCGGCGCTCGATTTCATCAACACACTTTGGACATTTCACCGTTGAAATGCCAAACTTGCCAAGGGCCCGCGCTAGGATGCGACCACCCATATTCGAAAGGCCAATGCCAAAAATCTTCGGGGTTCTCTTCATTCCTACCCAAGGCGTCAAACTCCAGTTTAACGGTTCCATGAAGAGCTTATTGGTTGTGGATGCGGCAGCCTCCGGCGCGAAATAAGCCGGCAATATGGAGTTTAGCAAAACCCGCTTCTGGTCGTCCGGAAGAGCAAGGGAGTTTCGATCCTTACCGATGCGCTTCATGCTGTGCCTCTCTCCCCACGTATTGCCTCCATGGTGAAAACTGACGTGGGTGACCGCGGGATTGTCAATTACGCGGCGGCGCTTGAATTTGCGCAGAAAGAGAGTGTCCTCGCCTTGATGAAGACTTGGGTAGCGGAGCGCATCGCTTTTCGCATGCAGAAGCGTTCCGGGTATCCCGTGTTTGCTTTTCCAGATGCCGCCAGAATTGGTGACGAGGCTAAAACGGATTTGCCGGCCCAAGAGGTTTGCGCGCTTTTTCGCAGCGCCTTTCATCTGCAGGGAGATTCGAGACGGCGCGTGCCAGTCATCGTCTTCCCATTGGATGATCCATTCTCCCCTGGCGGCTTCCAATCCGACGTTGCGCAAATCGCCAAGCGTTCTTCGCGGTGTCCGATCGACCATGATTTCGCGTACCCCCGTCGCGCCGGATGCGAGGGGCACGGGCCCGTCATTGACAATCAGCAACTCTTTGTTCGGGTAATCCTGATCTAGAAAACAGCGCAGGGCCACCTCGGCAAGCGATCTTTGCCCTGGGGCTTTCCCCGTAATCATAACCGCGCTCACGAGCGGAACCTTCACGACTTCGCGTGGCTTTACGCTTTCTATCGACATAGGGTGTTCTCGAGCGACGTCAGGGGCGCGGAAGAGGAACTGATCGCCGGAATTCAACCCGAGACTTTGCACGCATTTTCCCTGAAAATAGGTATTGGCGTCAGTTCGGTTTTGGAAATGATGCGTCAAAAGTTCCTTCGGCACGATGCGCTTGCAGAATTTGTGGCGGAGGAAACGGTAGATGTTACAATCGGGCGCTCCCCTGCGTTTTCCTCTGGGATTCTTTGGAAAGATTGCGTTCCAATACCGGGTGCGGCTCAGTAGGTCCCTGTGATGAAAGTAGGCCCCCAAAGTCACCACGGGGGACGCCAGTCTCGTTCGCAAACAATACTTGATATGCACGTACTTCTTGCGCGGCTGTGTATCAACGATCCGAATCCATTCCGGGAGCCCCTCAAGGGACGTCCAGACATCCGCATCCATAAATAGGATGTAATCGCTGCCGCTCTCCCATAAGCGCTTCGTGATGTGGCGCTTGCAGTAGGAGATCTCCTCCTTTCTTTTGCCTGCGTAGCGTGTCGGGAGATGCACGTATTCGATCGGAACGCTCAACGATGCAAACTCTGCTTTTGCTTTCTCCAACGGTTCCGCGTGCGCCGATACAATGAGAGCACTCAAAGCGATATCCTGAAGCGGCGTGGACAGCATGGCTTTCGTTATTTCGAATTCACATCTCCTGCCCGCAAATGCCGGGTACACGGTTCCAAAAATTACGCTTTTCATCGAAGGAAAGCGGCCCCTCTTCCGTGAGTCTCTGCGGCCTCGAGCCAGGAGTGCCGCCCGCTCTCATCGAACCTGCCGACCGTGGTAACGCAGTGCTGGCGAACAAAACGCTTCACCCAGGACTTCTCGTCCTCGAACAATTCATCTTTTTCACTCAGTCGCTCCATCGAAACGAAGTTTTTTTGCCGGCGCAGAAGATCACCGTGCCGACTTGTTAATCGTAGCGATTCTTGTCAGACGGGCCGCTTCGGTCAAGAAAAATGCGTTGTTTTTTCCGCCTGCCGCTCCCGATTGAAGCGAGAGAGCGAGGGGCAGGAAAGCGCTTACTCAACACCCGCATCGGCGCCCTTGGTGTGGCGGACCGGTTCTCAGACAACGGGCTAGAACCGTGCACGAAGCCCGCCGGCTCTGCCCGAAAACGTCGCCATGCTGAATGCGCCCTTTGCATCGCTCCTTCATGGAAAATCTGTCGCACAATCGCGGCGACCAGTGACCGGCGGGTGGAGGGAGGCGTTCCAGCTTCCGCAGTTTGCTGATCACCTGCATCTTGCCTCCGCACAACACGGCCATGCCGTCCTCGCCGTTGCGAGTGCGGCTCGTCAAAGCTTAGAAAACACGCAGTCCTCGGGAACCGGGAACGATGCCAACATGCCAACAGCCGAAACCCAAGTTGCTGTTCGCAGTTTGCGCCTCACCGCAAGAGTAAGTTTGCCTTCGGAACCGAGCGAACCCTTCGCGCACCGCGTTCCCGGCGCTTTTACGCGAGAGATTCCGCACATTGTCCGAACTTTGAATTTTGAAATCAATCCATTCCACGGATCGTAATTGGCGCGAAGACTGAGAAGCGGATTGTGTCAGGAAACTCGGACACCTATACGGAGTAGGATAGCCGCCTTGCTACATCTCGATCAATCCATGACCCTACAAACTCTAAAAGTTCTTCGTCGTATTTCGCGGCGTATTGTTCGTCCCGGTAGTAATTCCAATCCATCGGCTTGCCAAGTCTCGGCCCTGCATGCGGTACCCGCCGGCGAAATGTGTGCATCTCCTCATCCTTACGCTCCCATCCGAAGAAAGCGCCCACTCGAGCGAAAACCGCCTCCTGTTCCTTCACACCCATAAGTTCCTCGCTGCGGACCAGGATGCCTTGCGTCGGGTGCGCGGCTATCCAGTCGCAGTATTGGCCATTCATAACGTTCCAGCGGAGCACAGGATTGGGCCAGTGGTAGTGCCTGTTCATGCAGAATTCCTTGAAACTCCAGCGCTTCCTAAAATGCTTGCAGCCGCTTCGGTCATTGGCCCTGAGGCTGAATCGAAACATTGCGTCCAGCCATGCAAGTGGATTCCGGGTGCAAATAACGATCCGAAGGCCATCCTCGGCAGAGCGCTTGATGCGGCCGTGCTTCCATTCGCGGCCACGCTCTCCGCTTCTGACCTTAAAGTTTGCCACCAACCCCCGCTGCATGACGTTGGTCCCGGTCCGCTGGAGGCCAAAGAGCTTAAAGACCGGCAGATTGCAAGTGGCAATTTTTGTGTCGGCGGGAGTTTCAATCATGGAGTCAATGGTTTTTCTGTGACCGGCATATTTCAGAGAATCGGCAGTCAATACTCAAAACGTCTAGTCCGAATGGCAAGTCAACCAAGCTTTTCGTAAATTCTGTTCGTGACGATCGTCCTATATCGCGCATCCCGTTTTACCAGTAGATCAATAACCAGACCCACCTGGCAGGTCGTGATCTGTTCCTCCGTAAATGCCTCTTGGGTGAAGGGAAAAATGCGGGGGTTGACTGTCGGTGAGGCCATATGGCTCCATCCGTAGTCATCGAATTCGATGAAGCCCCCGATCTTAAGGAGACGGTCGACTAAAAAATAGGCCAGCGCATCGTGATGCCAGGTATGGGCTCCGTCAAGATACACATATTCGAAGACGGGTGTCGAACTTGCTCTGAGAACCTTCATCAAACTCCAATTGTAGTCATCGTAGATCTTCCGGGAGTTGCCATGAGCCACGATATTGCGATAGCCGCGCTCCAGGAGACGGGCTTTCACGGACTGCACCTTTTCCGCGAAATCGAAGAGATGCAACTCACCCCGGCCATTCAAATAACGAGCAAACGCCTCCGATGTATCCCCGATGCCAACTCCGATTTCAGCAAGAATCGAGCAACCTGCTTTTCTGACAAATTCTGTTGTTTTCATCAGCGTTCAGCCACGACTGGCCGGCTCGCCCGGCCTGCCGCTCTCGCATGCGGAACAACGGATATTACTTGCATCCGATAGTCCTCCATCCGTTTTCCCTTAAAAAGCGATCCAACGCCGTCTCCCATTGGGCGTCATGCACGTTGACGACGAGCGTTGGCACGCCTTGGGTCTTGAGCCAGGTCAGAGATGTGGTCTGAAACTCGTCGTAGGCGCGGGAGAACTCCTCCCGCGAGTATGTCGAAGAACCGAACAGCGAACAGCGGATTTTCAGAAAGAAAGGACTCACGCGACCGGTGTTGCTCTTCCAGTGGTTTTCGCAGTCCGCCAGCCAATCGTCTTTCGCGCGGTTGAGAACGACCACGAGTGAGCCGGGAAAGAGGGATACCAATTCGCGATAGTAACACGTCGTGCTGACGCCCACGGCGGCATCGTTGCGCTCGACATCATGAACGCACCTCGGGCATCTCGCGCTGGAGATTCCTATTCTTGAAAGAGCGCGCGCGAGGTTGCCACTACCCATTTTCGAGAGGCCAATTCCCAGAATTTTAGGACGGCGCTGCATCCCGATCCAGGGAGCGCAACTCCAGTTCAAGGGGCCCCCAAACAGCTTGCCGTTCACGGTTCCCCGAGCCTCCTGAACGAAGTAGTCCGGTAGAATGGAATTCACAAACAGGGTCTTTTCAGGATCACTGAGCGCGAGGCTGTTTCTACGGCCGGTAAGGCCGCCCATGATATGGCCTTCTCCCCACGTGTTATTTCCGTGGTAAAACCGGACATATGCGCTCGCGGGGTTGTCCAGGACACGCCGGCCCTTGAACTTTCGCAGAAAGCGGGTGTCTTCGCCTCGGCGGACGCTTGGATAGCGCAACGCATCGTTTTTGTAATACAGAAGGGTTCCCGGAATCCCACGCCTTATGATCCAGACGCGGCCCGCATTGCTCACCAGGCTATAGCGGATTTGCCGCCGAAGAAGATTGGCGCGATCCTTGCGGGCGCCCCGCATTTGGAGCGAAATGCGTGAGGGCGCGTGCCAGTCATCGTCATCCCATTGGATGATCCATTGGCCTTTGGCCGCTTCCGATCCGATATTGCGCAAGTCACCCAAGGTCCTTTTCGGATCTCGTTCCACCATGATCTCTCGAACTCCGGGTTCACCCGAAGCCAGTGGAACGCCCCCGTCATTGATGATCACCAGTTCCCTGTTGGTGTAATCCTGATTCAGGAAGCACTTGAGGGCGACCGCCGCAAGTGGTCTTCGCTCTGGACTTTTGCCAGTAATCATCACGGCGCTGACCAGCGGCGCGATCTCGGCAGTCCCGCTGTTTTGGACTGGAAGGGCGGAAGGCACCTGGCCGCCGATTTCCGGAGCGGACAAGCGCAGTTGATCGCCGATGCGCAGGCCGCGGGATCGATAGCATTTCCCCGCAAAATACGTATTCGCATCGTTGCTGTTCCGAAAATGATGGGTAAAAAGATCCTTGGGCACGATGGTCCTGCAATGTTTGCGCCGCAGGCAGGCAGATATCTTGCAATCTGGCGCCCCTCTGCGCCTCCCCTTCTTCGTCTTTGGAAATACGACTCTCCAATAGCGGGTGCGTTGCAGCAGATCCCGGTGGTGGAATATCGCACCCAAACTTCGGACCGGAGATCTCATCCTATTCCTCAGGCAATACTTTATCTTGATGAAATTTCTTGCCGGACGCTCCGACACGCGAGCAATCCATTCCGGGAGCTTTTCCAACGGCGTCCAAACGTCCGCGTCCATAAAAAGGATGTAATCGGCATCGGTTTGCGCCAGCAGTTTGACCAATTCCTGCTTGCCATGCGATATTTCCTCTCCCCTCCTCGTATAATCCGTCGGCAAATACACGTATTCTATCGGCACGTTTAACGACGCGAACTCCGCTTGCGCTCTTTCCAAGGGCTCCTTGTGGGCCGAAGCGATCAGGGCGCTCAAGGCGATGTCCGGCAACGAGGTGGACAACATCGCCTTGGTGATCTCCAACTCACATCTCCGTCCAGCGAACGACGGGTAAAGCGTTGCAAAGATGACACGTTTCATTGTCTCCGGGATGTTTCATCCTTGTTAGCAAAAAGACATCGTCAGTCAATCCTCAAGACCGCAAATAAAGAGAATTTCGCGAATTCGTCGAGTGCGCCATGCCATCGATCTCCGCAATGGTCGGGTTCAGATCCGATCGGCCGTCTTTTCGCCGCTCATGGCCTGCCATGATTGATAGCTCACGCCGCTCTACTTTGGCTTGACTTCGAAGCGGCGCTGGGTTGCCTCGTCAACGACATCACCGATCGAGTCGCGCGCCTTACCCGCTTCGCGGATGATATTCAGTCCGGACGATCCGTCC
>Ga0302281_10002462_pt1 | contig 13041 bp, 4 predicted proteins | sample III_Fen_E1_2_FD_198762 | JGI IMG/M metagenome (GOLD analysis project Ga0302281, IMG submission 198762) | Peat permafrost microbial communities from Stordalen Mire near Abisko, Sweden - III_Fen_E1_2 | ecosystem: Environmental > Terrestrial > Soil > Wetlands > Permafrost | place: Sweden: Abisko...
TCATTCCATCCATTTTAATAACAGAAGCTATTAAAATGGGTGACACTAAATCAATTCATCCTTTACCGCTCGCTATGACCACTGTATACCCACCATTTGGCGGCTACAGCGAGCCACAAACTAATGATTATGACGAGCTTATCAAACCAGGACCCGGATCATCATATCAAGATGACGGTGATGAGACCATCGACGAGTCGGAAGATGGTAACATAGACGGGAACGAACCCACGGGTTTCGGTTTCGAAACTCTAACCTCCAAACCACCACCGTCACTACCATCGCCACCGACTTCGTCATTGTCGTCGTTGTCATCAACACCATTATCGTCATTATTATCGTTGTCACCGACCCGAGAGAACCTCCCGGCGACCACGGATACCAAACGCAACCAACCAAAGCAAGAGGCCAGATCGGCACTGCAGTTGCAGGCACGGCGAGAGACCGATTACTTGGGCAAGGTGCGTGCACAAAGGGATAACAAAGAAGAGAAACCGCCATCCCCACAGGTTGGTAAACCACCACCGTCACTACCATCGCCACCGACTTCGTCATTGTCGTCGTTGTCATCAACACCATTATCGTCATTATTATCGTTGTCACCGACCCGAGAGAACCTCCCGGCGCCCCCGAATACCAAACGCAACCAACCAAAGCAAGAGGAAGCCAGATCGGCACTGCAGTTGCAGGCACGGCGAGAGACCGATTACTTGGGCAAGGTGCGTGCACAAAGGGATAACAAAGAAGGGAAACCGCCATCCCCACAGGATGGTAAAGGCGGTGGCACTACAAATAAGCTGCCATTGATAACTACATTCCCGCCAAAGAATATATGGGAAAGGCTATCAGCTCGAGATCAGCAACAATTGCTCACAGCTCGAGGTCTGCCCCATCCAGCCGATGTCAACAAACAGCCGCACCCAGCTGATGTAACCAAGCCGGACAATGGGGGCACCTATGATCCTAGTACTGGAGAGTACTTATTAACAAGTGGGAGCCCATCCATGCGGTTGCTGCAAAGAGCGACTAATATTGTGGGGTCGCTCTCTGGTCAGCGTCCGGCATCTGCGCGCGAAGAAGATTGGTCCAATAGGTGGGACCCAACCTATAACCCAACCTATGACACAATTGCGCCCGCACATCCCCCTGAGGGCGTGGTGGAAGGCCCCCCGGAAGCATCGCCGGAGGATGATAACGAAGATCTCGAGAACGAGAATGTCGATGATCTACCATCATCATCATCATCATCATCGTCGTCGTCGTCATCATCCTCCTCCTCCGCATCGGATACTCGAACCCCGCCGCCATTACCATCAAGTCCACCACCCAGTATCCCTGCCGCATCATCAACATGGGCATTCCCCCACTCTCTGGGCATACCACCACTGGGCATACCACCACTGCCGAACGATCCTTTTCTTTTTAATGGCGGTGGCGGTTCACCAAACGGTACCAAATCGGATGTCGGACGGAAGCGAAGAAATGTAGGCCAACCAAATGAGAACGATGAGCACACGAGCGTGAGCGAATTGACGAAATCGGCCCGCTCAACAGGCGAGGAAGCGGCATTGAAGGCTACAATTGCAAAACTACAGGCAAATATCGCAACAAAGGATGGCCAGATTCAACAACTCAAGGGCGAGGTCGCAAAAGGGATCAAAGCGTCGGAGGATGCCAAGAAAAAGGACGTAGATATTGCAAACCTACGTGGAAATATCACAACAAAGGATGGCCAGATTCAACAGCTCAAGGGCGATGTTGCAAAAGGGATCAAAGCATCGGAGGATGCCAAGAAAAAGGAAGTAGAGATTGCCAACCTACGGGCAAATATCGCAACAAAGGATGGCCAGATTCAACAACTCAAGGGCGAGGTCGCAAAAGGCATCAAAGCGATGGAGGATGCCAAGAAAAAGGACGTAGATATTGCCAACCTCACGTGGCGGCTGAATGATTCTGAAAACAGATTCCAAAACCTGAAACGGGATCACGGCGAAGTTGACAGTCAACGAATACTGCTTCACCAGCAACAGACAGCGGAAACGCAGAAATTACTGGAAGCGCAGCAACAAAACGCAAATAACCTCGCGGAATGGCGGCAAGAGCAAGCGAAATTGAGTAGCGAAATCGTCCGTCTACAAGGATTGGTGAACGGTGAACGGACGGCAAAAGAAACTGAAATCAAATCAGGGAAGGAAAAGTTGCAGAAATATATCAATGACGCGGCGGCATGGAGGAAGGAACAAACGAGGCTGACCACCGAGGCTACCACCATCACGGGCCGACTGCAAGAGTCGGAAAAGAAGCGAAATGAACAAGATGGAAATATTCTCGCCTTGCAAAGGAGCGCAAAAGAAACCATTGATGAAATCGATTTGATTGCAGGTCTCAATCCGGATTTGCAACCTTTCAGCCCTGATCAAACTCCTGCGCAGCGGTTGCAGCGCATGCGAAGTGTTCTTCAACCGAAGATTCGATGTTGGGAGACCAGCTGTATGCGAATCCAGGGAGTGTTGTGGCCGAAGAGGGCGAACATAACTCCTCCGAATCAAGACGAATTATTCAATTGGGTTCAGACGCAGCGCACCAACGGGGCGACCGACGAGGATGCGGAGTTTGCGAAGGCATATCTCCTACTCGTGCTTGGTGAATGGACGGGTATACCGAAACTGATGCGCACGGAGAAGCAATTGGAGAATCATGTAGGCGAGTTGACTGCAACCAAAGACATGCTGGAGCAAAAACTGACCGTAGCAGTAGGCGAATTGGCCAATCTGAACCGAAGGGGACAAGCCCTCCACCAGGAATTCGATCGGGTCACTGGTGAACTCCGACAATCTCAGAGTCGTGAAACCGTTCTGATTGGAGAGATGGCAAACCTGAGAGCAGAGGAATCAAAACTCAATGACAAGATCCGCGAGCTTAATACTGCTCATTACATCGCATTGAGCAACGCTCGCACGACGACGGAGAAGGAGTTCAAAGATGCTGTTGAACGGACGAAGATAGCTGCTGACAGTGGGTTAACTGCTGCACAACAGGAAAAAGACAGGGCAGTGGAACGGCAGAGGAGATTGGAAAATGACCTGAAGGACGTTGAAAGGAAGAAAGATGGAGAATACAAAAAGGTGGCTGGCGACCTGGAGACCGCAAGGAACGATATCCTCCGCCTGGAAAGGGATTTCAGTGAAGCGAAGGCTGACCAGGAGGTGAAACAACGACTCCTGCGATCACTACAGAGCCAAAACGATAAAGCAAAGAAAGACCTGGAGGCCGTACGTGACATTGCGGCCCAATACGAACAGGATGCGAAACAAAAGGCCACCAATGTGTTGGATATCACAGCCAAACTGACAGAAGCGAGAGCTGCAGTTGCTGCACTCAACAGGGACAAGAAACAACTGGAGGCCGTACGCGACAGTGTGGCCCAACTCGAACAGGAGGCGAAACAAAAAGCGACCGGTGTGTTGGATATCACAGCCCAACTGACAGAGGCGAAAACTACAATTGCTGCCCTCAAAAAGGAAAAAAAAAACCGACAAGTGCAACGACCATTCGACCACTCACCTGGCAACGTTCTTCGTGCTGCTGAAGGTGTCTATCTTTTCGACAATATCACTAACATCGTCCATGCTCTCCAACGCCTGCGCCCACTCGATGGTTCGGGATCGGGGCTCATCTATGTCATCTATCTATGTACACGCGTGGCGGTTCGTGATGAGGTATGGGCGCGAGCTTTCGAAGCATACACATTCGGGACCATCTACCCTAAAGTGGGCCTCGAGATACAAGGGATCGATCGCATCAAAAAAAGATGTGGCGCCGATTTGCTCGACGCATTGTTCATTTATGCGGCACTCGAGGACGACAAGGGCGTCGAGATCATATCTTGGTTGCATCTATTTGCAGCGGTCTATACTGCTTTCTGTGACTCAAGCCCGTCGGTTGCTCTCAATGACCATCGTAACAAGGACGATGTCAACGCATTTTTATCGAACCTCTACCAGGCAACTGGTTCCGTCGCTTCCGCTCTATTGGGAAAGCTGAGAAATTATACACGGGGCTCCGACTGGTTTCATCGGCAATTAAGCGTCCCTGATGCTTTTGAGAATCGAATGTTGTCGCCCTTGGCAACTGCCGCCGGTCTGGCTGGGCTCATGCGTAACGCGATGAACGACTTCCCGAGTGATGTCCTCGGAGCTCTTCACGTCCTATAGAGAATGATCTCTCTCTCTCTCTCTCTCTCTCTCTCTCTCTCTCTCTCTCTCTCTCTCTCTCTCTCTCTCTCTCTCTCTCTCTCCAATGACAGTTTTTTTTTGTTGAATGTTTATTGAACAAAATTTCATGACATCTCCGATGACGTTTTTTCTTTTCTGTCATGCAGGTGGCGGGACAGAGTACTGCGAGCTCCCGTGTGTGCCATAGGGATTGAAATGTTTTGGTGTCATGATACGGCTCATTTTCGCCAAGTAGCTTAGCGATGAGCGAGAATGCGAAGACGACGAGGAGGAGGATGATGACGAAGAAGAAGGATTGGGTTTCATTGAAGATTTTGAAGATGACGATGATGACGATGATGATTGTGGTGACGATGGTGGTGTCTGAATCACTAACAAGGTCGGGGGCAAGGATGATGAAGATGAGGAGGTGGTGGTAGTAGTCGTCGTAGTAGTAGAAACAGTGGTGGTTTCTGGTGGAGCGGCAACGAATGCTATTGTTACAGTAGGATGAGAGGAGGGGGATGAGGAGGAAGAGGATGATGATGATGACGATGATAACGAAGGGGATGGGAGAGATGAAGTGGAATGAGAAGGAGCTGCGCGCTTCTTTGTTTCATTTGTGTTGGGATCATCGCCACGATTGGCTGATTTCTTTCCGGGGGTGCCAATTGGGGTAGTTCGTAGTTTGTTGATACCCTCATATAATGATGGGTCACACATTGCACAGAAATGACGACCAAAATAGGCCCATCGGTTGCAGACGAGGAGAGACTCGGTCACCAATGGCGACCAGACATAGAACCCGTCTGTGATATATGAGTATTGAATGCCACGGGGCCCTCCGTTGACAATCCCAATAGGGTAGAGCGAACGATGAATGCACTGCGACGAACTGTGATCAAAGAAAGTACGTCCCGATGGCTCCTGTGATGTCCATACTGGGGCTTCATCATGTCGAAATCGATTGGTTTCCAGCATTTGGATGAGATTCATGACGGTAGAATCAGAACGCATGCCGCAGCAGGAATGATCACAATCGGTTGTTTGATGGAACCTGGAAGGGATCGTGAATCGCTTCTGGTCAGCGACATTTTCCGCCCACTTACACCTTTCACCTTCGGGGTCGATGAGTGGAATGTCGGCATTACTCACATTGATTCGGGGTTTGCATGCCATCATCACCGGCAATAGATCGGCCATCCGTTCGGTATGATTCCATTTGCATGCATGAACGAGGGTGCGCCACAGGGACCGCTGTGGTTTCTTCGTTTCTTGGCTTAGTTTCTTCACCACCAGGCGTGTCATGAGGGAGTGTCCGTGGTCAAGGAGCTCGAGGTTATCCTCCGGCAGGAATGCGAACAATGGCCGCGCAAAGATAGCGACTGATTTCAATGGACAGGCCAACATCTTCAAGCAATCGACCAATAACTTCGTGCGATTCGACCAGAACTTGGTATCAATGGCGACGGATGGTAGGCCGTACCATTCACGCAAAAGTGCCACACCGGCATTGCGGGAATAATGACTGTTGGACAAAACCAGTTGCGCGATGCTGGGGACGAATGACAATCGCCTCCATAGCTGTGTTTCATGCGCAGCGACACGGAAGGCGTTGGAACAACCGGCACGACTGGTGCGGGGCTCTGTGTAGTAGAGAGCCCCACGCACGCTATACACATGCCAAACCTCATTGGCGATGGCAAGAAGAGTGAGTGGGGTACCGTCTTTCTTCGCGGTTGGATAAACAAAGAACATGCCTGGTGTAGAGCCCGCTACGCGCACGAGTGAAGGTGTGATATTCTCTGCGTGGGTGGAAACCAGTAAATAGGACCAACCCGGGAGGGCCGCCCGGCAACATGCATCCATTGCAACCGCGGTGAAATGGTGATGATGAACCAAACGTTCAACGAAATCGCTGAATTCCAGCTCTTGGTATTTCACCATTCCCCACTCCCGTTTCGCTTCTTTCACATATGCTTGCCGCTTGCTGTCGTTGAAACAAGCATCGACCTCGATCCCCAGCCGAATTGTGTTGATCAGATCACCGCCTGTCATACATTGACCACGCAGCTGTTGGGTCAAAGTGGCCGAGCACACGTCGAGCTGGGAGTAGATCGCCAGGTGATTGCGGTATGCCTTGCGATGATACTTGCTGGGTACCGGTACATCCACCCCAACAATAAACCGGTGCTGTTTGAACAACGCATATGCTGTTTCGAACAACAACCCGTCGAATATGTCATTTGTTACACCCAATCGCTGCAAGGTGACACATATAACCCCATAAACCGCGAATAAACACGATCGCAATGTGAGTGGTACATGCAGCAGCGAACGGGCTGTTGATTCCCGTTTGGCTTCATCGCTCCCGTTGGGGTCCTCATGAGGCAAGGAGCATAGGAAGGTTCCGCATGTGGCACCCATCGTCATGACGGGGTCTGCGATCCAATCGGGTATCCACTCACGGACCGTGATCGGGGAAAGCCTAAGCAGATACCGTTGCACCAGGATAGGTAACTCATCATGCCTCACTCGTTTCTCTGCGATCATAGCCTCGAGAGTCTGACCAACCAGCTTCACTCGATCAATAGACGAGCACCACAACTCCTGATCCTTTGGGTCCGTCGTGTTAAACACATCACGAAGGCTGTCGATCGACGCCCGCATGCGTGCGTCGTAATCACAAGACCATGGCCCGGAGTGCGGTTTGTTTATCTTGTTTGGAACATTGTGGGTGAACAGCACCTCGGCCGCCGCTATTGACGAAGCTTCAACTGATCGCAGCATCGTGGAGGTGCACAGCCTCGCGATCACATCATCCTTTAGTTCATCCCGATCACGAAATTGAATCGGCGACTGCAATTCACACGTGGGAGAAAATGTAAATTGCTTCCATAGATGGGGTTCGCCGGCACGAATTATCTTCATCATTGCATTGCGGAAGGATCTGTGCTTCATCTCGATCACCAACGGGTACCGTGCACAATCATATAATTGAGCACCGCGCACTAATAGTGATTTCACGAGCGACATGCCTTTGGGGGGAGGGGTGGACGGGTTGTGGACGAGCGCTCACTGTGTATTGAATGAATGCGCGGCTCGCTCCTTCATTTTCAATAAAACACAAAAAAAAGTGCATCCTTTTTTAGTGTTCGTATTATTGATATAGATTGAGACCCGGTATGTTTTGTAATAATGTAGGATTATGTCTTCGGATGTTAAAGACCAGCGCGACTGGGATACAGCTTTTGCTCAATGCCATAAATTAGAGCCATCCGCCCATGCCGGTTTCATATTATTGTATGAACGATTGTTTCCCCTTCGGCGCATGGTCGGTACCACGGGGGAGCGCGACACTGAAAAACTACGGGCATGGACCAGCACGGCGATGAAGACGGAGCCTACCCAGACCGCAGTATCCTTCACAAAACCAGCACCGCGCGTGCTGCGCACCAGCGGACGACCCATCGCTGTCACAAATAAAGCACGCGTCGGTGAGCGCATTATTCCAAGTGATTATGTGGAACCACAATCCCAATTCGCCATACTCCCTGATACCCCCCGCCCCTTGGCATTCAAGAAGGACACGATGATCTTCGTGGCCCTGGCCGATTCATCCAAAAGAATGACATCAATCGAAATTTGCTTTGGTTCGGCCCTTGCCTTCCAACGCATATGCGCGCTGATTGGATTGATACCACAGTCCAAAATTGCATATGACATTGCAGCATTTCTCCATACCATTGACTCTTCCGGTCAAGATATCGATGTGTTTCTTCTTCGTATCATGGAGCTGTGCAGCTCTGCCAGTGTATCAGAACTCATCGCACGCTTCCCATCCGTCTTCCTCGATGCATCTCAACACAAACGTGCTGCAGCCCGTGCATCCGAGGGTTCTGTGGAGCGCCATCGTTCTCTCTATTATGCGAGCGAGCCTACACAGGCGGTAATGCGCATTCTAGTCAACGCGAGCATCGATTACCGCGATGGGTTGGGCTATGGTGAAACTCCCAACACAGAACCCGAGGACCATGCCTTGGCCGCGTATCACGTGGCCTGTTGTTTCTTTGCCCTGCGCCACACGGGCGTTAGCGAATCCGTCCTGCTCCATGTCTTGCTCCAGTTCGATCGACATATTCAATCCTTCTGGGAACATGGTATGAATGCCCCAGATAAAGGGGTAGTTTTCTCCAACCATGCGGCGATGACAGCATGGGGAATTCCCGCTGTTGGTGACTTCCGCGCAACTATTTACAACGACAACCCGCACCACTATCGATATTTGATGGCAATGCTGGTCTTGCACGACGAGCGTTATCGAACCAGTGCCTATTACTCTCCACAAGCGGTCCCCACTTGGAAATCGGATCAAGACAAAGTGGTGGAAGAAGTGCTGATGGGATCCGTACCCGGCTCGCAGTTTAATGCAATGCATGTAGCGCGGGCCTACTTGTTCTTGACAGCTGTGCGAGCCGCTAAAACAACGGCCGACACCAAGTTCGCGCTTGCCGTGCTTAATCCACTGTAATCTATGTTGATCAAAACTGACTATTAAATCCGCGTTATGCTATAATCATATGCGTTTGACATGTTAGAAATTAATAACAGGAACAAAAAAAAAGGAAGAAAAGAAAAAAAAAAGAAAGTCGCCATGCTTCCCATGATGCAAGATATGTTTCAGCGACATGAGGCGCTGCGTCGGGCTCGACTGGGGACCGAACCACCAGAGGCCGCGGATAGCGACGGAGGTTGGGGCGACGACTCGTCATCCAACGAAACCAAAGGAGTAAAGAAAGAGAGGCGTCGAGGGAAAACAGTAAAACCACCCCGCGAGAAGGCAGCAATGCCTGCACCCTTCACCGTCGATCTCGAAAAGCATATTCCAAATGAAAACTTGGTTGTGATGGATCTCAAATCTCTACCTCTCCATTTCCAACATGTCTCGACCGACCTTACCACCAGTGATCGATGTATTGGCTTATCTTCATCTCAGCATTCGTCTTCTCCTTCGCACCATTCATTATCTCTCTCCTCCTCCTCCTCCTCCTCCTCCTCCTCCTCCTCATCATCATCATCATCATCCTCCTCCTCACCCTCCCCCTCATCGTTTTCCTCCTCCTCTTCACATCAACTAGAGCTCATCTATGCCCTCGACACGGATTCCCGTCACCTCGCATCCAAGTTGGCCAAACTACCGACACCAAAGCTGGCGCTCGAAATAATGGGGGCCCATGCGACACATGAAGAACTAACGACCGCTCTCCATGAACGTCGTGTTCATCTACCCCTCGTCACAGCCATGCAAGAGAGTGAACAAATGGGGGAGGCTGGCCGGTTTATGTTACATGGCAGCAAAGCTTGGATCAACTACCCGCCATGTCAATCTCGAGAGTTGTGTAAAGGCGTGATTGAAGAATTGCGAATGAGACCGATCAACAAACAGCAGCAACAACAACAACAACAACAACAACAACAACAACAGGCGGAAGGAAAGGAACAAAAGGAGGAAAAACGACCCAAACAAGAGGAATTACCACTCTATGGTCCACCGTTTATTATGGCCCGCTGGCTGTCGCCTGGCCAATTGCATCACCTGCACACTACCGGTGTGGCACCGGATGGGAATGGTTATTGCGTGCTATGTATGCGTGCACATCAAACAGATATTGTTCTGGCGCGGCGAGGGAACGACAGGCAAACGGTATTGGCACCTGGTACATTAATTCAATATGCCCGATCGCTACCCAATGTGCCTGGTGGGTACCACGATTGTTATATGCTGAAGAAACAACCAGGCAACACCAATGACGGGTTGGTGGATTGTGTGCCTCAATATCGACCAAACCTTTACTACAAGTACAAAAACCCCCAGGGTCGATGGATGATTGACCAGAGCGCCCAAGAATGGCACGCCGTGCCAATGGATATGCCTATCTTCGGCGAATCGCTCTCGAATTTTTAGAGCGGAGTGAGAGAAAAAGGGCAGCAAATAATCAACAGCAGCAAGAGCAGCAACCGAAGGGAGTGGGTACACCGGTAGTAGCGACGAGTGCCTCGATTCTCCATGAGAAGGAAGTGCGTCGACTATATCGAACCACCCGCGCCAATCTGCATATTGATTATTGTCTGTACTCACTCCGCGTTCCCTGGCAGAAAGAAGGAAAAGAAGAGCAGGAACAAGAAAGAAGAACAGGAACAGGCCCATGGCCACACAGTAATTTTATGGACCTTCGCAATTGTGGTCGACTCCTGTCACATGGTGCTGCCCAGAAAACAGCCGAATACTTGACGGACTTGATGGATGCAACCGAACAACTGGACGATAGCCGAACGCATTACCGAGCATGCGTGGCTCTTGATACTCTGCTGGCACATGCCACCGCTATATATAAAGGTATCGATCGCGAGCTGATTGACCCGATCATGCAAGAATCATTGCCCGACCAACAATCTGTGCTCCATGAGGTATTGTTCAGTCGTGATACAATCACGATCGATGCTCGGCGCCATGTGATGTGCAAACTGCTGCCTCGAGCAGGCATGCCCCGCCGATTCGTTCCTATTCTTCAACAATACATGGACAACGATGGTGATTTCAGGCGGGAGACAGCGGAGATTATTGTATGTTCCCTCTTGGGGAACTATGAACACTGCGCGCCTTCCTCCCGAGCTGATTTTCAAATGCGGGTGTTGCTCTATGCGGTCTGCATGCCCATCACATTCGACATGCAGTTGGAACCAGCCATACACACATGCATGCGAGCTGTCATTCTTCATGGGTCTGTCGAGCTGCTATCCATGTTCGCGTTGCGTGAGTATCTCGTATTCCTGATTGATGAAGACCCTATTCTCAGGAAACACGCTGTAGCACTGTTCGATTACGAAACCTTCCGAGTCACTGTGCTCAATGCTATGGCATCGGTTCGTGTTTACATCAAGCAGAACATCAAAATCGGGGGTACCATGACAGATGAGTCAATTGAATCGGGTATCTTCGTCTCAGAGATTCATGCCATTCTTGGGGTTGCCTATGCCACAGTTGTGGCCAGTGCCTACAGGAAGCCACGGCCACTCCCTTTACAATTGCTCAAGGCAACCAGAGGGAAATTACCGCCGAATGCAAGCTGGGCGGAGCGAATGGGGCGAACCGTTGTATATTGCAGTGGACCCACCTCCGACGAAAAGTGTTCTATGACCCGAGACAAAACTCGATTAGAGAAAAGGGGTCGGGATTGTGGCGAGGCAGAGGAAGAAGAGGAAGCAGCGGGCGGTGACGACACCGAGTCGGAGTCCGATGACGATGTTCTGTTCGATGACATGGAAGGGGAGGGGGTGCAGCGCCGGAAAATGAAGAAGAAGAAAGCCAGTCGAACCTACACCACAAGGTGCAAAGTGAAGCGAAAGAAGAGACGAAACAATCGCATGGGGGATATATTGTCAGAGATTGTATTGGGTTCGTCCACCGATACCGCCGCCATTGCCCTCCACAACCTCGCCGCCCTCATCACCGACGACGCCAAGGACGTATTGACAGGAGAAGAAACTAAGGAAAGGGAGACAGAAGATGTTATGACCAGCGGCGTGATTCCCGCGATTGATCCAAACACCACTGCTGTTGTCACCCGAGACTGTGTGTTAGTGGAGCACTGCCGGATCCTGCGCGATGCCATCAACCACATCGACCCATCGCATGATCCTGTTTCAGCATTCGAGATGATTATGAATCATCTGGTTGTGCTCGGTGCACCCCAACAGGCCATTGATAAACATATCGCCCTGGCCCATCAGCAGTATGCCGGTATTTTCACTTTGAGGAGCTGGTTCGAGCAGCTGACCGACTTGAGCCTACAGTATCCATACACATACAACCTCATTCAGAACGCGGCTTCGCTGTGGGCACGTCATACCAGCATCCGTCGCTATCCTTTACCTCTGCATTATGTGCAAAGCCAGATAGCAGCTCTAACAGATCGCTATCGCCTTGGTGATTCCCGTTGTCTCCCTGACACAGCATGTCGATTCGTCTTTTGTGGTGTGTGTCGGCGGGTCTACAGCATTGTGAGGAAACGACCTCCACCCCCGAAGAAAAAGACAATACGCCCAAAACCACCTCTCACGCATGGATATGTGGATGTGGTGGTGGATTTGGCAACCGGCCACCTGTATTGCGAGAAGGGCCACAGCTTCATGGATCGACGATGTGGCGATGAACCCTTGACACAAATCACCATCATCGGAGAGGAGCTGTTATATGGGCGCGCGAGTGGTCGCGTTACATATATTCTGTGTGCTCAACCCGGGTGTGGGCAAATTGCCCTCATGCACCCAACGAATACCACCTTCACAGAGTATGGTATGGCATGTTATTCTTGCACCAAGAAGATTCGCAGCCAACCCGTCGCACTACCTACACCAATCGCTGATTTACAACAATACCTGGTCCAACGTCGAACCACGCGAAAGCTGAATGCGAGTCGACCGGATGACGAAAAGGAGGAGGTTGCTGATTCATTGACCTGTCATGTCTGTGGTAGCCCTATCGCTAGTGAGCGATGTTTGTTTTTATTTGGTTACCAAACATTCGTGTGTAATAAACATGATATTGTCTCAATGCGGGATCACGTGCGCCGCGGGCTACTGGAGCGGTCTCTGCCCATCGAGCTTACGGAGGACGAGGATACACAGATTGTCATTGATTCGTTGCTGCTGGAGTATGCCCGAGCGCGCAAGGCCATTGTCGCTGAGCGTCGGCAGCAAATCCAAAAAACGATAATGCTAAGGTTGAAACGAGCAGCTGAAACTGCTCGTATTCATAGATAAGCCC
>Ga0302281_10002466_pt1 | contig 13033 bp, 14 predicted proteins | sample III_Fen_E1_2_FD_198762 | JGI IMG/M metagenome (GOLD analysis project Ga0302281, IMG submission 198762) | Peat permafrost microbial communities from Stordalen Mire near Abisko, Sweden - III_Fen_E1_2 | ecosystem: Environmental > Terrestrial > Soil > Wetlands > Permafrost | place: Sweden: Abisko...
TCGTCGGCTGGCAATTTGTGCTGTTCGCGGAATTTCTCGACCGCCTGTGTGAATTCCTCGTCGTAATCGGGCGGCGTTTGCGATTGGCCGGATTTATCGGAAGCGCTCATGGCTTGGAGGGCAGCAACAGGTCGGCGGCAGACTCGATTTCGGCGTAAAGTTTGTGCTGCCAGGTTTGCAGCCGCTGACGGTCCAACAGGCCGAAGGCGGGATGTTTCACCGCCGCCGGAATGGTCAGGTTTTGCTCGTTAAGCGCTACGACGAGCCAATCTTGCAATTGAGCCATGGCGATTTCTTTGCCGCCCAGCTTGTCCTTGAGTTGGGCGCAAACTTCGGAGCCTTCATACAGGACAAAACTTTTGCTGTGGGCGGCATTGCGAACCACGACATAGCCGCATTTTTTACCAAACTCATCGGTCAGCCGTTGCACCTGATCCACGCTGTCGGACTCGTGATTGACGGGCATGACCAGCGTGAGTGCCGCGCCCAGCGCCGACAGCACGGACGGCAGGTTGATTTGGGCAAAGAAATCAATGAACAGGTCGGTGGACGCGGCGCGGCAATCCATGACAACAAGATTTGATTTTTCCAAGATGGTGAAGATGCCATCCGGCCCGCGCCGGTCGGCCAGATCAACAAAGCGCGCATCGGGATGAAACCGTTTCAAGGTTGAGTTTTCGTTGTCGCTATCAATGGCGACATGGGCGATGCCCTTGTCTTTGAGGTATTGGACAAAGTTGACCGCAAAAAAGCTTTTGCCGACACCGCCTTTGCCGTTGAGGATGAGATTGAGTCGTTTCATGTGGTTTGTGGTTTGAGCATTCGGACTTGTGCGATGCGTGGCCCGCGCGAGCGTGCCGGTGACATTTCGTCAGTTTTTGAACTGGCCAGTGGCGTTGGAACTGGAAAAACCGGCTCATTTGGTGGCACGACAAGAGCCGATTCCTTTTTCCGCGAAACGCGCCTCCGTGACCGGATGGGGTGGTCAAGCACTTCGTGGCAAAAGACGGTTACAGCGGTTTTGCTGGTCGTCAGGTTGTGGCGTGACAGCAGGTCAGCGATGGCGCGATACGAAGCTCCTTTTTGCCGCAACTCGGCGATGACATTTCTGGCGGGAAGCAGGTCTTGAAACTTTGTCGGTCGTGCCGGCGCATAATCCGCGACCATTTTACCGGCGAGTTCTGGATCAAATGCGGACATAAAACGGAGCGGTGTGGATGAAAATAATTTTCAGATAAAATGGACGCGCTTTGTCGAGTTCGCGTCCACGGCCTGTCTGCGGCGTGGTCGTGGTTGCGGCCAAATCAAGTTTGTGTCCAATCCGGGTTCGCGTCTGTGTTCGTGTTCTGGCCAAGTTCAAGGCCAGTCCACAATTCTGTCGCGTCCGCGTCTGCGGCCAGTTCGTGGCCAGTTCACGGTCACGGCCAGTTCGCGTCCGTGTTCGAGATAGCGACCATGGCGCGTTCATTGCGCGTCTATTCCGCGGCCATGTCGTGGCCGCAAAATCCTTCGCTGGCGAAGGGGTAGGGCTTACCTTGGGATAAAACATGACAAAAATCTCATTGCTTCTGCGGTTGAATAATTTCATCCAGCCAGTTGGTGAGTTGCGCGGCGACGGCCTCAATGTGGCTGATTTGTCCGATGGCTTGTGATTGGATGCGCGCGGAATAATCAGCTCCCAGCCGTGACTCCGGCATCTGAATCACGGAATGCGTGGCCTGCTCGTTGAGTCGTTCGGCATACATTTTCAGCACCTTGATGGCGGTTTTTATCTGGACCGGGGTGGGCGTTTGCATAGCTGGGTCAGTCAGTCTTGTGTCAGTGATTTGGTTGCACTCATGGCCGTAGCTCACCACAAAATCGGAACTCGAACTTGCAAAGTTTGCAAAAAATCACGGGCAGAGTCCGCTAGGGTTTGGATGTGGTGGCAGCCAAGACGCAATACAATCTGAAAAACGCGAAGGAATACTTTGAGGAGCATCTTTGTGTTGGCGACTACTACACCGAGGGACAGCGGGTGACGGGTGAATGGTTTGGGCTGGGAGGTGAACGGCTGGGGTTGTCCGGCAAGGTTATGGCCGATGAATTCATCCGGCTTTGTGAAAACCAACATCCGGCTACGGGCGAAATATTGACTCAACGGTTCAATACCACGCGGGTCGAAGATGGCGAAAAGGCCGCCAATCGCCGGATATTTTACGACTTCACTTTTTCCCCTCCAAAATCGGTTTCACTGGTCGCGCTGGCCGGTGAAGACGGTCGCATCGTTGAGGCGCATAATCGCGCTGTCCGGTCGGCCTTGCGTGAATTTGAATCGTTTGCCTCCACGCGTGTCCGGGCGGGTGGCAGAAATTTTGACCGGCAAACTGGCAATGTGGCGGCGGCGTTATTCACGCACGACACGTCGCGCGCCCTTGATCCGCACCTGCACACCCATTGCATTGTCTTCAATGCAACCTTTGATGCTGCCGAAAATCGCTGGAAGGCGCTCCAGAACTACGAGCTGCTCCGCGCCAGAAAATTCGCCGAGAACGCTTATTACCATGAACTCGCCCGCGAATTACGTTCTTTTGGTTATTCGATTCGCAACCGGATCAGCGGTGATTTTCAGATTGATGGCGTATCCGAGGACCTCTGCGACCGCTTTTCCAAACGCGACAGGCAGATTGACCTGGCTGTGGCAAAATTGCTCGCCGAGAAACCAGAAATGGCCGGTGCCAACATCAAGGACTTGCGCGAACGGCTGGCGGGGGATGAACGGAGTCGGAAGCAAAAAAATTTGAGCCGGGAAGAATTGCAACTGCTGTGGTCTGCACAGATGAGCAAAGCCGAACGCGATTCTTTGCGCCAGCTTTCCAGCCGGACGGAAAAGAATTTTGCCGTCAGGGAACGTGTCGGCCTGGCTGACGCCGTGCAATGGGCGGAAGAACATTTGTTCGAGCGCAGGTCCGTCGTGCTGGAATGTCAGATGTGGCAGCAGACTTTGGAGCGGGCGCGTGGCGAGGATTTTTCCCTGGCTGAACTCATGGAATTCTCCCGCCGGCGTAATTATATCCGCAACGAGGAGCGTCCGAACGAAATCACTTTGCATGAGGTTCTGGCATGCGAAATGGAAATTGTGCAAACGGTCAAAGCCAGTGTCGGCGAATGTTATCCGCTCGTCTGGAATCCCCGTCAGCCGAATCCGAAACTGGATGAGGAGCAACGCAAGGCGCTGACCGATCTGGTTTCGTCCATAGACCGGGTATCGGCGTTTCGCGGCGGCGCAGGCACCGGCAAAAGTTTTGTGCTGCGTGAATTGGTCGAACAAATCCGCGACGGAGGCCGGGGCGTGGTCGTCCTCGCACCGCAACGCCAGCAGGTGGTGGAAATGGAGACGGCGGGGTTTCCTTCACCCACGACGGTTGCCAATTTCCTGCTCAAGCGTGAACTGGCCGAGGGCACAGTCGTCGTGGTGGACGAGGCCGGTCAGATTGGTGGAAAACAAATGCTCGAATTGATCCGGTTGGTTTGTGAACGTAATGCCCGGTTGGTGCTGTCAGGTGACACGCGCCAGCATGGAGCGGTCGAGGCTTCCGATGCGCTGCTGGCCATTGAACGGCATTCGGGCATTCACCCGGTTGAACTGCATAAAATCCGGCGGCAGGACCCGACGCGGGGCCGGGATAAAAAGGAACGTGCAGTCATCCGGCAGTATCGCAAGGCGGTCGAATTGGCGGCGTCTGGCAAACTGACCGAATCGTATGAACAACTGGCGAAGATAAGTGCCGTTGTGACGTGCGGCCTGAGCGAACAGGCCGGCAAGCTGGCGGATGAATACGTTCGCATCATCGAACAATCGGCGAGTGCGGTGGTGGTCTCGCAAACATGGGGTGAAGTGCATCGAGTCAATTCGCAGGTGCGCGAGGCATTGAAAGCAAAAGGACTGCTGGGCGCGGCGGATGCCGCCGTTCAAATACTCGACCGACTGGATTTGACTAACGCGCAGAAGCGGGATGAACGGTTTTATCCGCCGGATGCCGTGATTGTGTTCAATCAAAAGGTGCGGGATGCCAAGCCGGGCACGACCGGCAAATTGGGCGGAATCGTGAAGTCAGGAATCCTGGTTGAAGTGGCTGGACAGTTCATCACGGTTCCCATCAAACTGCTCGATAAGATTTCTGTCTGCCGCTCGCGGGAAATTCCCGTTGCCGAAAACGACCGCTTGCATCTCAAGGCCAATCGTGTGCTGGCCGATGGGCGCCGGGTCACCAACGGGGAACTGGCCACGGTGAAATGCGTCCGTGCCGACGGCTCCATTCAACTGGCCGATGGCCGTGTTTTGGATAAAAGTTTCCAGGAATTTCTGCCCGGCTACGCCGTCACCTCCTACGGGTCACAAGGCAAAACCGTGGATTACGTTCTGTTTTCCGATTCCACCGTCAAGGCCGCGACCAATGCGCAGCAGTGGTATGTGACCATATCGCGCGGACGGCGCGGCATCCGTATCTTCACGCCCGACCCGGAACAGCTCCGGGAAAATGTTGCCCGTTCCGGTCACCGGCCACTGGCGTTTGAATTCGCCAGGGATTTCAATCAACAACCGGGTTTGCACCTTTGGGACAAGTTGCACGGTTATCTTTTGCGCTTTGGCGAACAAGTGGCGGACACGCTTTGCCGTTTGAAAAAATCCGAACATAGAAAACATCAAACCAATCAAAAATATGAGCACAAAAATTCCCGAATGTTGGGCGAGTGATTCCCAGGCGGACGGATTGCGCGTCGAGCTTTCCAGCGAGCTTTGTCTGCTGCTGCCGTTCAATCAATTTCTCCAGGCCGAACTCAAGATCGAAAACAAGGAACATCACCTTCGGCTGGTTTTCGCCATGAATGAAGTCTTGGTCAGCGGAAAAAATCTGAAACGGGTTCTGATCGCGATGCAGAAAAAGGAACTGGCCTTCATCGCCAAAGTGTCATCCAACTATCAACTTCCGCCCGCTGATGGCGCGCCCTTGATTCAAGGCATTGTCGTGACCGAGGCGAAACCAACCAACAAAAAGCCGGGGCAAAGCGATTGAATTTACCGACGAGAGCAACATCATTACTCGCGTTCGTCTTCATCGTATGAAATGCTCAGAAGCGTAAGAACATAGCCACTTCCTCCCAGGCGAAAGGATTCCTCATGTAAATCGTGTTCATCTCGCAAATATGGAAACCACCTTTTCGTCGTGGAATGAGATTCCTCAACTTCATGCTTCGATGGGTCATTGTTTAAGCGGTGCGCAGCCGAACTTTCCGGCACAATTTTTGTGCCGGTGAAACGGTAGCCAAGGCCATCTGCTTCGTCGGACGGAATGTATCGGGTGAGCTTGCCTTGTTTGGAAACCACCATCGCACAGGCTTCTCCAGTGTATCGCACATAACGAATGGCTGCGCTACGAGCCGAACTTTGCCAGTCGTCACCCATCTTGAGAATTTCAGCAAGGGTCATGAATGACCGCCGTCGTAGCCTTTGCTCAATGTGAGAGACAGGTATCAATAGCGCAGCAGCAAACTCGTCAGCCTCGACTTCTAGTGCATTGTCGCAAATAAATCCGGGCGTGGAATCGTGGCTTTTGCCTGCAACAAGCAATTCGCGATGGGACTCAATGAAGTAGTGGCCAAGTTCGTGGGCGATTGAAAACCGAATCCGCTGCCGACTCGGAGCAAAATTTGGGTCGGGATAATAAATCACGAAGCTGGCTGCTTCGCGGAGAAATTCGATTCGGCCGTGGAATCCCTCGCTCTTTTCGATGGGAACTAAGGAAATGCTTTCCCCTTCGGCGATGACCTCCAGATTTACCGGAGCAATCGTCTGCCCATAAGACGCGCGAACTTCGTCGGCAAGTTTTTCAATGGCTCGATTAATCATCCAGCGGAACGTTTCTTGGCTTTCAATTTGGCCAGTAATTCTGCGCGCTTTCGCTCTACCTCCTGGCGGGTTTCGGCGGCTACTTGATCCTTCGCATTTTCCCGGTTCATCGCCATGTAGGGTGACTCCATCGTCTGTTCCTCGATGAATTCGTTCGACGGCTCGGCGTTGGTTTGACCGGCGAGGAATTGCTCATGCACGCGCTTTAACGCCGCCTTTTCGGATTCGGTCAGCTCCACGTTGCTGGAAAGGAATTCGTTCACTTCAGCTTCGGAGACATCCTTGGGCGACCAAGAATGCAGCGCGCCGGTGATCAGGGCGTCAACGGCCCTTTCCTCGCGATTGGCTTTTGGATCGTCACTCATAAGGGTAGTGGTAGGTCAGGGAACTTGCGTTTCAGGATCATTTTGAACTTCTGGCGAACCGCCGCCAGGGCGCCTTTGATCTCAATCTTGCTCACAGTTCTGCCTGTAGATTGATAAATCTTTTGAGCAATTTCTTCCTGCGACAACGTGAACCCAAAGTTGTCAGCCAGCACAGCACCAACGAGTTTTTGTCGTGGTGGGAGAGTTTGGACAAAGGCGAGAAACTCCGCGCGGATGGCCGGAGCGTCTTCGTTGCTGGTGGCATGTTTCCATGCGACTCCCACCTGGGTGTCAGCAAGGGCTTCGCCGATCTCCTCGGTGAGTTCATCATCCTTGCCGGTTTCGCGCGTTTTCTGCCGAGTGAGGTCAATGGCCTTGCATTGGCAAATCCAGAGCAACAGCCCAATGAGAGGCTGGTCCAAGTCCAGGTCAGCTTTTTCCGCTTTTTTGAGCACTTCGATGATGGTGTCGTGAATGACTGATCCCTTTTCATCGTCCGACAACAGGGTGAAACGACGCAGCTTGCCCATAAGCCGAAAGCCGAACTGTTGCAGAAGCGTATCGCCTGCCTTCTGCCGCTCGTTTTCGTCACCGAGCAACAGGCATTTAAGCTCCGTGTCGTCGAAAGCGGCAGCAGCTTGATTTGTCGCATCTTTGCCATTCATACGCAGTATTCGTCCTCCAGAGCGGACAGGACTAAAAAAAGTTAAAATATTTTAGTCCCACCGACCGTCAATAGCGAGTTCTTAGTGAAGGCTAATTGTGGTTGTCTGCCGCAATTGGCTGGTATGCCCTCAGCGACGTTCGCAAGGGGGTAACCGCTAAACAGCTATGAAAAATAAAATACACGTCCACATCGGTGGACAAAACGAGGTCTGCGGCTTTGAGCTTGCAGAGAATGAAACTGTCGGTTCGTTAATCAAGCGCCTTTGCAAAGAGGGCCATTTGGGAGAATTCAAGCCCGAGGAATGGTCTGTCTGCGTTGAGGATTCTGATGAAGAACTGGCACATGATTGTCGCCTCGAACACGGCAAGCATCACCGCATCCACATCTGCCGCTGCAAAAAGGTCGCGGTCAACGTCATCTTTAACGGGGCGACGAAGACGCACTCATTCCCGCCGGGCACTACTCTGCGCAAGGTGATTGAATGGGCACGTGACAAGTTCGGCGTGGACAAAAAAGAAAAGCTGGTCCTTCGTCTCGGCAGCACCGAGTCCGAACCGCTTGACCCGGACTCCCACGTTGGCAGCTACGTCCGCCATCCGCATTGCGAAGTCACGTTCTACCTTACACCTAAAGTTAAAATCGAGGGATGAGACTCGACCAAGCATGCTTCAACGAGCACTTAGCGTCACCACCATTCCAAGATGGAGTTGCGCGGGGCTATTGGGATATTGCCCCGCGCGACGACGTTGAATGGCCGTATGTAATCACCTGGATTGATTTGCCCGCGAAGGCGAACAGCCCGGACAAATTACTCCTGCGATTCAACTTGCAGGATTACCCTTCAAAAGGGCCAACGGCAGTGCCATGGAACTTCGAAAAAAATGTGAAATTGGAATTCGCCAAATGGCCAAAAGGACTCGGTGATGTTGCTAAAATGTTCCGCGATTGGGAGGGGGCCATGGCGCTTTATGCGCCGTGGGATCGTTTTACGGTCGAAAAACACGATGCCAATTGGATAAAAAATTATCCGGGCTTTGAATGGAATGCCTCTCGCACCATCGTTCACTATCTACGCCTAACCAGAGAAATTCTGCACTCCGATGATTACCATGGCTGCTAAAATTGAAATCACCCGCCTGTTTTGGTTCAACCTTACCAGAGAGCTGCATCGGCGTGGCCGGAACAAGCGCGAAAGCGGGGCGTTTCTCTTGGGCCGCGAGGAAAGCGCCAGGATTGTCCGCGTGGTTTTTTATGATGACCTTGACCCAAATTGTTTGGATCGCGGTTACATCCATTTCAATGGCGCGGGATTCGTCCCGCTCTGGAAAATATGTCAGGATGAAAAGCTTCGCGTCATTGCCGACGTTCACACCCACCCCTCGACATGGACGGACCAAAGCGAATCGGATGAGCGGTGTGTCAGCGCTTGACCAACCGACGCTCGAAATACTTTTTGCACTTTATACCGGGAGGGCGAGTTACATTGAAATCAAACCCGCCGCCGTCGCCGCCGCCGCTGCTGTCCCCGCCGCCGCAGCACCAGCGGACACCCTTGAGCAACTTTCGGGATTCGGAAATTTCAAACTACTTGGTAACGCGCTAGAAGTGAGCTTCAAAAAGCGCGTCACTTTGATTTTTGGGGCGAACGGCAGCGGCAAATCCAGTTTGTGTGAATCCTTGAAAGTGCTTGCGACGCCGGCGCAACCAAGCCGCCCGCTGGAAAATGTCCGCGCAGCGGGCGCGGCCAGTCCGACCTTTTGTTTCAAATTTAAGAACGACGCCGCAAAGCAGACATGGACAGCGGCGGCGGGTTACGGCCCAAGACGGGCAACGGTCAAATACTTTGACACGGCGATTGCGATTCAGAACGTAACAAGCGCAGTCGAGCCAGGCCGGGTCATTATTCTTACGCCATTCAAGCTTCATGTCTTTGAGTGGGCAAAGGCGCTAACCACAAAATTTCGGGCGGCGCTCCAGCAAGCACAGCAGGACAACTTGGCAAAGTTGATTCAAGCACTGGCGGTAATACGGACGGAGTTTGTAAAATTTAAGGGACGCCCTCTGGCCGTCATTGACGAAAAGACGACCGCCGGGCTTTTGGCGGAAATAAAAACTGGCGAGGGTTTCGCAGATCAGAAGTTGCTTGGCGAAAAGCAGACTGCCGCCGCCGAATTGGAAAAGGCAACGTCAGATGAAGGTTTGAAGCTGCTCCGTGCAGAGCATCGTGAGTTGGAATCATTACTAATTTCTCTCAATACGCTGCTGACACACGCCGCCGAGCTTTGGGCGCTTGAACCCGCGAGCAAAGCAAAAACGCTCGCGGAGAAGCAAGCGGCGCAGGAAGTTTTAGCAAAGGCGCTCATTCCCAAAGATGCGACACTCGACGGCTTGCTTGGATTGCTGCGAGCCGCAGCACCGATTTGCAAAATGGACGACGCGACAGGCCATGCCTGCCCGCTTTGTAAACAAGACTTGGGCGCAACCGAGGTTGAGTTGTTCAAGCAGTATCACGGCCTGATTGTCGGCGCGCTGGAAAAAGACATCACGGCCATTAAGTCCGACATCGCGAAGGCTCGCGATTTGGCAAACGCTATTGGACAAGTGGATCGCAAAGCCTGGGACAAATGCAAAACCATTTCAGAGGATATTTTGACCGCCGCGAAAACCGGCGCGGAGCTTATTGTCGCCAGTTGCGACATATCCAAAGAGCCGACGGCAGAAGCGAAAGCGGCGCTTGAATCGCTCAATGCGTCGGTGGTTACTTGGGCTACACAACTGGCGTCGAAAAAAACGGCCATTGATACCGCCGCAAAAGGCCGAGAGGAATTGGTGAAGCAGTTGGCAAAGTTGCGCGGTGAAATTGAGCCGCTTGAGTATGCACAAGCAATCGCCGACCGCTTGACGAAGTTGAAAGAGGCGCAGCAAATGGTGGCTGAGTCACAATTTTGGAATAGCAAGCTGCCCGCATTTACACAGGTGTTAAAACGGATTACGGAAACGGCCAAGAATGCTCACGAGGAGTTGGTGGTTGCAGATTTTGAGGCGCGACTTAACGCGGAATATATCGCGCTCGCAGAAAAAAACATGGCGGCGTTTGGCGTGATGCTCGTGCGGAAAGGGACGGATGCTACCGTGACGGTATTGCCACAAGTTGGCGGCAGAGGCATTGACGGCGTATTAAGCGAAGGCGAGCAACGGATTCACGCACTGGCTTTGTTTTTTGCGGAATTAGAAACTTGCCCGCAATCGGTCTTGGTGTTCGACGACCCCATCTCCAGTTTCGATTACAACTACATCGCGAATTACTGCGCCCGGTTGCGGGATTTCACGGTGAAGCATCCGGTAAGGCAAACTATCGTCCTGACTCATAATTGGGAATTTTTCGTTCAGCTTCAAACGACAATGAATCAAGCCGGACTCGACCCGCATCTTTCAGTGCATGTCCTTGAGAATTGTGCGGTCGTGGCGGATTACAGCGAGAAGATTGACGATTTGAAGAAAGACATTGATGCCGTGCTCGTGGCTGCGGGAGAACCATCAAAAGCGAAAAAGGAGGAAATCGCTGGAAAGATGCGGCGACTGATTGAGGCAGTCGTGAACACGCACGTTTTCAATCACCAGCGGCACCAGTTCAAGCAGAAGAGCCAAGCCATAACAGCATTTCAAAGTTTCACCAAGATTGTCGCGCTCCTTCCAGCCGAGGCGACTACGTTGCGCGACCTCTATGCGAAATTGAGCATCACCGAGCATGATGACCCACGAAATGCTTATGTGAACACAGACAAGGCGATGTTCCAGACACGTCACGGCCAAATTATAGCTATTGAAAACGCAATCATAGCACGAATCCCGTAAGCCATGCCTCACGCCTACACCGAAGACCAGCTTGTCGAGCAGCCCGCCATCGGGTTGTTCGCGGAGCTTGGTTGGCAAACGGTGTCGGCGATGGAGGAAACTTTCGGCGCGACCCGCACGTTGCTGCCGCGCCTATTGTCGGGGCAGGTGAATCTGGTATGAGGAAAATGTGTCCAGACCAGATGGGGACGAAAATGTCTATACCGCCAGACATTTGTGTCCATAATAGGGCGACAAAAATGTCCACCAAATAGATGAACATGGATAAATACACTCAAGCACATGAAAAAGGATATAAGAAGCAGCGCGCCGATTTGCCGAATACGCCCGCACTGTTTATCGTGCAGCCATGAATGTCAAACCGAGTAAATATCCGTTCGCCAAAAAGTGGGCCGCTGAATTGGAAAGCGACGGCCATGTGCAAATCAGCACTTTCTTCCTGGAAAATTACCATCGCCTCAAGCCATATTCGCTTACGCATGGAGAAGCGATGTTCATCGTTCACCTGATGCAGCATAAATGGGGGGCAGAAGCGCCGTATCCAGGCTACAAAACAATTGCCCGGCGAATGGATGTGTCTGACAAAACGGCCCGGCGTCTGGCCAAGAGTCTGGAGGATAAAAAATATCTGGTTCGTGAAGTTCGCGAGGCGAACACGAACCTCTTTCATTTGACCAAGTTGATGAGCGCGTTGGTCAGTCTCAAAAAGACGGCAGCGCCCACCAAGTCACCGAAAAACACGGAGAAAGGAAGCTGACATGGCCTGGTTGCTTTTCATGGACGAGAGCGGGCATAGCCACAAGGAATTGCCCTACGAAGTGCGCGGCGGTTTTGCGCTGGCGGACACGCATCTCTGGCCGTTTGTGCAAGACGTGCTCCGGCTCGAATTGTCGTGCTTCGGGGCGCGGCTGGCGGATTACAAGTCCGAGGTCAAAGGGATGAAGTTGCTGGGGAAAGACCGCTTTGAACACGCGGCGCAAATGCCGGAGATTGAGAGTGTGAAGCGCCAGCATTTCTGCCGGGCGTTGCTGCAAGCCGGATTGGAGAAGCGTCCGCCGACGAGAGAGCAACTTACGGCTTACGGTCAGGCATCGTTGCGGATGGCGGATGGCATCTTCGTTTTGCTGGAGCGGCACAAGGCGTTGATTTTTGCCTCGGTCGTGCCACGCGGGACGGCCAAGCCGCCGGCAGGCGCACCGCCGCCGCCGGACTTCCTGCGCAAAGATCATAATTTTCTACTGGAGCGGTTCTTTTACTTTTTGGAACGGGAGCGGCAGATGGGGTTGCTGGTGATGGATGAGGTGGAGAAAACAGAAGACCGGCGTTTCGTGCAACGGCTGCATGATTATTTCGTCAAGACGGCCAACGGGCGAGATCGCTCACGATGGATTGTTCCGTCGCCGTTTTTCGTTTCGTCAGACATGGCCTTGCCAGTTCAGGTGGCGGATGTGGTCATCTACGCGCTGAATTGGGGCTACCGGCATCCGGCGGAAATGACCGCGCCCACGCGGCCAGAGATTGAAAGCCGTTTCAGTGCGCGGATTGAAAAACTGAAATGGAAGGGAGAAGGCTATGATGGCACAAAGACTTACCGGAGCTTCGGCATCGTGTGCGTGCCCGACCTGTTCATCCCCCGAAAATGAAAAAGGAGACAATGCTTTTGAGTTTCCCCCGCAACAAAGGAGCTTTCACTCCTTACGCAAAGGCCACTCGCAGCCGAGTCTCCACAACCAATAAACCACGCCCGCAGCTTGCCAGCAAGCTCTTATTTTAGAATTTCATGCCCTACGCCTACACCGAAGACCAGCTTGTCGAGCAACCCGCCATCGGGCTGTTCGCGGAGCTTGGCTGGCAAACGGTGTCGGCGATGGAGGAAACTTTCGACGCGACCGGCACGCTGCTACGCGAGACGAAAGGCGAGGTGGTGTTGGTATCGCGGTTGCGCGCGGCGTTGGTAAAGTTGAATCCGGTGTTGCCGCCGGAGGCTATCACCGCCGCCGTGGATGAATTGACCCGCGACCGTTCAGCCATGAGTTTGGAGGCGGCAAATCGCGAAGTGTATTTGCTGCTAAAAGAAGGCATAAAAGTTTCCGTGCCGGACAAGGAACGCGGCGGGCAAAAAACGGAACGGTTGCGCGTGGTGGATTGGGAAAACCCGGCGAACAATGAATTCCTGCTGGTCAGCCAGTTCAGCGTCACCGGCGCACTCTACACCTGCCGGCCGGATTTGGTCGGCTTCGTCAACGGCCTGCCGTT
>Ga0302281_10002471_pt1 | contig 13026 bp, 16 predicted proteins | sample III_Fen_E1_2_FD_198762 | JGI IMG/M metagenome (GOLD analysis project Ga0302281, IMG submission 198762) | Peat permafrost microbial communities from Stordalen Mire near Abisko, Sweden - III_Fen_E1_2 | ecosystem: Environmental > Terrestrial > Soil > Wetlands > Permafrost | place: Sweden: Abisko...
GATCTTCGTGCAAAGGTGCAGCAGGCGTTCGATGAGCCTGCCTGCGCCACGAATCAGGCTAAGACCAAGGATGAACGCAGAAAGGGCTGTGGCAAGATGCTGGCTCCCGGCGCAGCCGCCGGGGGCTGCGCCTTCGACGGAGCCAAGATTGCGCTACAGCCGATCACCGATGTTGCCCATCTGGTTCATGGCCCCATCGCGTGTGAGGGCAATTCCTGGGACGGGCGTGGGTCGAAGTCCTCCTCCTCGCAACTGTTTCGCACCAGCTTCACGACGAACATGAACGAGCACGACATCGTCTTTGGCGGAGAAAAACATCTCTACAAGGCGGTGCAGGAGATCTTCGAGAAGTACAGCCCGGCGGCGGTCTTCGTCTATCAGACCTGCGTTCCGGCGATGATCGGCGACGATCTGGAGGCGGTGTGTAAGGCCGCCACCAAGAAGCTGGGCAAGCCTGTGATCCCGGTGAACGTGCCGGGATTTGTTGGCTCAAAGAGCCTGGGCAACAAGCTGGCAGGCGAGGTCTTGCTCGACTATGTCATTGGTACCGAAGAGCCGGAAGAGACGACTCCGTATGACATCAACATCATCGGGGAGTATAACCTCTCCGGCGAGCTGTGGCAGGTAAAACCGCTGCTCGATGAGCTGGGAATCCGCATTCTGGCCAGCATCTCCGGCAATGCGAGGTACCACGAGATTGCCTGCTCGCATCGCGCACGCGCGGCTATGATTGTGTGCTCAAAGGCGATGATTAATGTCGCACGCAAGATGGAAGAGCGCTACGGGATTCCCTACTTTGAAGGCTCTTTTTATGGCATCAGCGATATGAGCGCATCGCTGAGAAATATTGCGCAGTTACTGGTAGATCGCGGCGCGCCGTCCGAGTTGTTGGCACGCACAGAGATCGTGATTAAACGCGAAGAAGATCGCGCGTGGCAACAGATTGCGCGTTATAAGCCGAGGTTTATCGGCAAGCGCGTGCTGCTCTACACCGGCGGCGTGAAGAGCTGGTCTGTAATCTCAGCGTTGCAGGAAGCTGGGCTGGAGATTATCGGGACCAGCGTGAAGAAGTCCACGCCGGACGATAAAAAACGCATTAAGCAACTGGTGAAACACGACGATCACATGCTTGACGATCTGAAGCAGCGCGATATGTACAAGATCTTGAAGGAGGCTCGCGCCGACATCATGCTCTCCGGCGGACGCACCCAGTTTGTTGCGCTAAAGGTGAAGATGCCGTGGCTCGATATTAATCAGGAACGACATTACGCATACGCAGGTTACGTCGGGACGGTGGCGCTGATTCATGAGATCGACAAGGCACTCTCCAATCCGATCTGGGAGCAGGTTCGCAAGCCCGCACCATGGGAAGTCGCAGCGATGGAAGAAGAACAAGCGATCCGAATTGCATAGGACAATGCCATGGCTAAGGTGACGGTCGGTCAAAAGAGTTGCACGGTGAATCCGCTCAAGATGAGCCAGCCCATCGGTGCGGCGTTAGCCTTCATGGGTATCGAAGGCACGATGCCGCTACTACATGGCTCGCAAGGCTGCACCTCGTTTGGACTGGTCTTGTTCGTGCGTCATTTCCGCGAGGCCATCCCGATGCAGACAACTGCAATGAGCGAGGTGGCTACGGTGCTTGGCGGCTTCGACAACATCGAGCAGGCCATCATCAATATCGCCAAACGCACCAGCCCAAAGCTGATCGGCATCTGCACGACGGGCGTTGCGGAGATCAAGGGCGACGATGTTCGTGGATTTCTCAAATTGATTCGCGCCAAGCATCCTGAGCTAGGACACATCGAACTACTCGACGTATCGACGCCGGATTTCGAGGGAGCCTTTCAGGATGGATGGGCCGCCGCTGTAACTCGCATAGTGGAAGAGCTGGTCGAGGTGCCTATTCTGGAGAGTCGAATCTCCCGCCGTATTAATGTGCTTCCCGGTTGCCATATCTCTCCCGGCGACATTGATGAGTTGCGAGAGATATTCGAGGCCTTTGATCTAGATCCACTCTTTCTACCCGATCTCTCCGGCTCGCTTGACGGACATATTCCAGCAGAGTTCACACCCACTACGCTGGGTGGAATTAATCTGGAACATATTCGCAAGATGGGTTCGGCCTATTGGACCGTGGCGATTGGCGAGCAGATGCGCGGCGCTGCGATTACGCTGGAGCATCGCACAGGGGTTCCCTACAAGCTCTTTGATCGGCTTACAGGGCTGGCGGAAAACGATGCGTTGATTGGTTTTCTATCACAGATCAGCGGGATTGCCGTTCCACGAAAGCTTCGCCGTCAGCGCAGCCAGTTGGTGGATGCGATGCTCGATGGACACTTCTACTTTGGCGGAAAGAAGATTGCTGTCGCCGCTGAGCCAGATCTGTTGGCAGCGCTTACGCACTGGCTACAGGAGATGGGCTGCGAGATTCAGGCTGCCGTGACTACGACCAGTTCTCCGGTTCTTGAAAATATTCCTGCTGATGAGGTTTTGATCGGGGACCTGGAAGATTTCGAACAGCGAGCGGCTGGTGCGGACCTGCTGGTTACGCACTCGCATGGGCGTCAGGCTGCGGAACGATTGGGGATTCCGCACTTCCGTGTAGGCATTCCCGTCTTTGACCGTCTGGGCGCGGGTCAACAGGTTACAGTGGGGTATCGTGGGACTCGCGATTTAATTTTTGCGGTCGGAAACATATTTCTTGCAGAGAATCATGAGCCAACGCCGCAAACATGGATGACTCCTGAACAGAGATCCAATCCACTGGTTTCCTTACACGTCTCATAGTTGTCACAATTTTAGTTCTTAGAGCATAAGTCGTTTAGTCAACCGGATATTAAATACAGGCCATCGCATAAGTCGATTAGGAGGAATATGAAAGTAGCCTTTGCAACAGAAGATCTAAAGCATGTGGATGCTCACTTTGGATGGGCAAAGAATATCTCGGTCTATGACATTACTCCAGAGGAAATTCAATTCGTTACCACCTATAAATTCTCTGGAGATCTACAAGAAGATACCACCGAAGACAAGCTGGAACCAAAGCTGGAGGCCATTGCGGACTGTGCAATTTTGTATGTTGCTGCGATTGGCGGTTCGGGGGCGGCGCGCGTCGTCGGAAAGAAGATTCATCCGATCAAGGTCAATGAGCCAGAGCCAATTGATGGGCTTTTGCAGCGGCTACAGACGGTTCTGCGCGGAACGCCTCCGCCTTGGCTGCGTAAGGCGCTCAACAAAGGACATGAGCGCACCATCGATCTCGGAGATGAGGTAGCGCATGGCTGAGACGACCGCCCAAATCGCCGCTCCGGTAAAGCAGGGCTTTCTCAACGAGCTGATTAAGCAATGGCGCGCGCAGGATTTGTATGGATCATGGGATAAGAAGACGGATGTCGATCTTCTGGAACCCTACATCCTGACTGCGGAGAAGCGTCGGGAACTTCCTATCATGGGGGACCCAGATCCAGAGACGCTATGGCACATGGAACTCTTCTACAACGCTGTTGGGCTGACAATCGAAAAGATTACCGGAGTGATGGTTGCTCCATTGATGAAGCTACACCACGAAGGATTTGGGCGGCTGGTACTGACTGCGGGACGGTTGATTGTGATTAATAAAAATCTGCGGGATGTACATCGCTTTGGATTTGTGTCGGTAGAAAAGCTCGAAGCAGAGGGCGAGAAGTTAGTTGCAACAGGCGTGGAGTGGATCGAGAAGTATCCAGAGGTTGCACGGTACTAGAGGAGGGCAATGTGGCGGATCTGGATCAACTGAAGGCTGAGATCAAGAAGCTCTCTTCGCAGGCGATTCAGGCCAAGATGGATCTTCACGATCTATCAGAAGAACTACTCATTGATTGGCAACGTGTTCCTGAAGTTGCTCAAAGGGCACACGAGATTTACAAAGAGCTGGAACAGAAACGCACACTACTGAAGACGTCGGGGGCATAAATGGGAGCAGCAGAAGTTGGAGCAACGAGCGTAACTCGCGATGGCAGGGCTTGGCAGCCCTCTTACCTGTTGAAGATCGATCCAGAGACTTGTATCGGCTGTGGCCGATGTTATAAGGTCTGCGGGCAGTCGGTCATGGATTTGAAGGGAATCAACGAAGACGGCGAGTTGGTAGATCTAGATAGCGATGACGAGATCGAGCGCAAGGTGATGACGGTTGCCGATGCGGGCGCATGTATTGGCTGCGGAGCCTGCGCCAGAGTTTGTGCAAAGGGTTGCCAGACGCACGGAACGGCTTAGGGACAAGACCATGACACCAGATGCCACATACATGCTCCTCAGTCGATCACTTGCTCCTACAGCTTGTGATTCATTCGATGGCCATGTGCTTGCGTGTCTGTTTGCCATCGGAGTAGCGGAGACGAATGCGGATCGATCCCTCGCCGAGGGTCTTGGCCTCTCTGGCAAGACCCTGCGTGGTGTTATCGACCGCTACTTTCCCGGTACGCTCGGTTTTCTGGAAGGTTTTGGACTAGATGGCGAGATACCTGTCCCGGACGAAGAGCAGTCTCTGCGAAGACTGTTGCAGCGATCTCGCTCTACTGCGGATTCGTACAGTTCCCTGCTGGCGATTCTTGTCGCTCGCAGAGCGATGCAGAACAACCATCTCTGGCAGGATCTTGGATTGGCCAACCGGGGTGAACTTTCTGCGCTGATGCAGCGGCACTTTGCTTCTTTGGCGCTGCGCAACAAAGCCGACATGAAGTGGAAGAAGTTTTTCTATCGCATGATCTGCCGAGAGGGGGGAGGGCAGCAATGTGTCGCTCCTAGCTGCTCCGAGTGTAACGACTTCAGCGGCTGCTTTGGCGATGAGTCCGGCGAGAGCCTGCTGGCCCGGATCCGATTGCCGATTGCGGGTTTGAGCGAGGAGTCCAGCTATGCCGTTCGCAGAGGTTGAGGGATTATCGACACGTCGCAAACCTGACATGCATGAGCCGATGTAGGATTTGTTGCCGCTAACTGAATGAAAAACTTACCTGCTTCATTTGGCATGCAACGTGCTACATCTCGAGTGAATCGGAAAGGGCGCGAATCGATGATCGAACTAACTGAAGCAGCAGCAGAGGCCTTGCGCACAGCAATCACGAGCACATCAACCGTTATCGCGGGGCTTCGTATTAAGGTGCTAACCGGTGGCTGTTCTGGCTATCAATATCAGATGGGTCTGGTGGAGAATGCTGAGCCGTCCGACATCTCTTGTGAGAGCCATGGGCTTGCCGTTTTTATTGAGCCATCGAGTGTGCCATTGATCTCTGGCACCACAATCGATTTCGTCGAGAGTCTGGATGGCGCAGGCTTTGCATTTGACAACCCGCAGACTAAGTCTACCTGTAGCTGTGGCAAGTCCTTCTGCTGATGGCGTGATGCTGGGAGAACCGCGATGAAAGATACACAACCTGCATCTCCATGGGTCTATCTCGATAACAACGCGACGACGCGGGTGGCTCCTCGCGTGGTCGACGCCATGCTTCCATTTTTTCGCGAGCACTTTGCAAACCCTTCATCGGCACACGCGTTGGGCGCGGCATCGAGAGAAGCTATCAATGCTGCACGCAGTCATGTTCAGTCTTTGCTCGGCGCAGAGTTTGCCAAGGAGATTATCTTCACCTCGGGCGGAAGCGAATCCAACAATACGGCAATTCTTTCGGCGCTGGAGGTTCAACAGGGACGTAATGAGATCATTACCTCCACAGTCGAGCATTCCTCCGTACTTGCACTCTGCAATCATCTGGAACGCACGGGGCGAGCGATCATTCACCGAATCCCGGTGGACATTAATGGACAATTGGATCGAGATTCGTACCGGCAGGCGCTAAACAAGAGTACCGCTTTGGTATCGATGCAGTGGGCAAACAACGAGACCGGCGTATTGTTCCCTGTCGCAGAGCTGGCTGAGGAGGCTCATCGGGCGGGCGCTCTGTTTCATTGCGACGCAGTGCAGGCAACCGGCAAAGTAGAAGTTCATCTACAATCCACCCGGATTGACATGCTCTCCGTCTCCGCTCACAAGCTGCATGGCCCTAAAGGGGTGGGCGCTCTGTACGTTCGCAATGGTGTCCGCCTGTCTCCGCTGGTGCACGGCGGACAGCAGGAGCGCCGTCGCCGTGCAGGAACGGAGAATACGACTGCTATTGTGGGCTTTGGTGTTGCTGCGGGGCTGGCAAAAAAAGCTTTGCGCCACGAGATGCCTAGAGTCGCCGTTTTGCGCGACAGTCTGGAGCGAGAGATTTTGCGCCTTGTTCCGCGGTCTATTCTGGTCGGGAGTAGAGAGAATCGTCTGCCCAATACGGTCAATATTGCCTTTGAGGATATTGAATCCGACTCGCTGCTGGACCTGCTGAATAGCGCCTGCATCGCTGTCTCCTCCGGCTCGGCTTGCGCCTCAGGATCCGTGGAACCATCGCACGTTCTTTGCGCCATGAAGGTTCCGTTTACACACCTGCGGGGCGCGGTTCGTTTTTCGTTCTCGCGTGAGAACTCGCAGCAGGACGTTGATCGTGTTCTCGATGTACTACCCAATGCGGTACGGCATCTACAGGCTGCGATGATTCCTCTGGAGGCGGCCTATGCTTAGCTTGAACAAGATCGTCATCAACGATTCGACTCTGCGTGACGGGGAGCAGGCTCCTGGAGTCGCTTTCACGCTACAAGAGAAGATCTCCATCGCTCTCGCATTGGAGCACGCAGGCGTTGATGAGATTGAAGCAGGAACGCCTGCCATGGGTCCGCGAGAGGTCGAGGAAATTGCGGCGATCGGATCGGCGCTGTCGAAGGCGGTTCCAATCGCTTGGTGTCGCATGACGCGCGCCGATGTGGACGCTGCTAGAAGGACCGGACTGACCCGCGTAAATCTTTCCGTGCCGCTCTCCGATATTCAGATTCATGCAAAGCTGAAGATTGATCGCGCACAAGTTCTCACCCGCATTCACGATGTCATTTCGTACGCGCGAGATTGCGGGCTTGGGGTTGCGATGGGTGGAGAGGACTCGGCCCGAGCAGACATTGACTTCCTGATTACCGCAGTGGAAGCAGCGGCTCGTGCAGGAGCGCATCGTTTTCGCTTTGCAGACACGCTGGGTAGCATGGAGCCGTTTGGAGTCTATGATGTCTTTCGCACCCTGCGATCCGCGCTGCCGATAGAGTTGGAGTTTCATGGGCACGATGATCTGGGACTAGCTACTGCAAATACGCTCGCGGCTATCCGTGGTGGCGCAACCCATGCCAGCGTGTGCATTCTTGGCCTCGGAGAAAGAGCTGGCAATGCAGCTCTCGAAGAGGTGGTTGCTGGTCTGGACTGCTTCTCTGAGAGCAAGAGTAGCGTAGACCTTGCACAGTTGCTTCGTCTTGCCGAGCTGGTCGCCACAGCATCGCGCCGCATTATTCCTCCGGGCAAATCTATTGTGGGATCTAGTGCTTTCACCCATGAATCCGGCATTCATGTCGATGGGCTGATGAAAGATCCTAGAACCTACGAAGAGTTGTCTCCGCAGACCTTTGGGCGAGATCGGAGTATAGTTCTCGGAAAGCATTCGGGAACAGCATCGGTCGCCGTCGCGCTGCACACTCTTGGTCTGACTGCGAATGAACTACAGATGAGACTTCTACTAAAGCAGATTCATGAGCGCTCCATGCAGGCCAAACGCACGGTCAGCATGCAAGAGTTACTGGAGTTCTACGTCCAAATAAGCGATGCCGCAAGCTGTAACGGTTCATTAGGGGAGATGCCATCATGACGGTGCTCGAACAACTTTCCAAGCTCTCATCCGCTGAAGAATTCTTCCATTTTCTCGGTGTATCATACGATCCCGCAGTTCTGAATGTCGCTCGGCTGCACATTCTTCGGCGCATGGGAGACAATATGAGAAACTCGACTTCCGAGATGGATGACGACACGCTTCGCGAGAATTTTCGCGTTAATCTTGAGCAGGCGTATCAAGACTTTGTTCGCTCCACACCGATCAACGAGCGTGTCTTTAAGGTTCTTAAAGATGCGGTACGCAAGAAGACGCCACGTCTGGTCCCCCTCTCCATTCCGGGAAAGATACAGAGTGAGTAAGATTATTTACTAATCGCAACAATCACGAAGCCCCTGAAAGGCATCGATCAGGAGCGGTTAGGAGAGAGTACAAAGTAGGTAATATCATAGATTTCCGAATGCCTGCTTTACATAATCCCTTTCTGTTGCGTAGTATTTCTCAGACCGCTCTCATTCGGACGAACCGGAATATTGGTTCTAAATATTTACCCGTTCAACTAACTCGTAACGAAAAGGAAAAACAATATGAAGATGATTAGAGCGATACTGCGTCCAGAGACTGCGGAACTGGTTGCGGAAGGCCTCGCAGAAGCTGGATTTGTTTCATTGACAAAGATCAACGTGTTTGGTCGCGGCAAGCAGAAGGGTATTACTGTAGGTACGGTCCACTACGATGAACTTCCCAAGACACTGCTTCTGATGGTGGTCGAAGATGCAAACGTCGACACGGTTCTCAAGCTCATCCACCACAAGGCGTACACCGGAAACTTCGGCGATGGCAAGGTATTCATCACTTCTGTTGAGGAAGCATACACCGTCCGCACCGGCGCCAAAGGTCTGTAGGAGAGATTACATGAAGGAAATTATTGCTATTATCCGGCCCAGAAAGATTGGGGAGACGCGAAATGCTCTCGAACAGCTTGGCTTTCCAAGTATGACTGCGACTGCCGTTCTTGGTCGCGGAGCACAGCGTGGCATTGCCGCAGAGGTAAAACATATTAATCCTGATCTTCTCGCGCCAAACCACGCAGGCGGGATGAAGTATATTCCCAAACGACTCGTGTCTATCGTGGTCAAGAATGTCGATGTAGCAACCGTGGTCAAGACGATCATTGAGGTCAATCAAACCTCACAGGTCGGCGATGGAAAGATCTTCGTTTGTCCGATAGAGGATGCCTTCCGAGTCCGAACGGACGAGCGTGGAGAGAGTGCCGTATAGTCCTCCATGGTCGGGATAGCCCCAGATCATCTTGCAGGGGCTATCCCGACAAATTCATCTGCTACAAGTAATATGTTTATCCTTCGAGCAGAAGAAGACGCATAGGATCCATCCTGACTAGCCATGGCTGAGGAAGAGGCCGCAATGCATTCCATGCATCTTTGGGTAGATCAACTTGCAGGTCTGCAGGTTCGTCCCCATGTGGCGGTGTATGAAGTCGGAGGTAGACCGTCATCTCATGTGGAGCTTCACTCGTGCCCACCTGCCAGCACGGAAAGGTGTTAGTCTTTGTGGCATCCGTTGTAAACGCAATCTGATGAGATCGAATGCCAACATGCGTCAGCGAGTTGGGTATCTCGTTGGCTGTCTCTAGCTCGCACTCCCATGCGTCGACTGCGATTCGACTCGTTCCTATACGTCGTGCCGCAACAATATTCTTGCAGCCCGTCAATCGTGCGGCTACGACATTGCGTGGACGTTCGAATAGATCGTGCTTCGGTCCACTCGCAATCATCTGTCCGTGGTCCAATACAACGAGTTCGCTACAAAAGCGAAATGCTTCTTCCATATCATGGGTCACAAAAAGGACTGCGCCGCGATACTCCGCCAACGTCTCACGAAGTTGCTCTTCGGTCTGGCGACGCAGATGCGGATCCAGAGCTGCGAATGGCTCGTCTAACAATAGCGCATCCGGCTCCATGGCCATGCATCGTGCGATGGCGACGCGCTGTCGTTGCCCGCCAGAGATCTCCCCTGGATAACGCTCAGACAACTCACTAATGTGCATTCGTTCAAGATGCTGTCGGATCAGCAATCGCCTCTCTGACGCATCGGTTGCGCCTAATCCAAAACCGACATTCTCAGCCACTGTCATGTGCGGAAACAGCGCATAGTCCTGAAATACAATGCCGATCTTACGTTGTGCGCAGCGTACATTTTCTCCGGTCGTACTGTCGAAAAGCACTCGCTTGTTCAATACAATTCGTCCGCGATCTGGAGTAACTACTCCAGCAAGAAGTCTCAGGGTCATCGACTTTCCAGCGCCTGAAGCCCCGAGCATTCCCAATGCTCCGTGACCGGAGCGAAGATTCATGTGCAGCGTAAATTGCTCGAGTCGCTTCTCTATATCCATCTCCAGAATTGACGAGGGAGCACTGTCCTCCGATCTTTGCTGCACCATCTTAATTCCCGTGAACGGCGCCTCGATATTATATTGCTCGCTTGAATAAGACTGAGTGCGCCCAGCTTTGCGTCCCTTGCTTTGTCGATTCAATATGCGAATCATTGCCAATGAGATTGCCACAATCAGAGTGACCCAGACTAGCGCAAGTTGCGTATTGCCATCTTCTACGGACGAAAAGATTGCCATCGGCATCGTCTGTGTGCGCCCCGGAATATTTCCCGCCAGCATCAATGTTGCGCCAAACTCTCCCATTGCACGGGCAAACGCAAGTACCGTTCCGGCAATCACCCCGGGGCCTGCCAGAGGAAAGAGCACTTTACGAAATACCCTCCACTCGGAAGCGCCAAGCGTCCGCGCAGACTGAAGCAGTGTTGGATTTACCTGCTCGAACGCACCTAGCGTTGTGCGATACATCAACGGAAAGGCGACCACCGTTGCTGCAATAACCGTTGCAGGCCAGGAAAAGACAATCATGATCCCAAGCTGCTCCAGCGCATGGCCGATCAGACTGCGACGCCCGAACAGTAGTAGCAGAAAAAATCCAACTACTGTAGGCGGAAGCACCAAGGGAAGCGTAAGGACTCCGTCAATCCAAGCTCGTAAACCACCGCCTTTGGCGCGATGCATTAACCACGCGGCTAGTAAACCTAGAAAAAATGTCGCAACTGTCGCCGCGCAGGTTGTTGCCAGCGAAATATACAGTGGGGATAAATCGAGCGTAGACATCATGGCCTATAACTCGTGAATCCATATTTCAGGAAGATAGATTGCGCGACCGGGCTGCTGAGATATTGAACAAAGTCACGCGCAGCCTGCTCATTGCGGGATCCTTTAATGACTGCCACTGGATAAATAATTGGATCGTGCGACGACTCAGGAGCTATGGATACTATACGAATCTTTTTAGAAATACGTGCATCCGTTGCATATACCAGTCCTGCATCTGCATTGCCTGTCTCAACGTAGGTCAGAACTTGACGAACATCTTTTCCTAATACAAGCTTTGCGTTAATTTTATCTATAAGATGTAGTGCCGAGAGAGTTTGTCTCCCATACTGGCCCGCCGGAACGCTCGCCGGGTCTCCGAGAGCAATGATATGAACAGTACGATCCGTGAGTCCCTGAAAGTCGTGAAGAGTAGAACCAATCGGCGCAATCAAAACCAGCGAATTCCGCAGGAGATTAAGTCTTGTACCAGATGCGAGTAATCCCTTTGCGCTCAGTTCGTCCATCGGCTTGGACGCTGCTGATAAAAACACGTCGATAGGAGCGCCTTGATCGATCTGCGCAAGAAGCGTACCTGACGATCCGTAGTTATTGGCGAATTTGATCTTCGCATGGCTTCTAGTATATGTGGCCTCAGTCTCTGCAAGAGTCTCTTTGAGACTAGCAGCAGCAGAGATGGTTAATATCGTCTGCGCTGAAGCATATCCTGCATAAACAAAAACAGTGAGCGCGACTATAGCTATGCCGCAGTATTTCTGTAGGTCAATCCCTTTGATTGCATAAAATGATCTCAAGTTATCTCCTTGCCGATACTCTCCTATAGAGCAATAATGAGGTGAACCCAGTTGTTCTGACATTTTCGACAATTCATGAGTGGAAGAACTGTTTTTCGGTTTAGGCTGCCATGAATTCTGGCAGGCAGTTGAAGTATACCTGATCGGGCGTGAGCTCCCTCAGGCTGGAGTGCGGGCGGGTGGTGTTGTAGAACTCGATGGTGCGACCGATGGACGCCCCGGCTTGGCTGACCGACTCGTAGGCGTGCAGGTAGTCGAGTAGCGCAGGGCATCTCAGCCCCGCGCTCTCCCAGAACCGGACGTGAACCTCTCGATTCATCCGGCTCCCATCATCCGACCGTTGGTCCCAGACCCCAGTGGGCAAACAGGGATGGAGTGCGACGCTTCAGCGAGCGCAACCAATCCCATGCTGCCATGGTGTGGCCGTGGAACCGCTTGTATTTGCGCATGGCCCATCGCACGATAAAAGCATCGATGCTGCGCAGTTCCATCCGAAGCTGCGAGGGATAAAATCGACCGTAGTAAACAGGTTGCTCCCAACCTTTGCTCACGGGATAGAAGTCCCGATCCCGCTTTTGACGTCGATGCAATACGTATGGTATTCGGCGACATGTGAATCAGCGCTGCTGAGGGCTTGTACGCCCTGGGATGTTCTCGGAAATACATTCTGCGTTGGTATCAATTAACCTAAAAACAGCCAAGAGAAATGCAATATTGGCAGTAGGCGCAAAATGCTATTTCTAATATCCTTACGATATATACGCAACGAAACGACTCAAGGGGGTCATTAAAACGGAATGTCGTCGTCGGTGATACCTTGGTCGGCGTATTCGGGTTGGGCCGCCGGTACCGCCGGAGCACTCGATCCGTAGCTGGCCGTCGAGGACTTTGAGTAGCCTCCGCTTTCGCCGCTACCGCTATCGCCTCGACCAGATAAAAGCGATAGATCGCCAACAATAATTTCAGTCTTATACTTCTTCTGTCCCGTAGTCTTATCGTCCCAAGAGGAGGTCGACAGGCGACCTTCGATGTAGAGTTTGTTTCCCTTCTTGACGTAGTCGCGAACGATTTCCGCTGTTCTTTGAAAGGCTACAAGATTGTGCCATTCGGTTTTCTCCGTGTATTGGCCATCAGCGCCCTTGATCCTATCACTGGTAGCGATGGAGAAGTTGGCAACAAGCATACCGCTCGCCGTGGAACGAATTTCAGGATCTTTCCCAACATTGCCGAGTAGGATAACTTTATTCACGCTCTTTGCCATTATTTAACGCTCCTGTTGATTGCCAAAATATCGTGTCACTGGACAAAACATCGTGTCACTGGAACCATCTTG
>Ga0302281_10002477_pt1 | contig 13003 bp, 8 predicted proteins | sample III_Fen_E1_2_FD_198762 | JGI IMG/M metagenome (GOLD analysis project Ga0302281, IMG submission 198762) | Peat permafrost microbial communities from Stordalen Mire near Abisko, Sweden - III_Fen_E1_2 | ecosystem: Environmental > Terrestrial > Soil > Wetlands > Permafrost | place: Sweden: Abisko...
AAAGTTCACTCTGTATGTCAAAACGGCCAAACATTGTTGCCATTACTTTCGCCTCACGCAGTTATGCGGTTCTTCACCTTGAACTCACTAAGTTGGCTAAGAACAGCCGGAGAATCGACCTTAGAATACCGCCTTCAACTGCCCAACTGAGAGTTACGAAGGTACTCAAAAACAAACGCGAACGGCTCTTATTTTGGTCTTGCGTGAGAGAGAGGATTTCGCTGCGACGGAGCCTTAGCAAAATCAATAGGGCCTTCGCCCTGAGAGCGGGGTGGGCAAAGAGCGAGTCAACTTCTTTCGCAAACTCTTAGGGATCCTACACCGCGCGCGCTTCATTACTTGCGCCTAGCGCCGCCCAGCTTCCATCTCCTTCTTCATCGTCTGGTAACTCGCCTTTGGAAGATAGTTTCTATCAAACAACAGCGCCGCACCCTGCGTGTGCTTCGAATGGGAACCAATCCATGAATACTTGTCGGTGAAGCCCCAGGTCTGGATCGCAGTGCAACCCGCATCAGAAAGACATGCCCTCGTAATCTGCCCGAAGATTTCTCCCTGTCGCCTCAGTTCCTCTGCCGTAGCGTCACCTGCCGCATCGACCGGCAACGCAACATCCAATTCTGTAATGTGGACCTGCACTCCAAGAGCAGTAAAGCGTTTGATGTTCGCTGCGATCGATGCGACATCGGCATACAGGTTTGTGACGTGCATTTGAAATCCCACGCCATCGATCGGAACCCCGCGCTTCCGGAAATCGCGCACCATGCCGTAAATGGCGTCCGACTTGGGGTTCACGACCTCCGCCTCTGCCTCGTTGTAAAACAGCAGTGCCTGCGGATCGGCCTCATGCGCCCAGCGAAAGCACTGCTCGATATAGGAGTAGCCCCGCTCCCCTATGGCCTCGCGCGAAGCTCCAACATCTTCTCGCGGCGTGATCCCCGGCTGGTCCCGCCAGATCGTGCTGCGCAATTGCCCCGGATGCACCTCATCAAACGCCTCGTTGACCACGTCCCAGGCAAAGATCTGGCCTCTGTAGTGTCCGACCACAGCCTTGATATGTTTTTCGAGAATCTCCGTAAGCTCGCGGGAAGTGAATTTCCCTTCGTTCAGCCATTTCGGATTCTGCCGGTGCCACACTAAGGTATGGCCCCGTACTTTCATGCCGTGCCGTCTCGCGAAATCCACAACCTGATCGCCCTGCGAGAAATCGTACGTCTCCGGTTGTGGATGAACCGCCTCCCACTTGAGCGCGTCTTCGGGTTCCACCATGTTGAACTCGCGGGCCAGCGTGGCCGAATACGCTTCCTCAGTCAGCGCCCACGGTCGTATCGCCGTACCCACTAACATCCTCGAAGCTTGTGCCGCTTCACGCATCGACATCTCGGGCGCAGCCACGCTCAGCACGAGGAAAGATCCGAATGTCGCCACAGCTAGGGAAACTCGCCACTTCATTTTCGTTGCCGTCTCTTCGTCGATCGAGTAAGACCTTCTGCGCCCTCCGATTACTTTGCCCGCGGCAAGAACTTCTGCAAAGGACAATGCTCACACTGCGGTTGTGACTTTAGGCAATAGTTCTTGCCAACACCAACCAGCAATCCGTGCATTTCGTTGAAAATCTGGACCAAATCGCTGCGCTTCGCCCGGCTCGCCCGCGACGGCCGATGCGAACACCCTCCGAGAGAAAGAAGATTCTCCCGAGTTGCAGAAGAATGTTTCAAGTTTGAGGTCTGGATTTCTCGACGTCTCGGCGGTGAAGGATTCTCTGCCCGGGAGCTTTCGCACAGCGCGCGCTCAAACAGTTCGCGGATTTCCTCGTAGCTGGCGCCCTCTGAAATGAGCTGGTGCCGTTCCAGGATCCGCCGCGTATATGCGTCCACGACAAACACTGGACGGTTGCCCGCGTACAAAAGAATCGAATCCGCCGTCTCCGGACCAACGCCATTGAGAGCGAGGAGTTCTTCGCGAAGCTCGGCCGTCGGACGCGCAAACATCCGCCCCACGGATCCACCGTACCGTTCGTCCACAAATCCGACAAACGTTTTTAGACGCCGCGCCTTTTGACGAAAGTATCCCGAAGACCGAATCAGTAGCGCCAACTCTGCTCGCGGACTCCGCCGGATCCCAGCCATGGACAGTCGCCCCGCCTCTCGCAACCGGCTAAGCGCTTTCTCCACGTTCGTCCAGGCGGTGTTTTGCGTGAGATAGGCACCCACAATCATTTCAAAGCGAGACTCTGCCGGCCACCAGTGCTGGCGTCCCCACGCTCCGATCAACGTCTGATAGTAGTTGCGGATCGCCCGCCGTTTCGCTTCGCTCATAGCACCCGATAACGTGCCATCTTTAATTCTAGAATTCAGGCCGCGGCCTTGCACCCTCCCCGAACACAAACTGGCGACTGACTAAGGAGTTCCCCACACTACTTCTGTGCCGCAACGAGCTCGCACCGAAGAACATGGCCCACCGCGTCGTGATGCCCATCACACCCTGCATTTCCGGCGCAAACCCCGACCATATCCGCAATAAACGGTACGTCGCGCGAAGTACAGGTACCGAAGTTACTTTTGCGGAATGCCCATTGGGTTGACAATTTGTGTCAGTGCGAAGACATCGTCGCTGATTCCCCCGGAAATCAGCAGCTTCGCATTGGCCCGCACTTTGCCCCTATAGAAGTGCGACTACAGGAGAGATATGTCTCAGCGGCTAGGTGACCTGCTCGTTAAAGAAAAGGTCATCACCCAAGAGCAGTTGGAACAGGCGACGAAACTCCAGAAGGAGTCTCACACCCGGCTCGCCTCGGCGCTCGTGAAATTGGGCTTCCTCTCCGATGAGGACGTCACCAATTTTCTCTCGCGCCAATATGGCGTGCCTGCCATCAATCTTTCTTACTTCGAAATTGATCCCGCTGTCGTCAAGCTCATTCCCTACGAAACGGCCAAACGCTACCAGATTTTGCCCCTAAGCCGCGTCGGCGCCTCGCTCACCATCGCCATGGTCGATCCCACCAACGTCTTTGCCATGGACGATATCAAGTTTATGACCGGCTTCAATATCGAGCCGGTCGTCGCCGCCGAAAGTTCCATCATTGAGGGCATTGACAAAGCCTACGGCACTTCCAAGGAAGAAGAGCTTGAGCAAGTGATGCAGTCGATGAACGATGCCGGCGACGCCGCCGATGTCGAACTGCAATCGGAAGAGCAGGAACTCGAACTCAAGGAACTGGAAAAGGCCGCTGACGAAGCGCCCATCGTCAAACTCGTCAACCTCGTACTGACCGACGCGGTCAAGCGCGGGGCCAGCGATATTCACATGGAGCCTTACGAGAAAGAGTTCCGCGTGCGCTTCCGTATTGACGGCGTCCTGCAACTGATCATGAATCCTCCGCTCAAGCTGAAAGATGCCATCACGTCGCGCCTCAAGATCATGGCCAAGCTTGACATCAGCGAAAAGCGCCTCCCGCAGGACGGCCGCATCATGCTCAAGATGCAGATCGGCGGCAAGAAAAAGCAACTCGATTTCCGCGTCTCGACTCTACCCACGCTCTGGGGCGAGAAGATCGTGCTGCGTTTGCTCGACAAAGAGAACCTTCGCCTCGACATGACCAAACTCGGCTTCGAGCAAGAGTCTCTGGATAAGTTTCAGAAGGCCATTCTCAAACCCTACGGCATGGTCCTGGTTACGGGTCCCACCGGATCCGGCAAGACGAACACGCTGTACTCTTCGATTTCCCAGCTCAATCAGGTCGACACCAACATCATGACCGCCGAAGATCCCGTCGAGTTCCAGCTCGGCGGCGTCAACCAAGTGCAAATGAAGGAGCAGATCGGCCTCAACTTTGCCGCTGCACTCCGCGCTTTCTTGCGGCAGGATCCGAACATCATTCTGGTCGGCGAGATTCGAGACTTTGAAACCGCGGAAATTGCCATCAAAGCCGCGCTCACCGGCCACCTCGTTTTATCCACGCTGCACACCAACGGCGCTCCCGAAACCATTACCCGTCTCATGAACATGGGCATCGAGCCCTTCCTGGTCGCGACCTCCGTTCACCTCATCTGCGCCCAGCGCCTGATTCGTAGAATCTGCAAAGACTGTGCCGAACCGGTCGAGATGCCCGTCCAGGCACTGATCGATGAGGGCTTTACACCCGAAGAAGCCAAGACGGTGCAGATCATGAAAGGCAAGGGCTGCACTACCTGTAACAAGACTGGATACAAAGGCCGCACCGGATTGTATGAGGTCATGGAAGTGGATGACGAAATACGCGAACTGGTGCTGGTCGGCGCATCGGCGCTCGAACTGAAAAAGAAAGCGATTGAACGCGGCATGATCACTCTGCGTCGCAGTGGCCTGACGAAGGTGGCGCAAGGTTGGACCACGCTCGAAGAAGTGGCGCGCGAAACGATTCACTAGAAGCGCCGTTCGCCTTTCGCTACTCGCGGTTCGCCTGGCAAACATGAAATGCGCACAACGAGAAACGAACGACGAGTGACGAAAGAAGAGTAGCGAAAGAAGAATAACGAACGGCGAACGACCGAACCTGCACAAGGAAAGACGAAAACATTATGGCTCTCTCATTAAGCGATCTACTCCGCCGCATGTTGGAGATGAACGGAAGCGACCTTCACATCACCACCAATTCGCCGCCGCAAATCCGCGTCCACGGACATCTCGTGCCCCTCGATCTGCCACAACTGACTCCGTCCGAGACCAAGCAGCTCGCGTACAGCGTGATGACCGATTCGCAAAAGCATCGCTTTGAAGAAAGTCTGGAACTCGATTTCTCTTTCGGATTGAAGGGACTGGCCCGCTTCCGCGCCAACGTGTTCAATCAGCGCGGCGCCACCGCCTGCGTGTTTCGTCTCATCCCTTTCGAAATCAAATCGTTCAATCAACTTGGCTTGCCGAACGTCGTCAGCCAGATGTGCGACAAGCCCCGCGGCCTCGTTCTCGTCACCGGGCCAACCGGATCGGGCAAGTCGACGACACTTGCCGCCATGATCGACAAGATCAATACTGAACGCCACGACCACATCCTTACCATCGAAGATCCGATCGAATTCGTGCACATGAACAAGAACTGCCTGGTTAACCAGCGCGAATTGCACTCGGATACCAAGAGTTTCACTGACGCTCTCCGCGCCGCCCTTCGAGAAGACCCCGACGTTGTGCTCATCGGCGAAATGCGCGATCTGGAAACCATTGAGTCTGCCCTCCGCATTGCGGAAACCGGCCACCTCACCTTCGGTACATTGCATACCAACTCCGCATCTTCCACCATCAACCGCGTGATCGACGTCTTCCCTGCCCACCAGCAATCGCAGATTCGCGCCCAGCTTTCGCTGGTTCTCGAAGGCATTATGTGCCAAAGCCTGCTGCCCCGCGGCGATGGCAAGGGACGCGCCATGTGCATGGAAATCCTGGTGCCCAATGCGGCCGTGCGCAACCTCATCCGTGAAGACAAGATTCACCAGATTTATTCCGCCATGCAGTCCGGGCAGGACAAGTACGGCATGCAGACGTTCAACCAATCGCTGGCCACCGCCTATTTCCAAAAACAGATCACCATGGAGATGGCGTTGACCCGCTCCAGCAATCAGGACGAATTGCAGGAAATGATCGCGCGCGGCGCCACCCTCTCCAATCGCAACGCCGCCCCGATCGGTAAGGGGACTGCCCCCGTCAAGCGCTGACGCCAGGAACAGAGTTGGCACGGGCCGAAACACTAGAACGACCGCCCCTGCCGGATGAAAGAAAAGTTTAGTAGCACGGATTAGTAAGGATTAAGGAGAAAGCAACCATGCCGGTTTTTACGTTTTCTGGGAAGACCGCTTCAGGCGAGAAAGTTCAAGGCGAGCGCGTAGCCCCGAACAAAGACGGATTGGCCTCGCAGCTCCGCAAAGAGCGCATTACACCCGGCTCCATTCGCGAGAAGGGCAAAGAATTTTCCTTGCCCACCTTCGGCAGCGGCAAAGTCAAGGTTAAGGAAGTTGCCGTTTTCTTCCGCCAGTTCTCCGTCATGATCGATGCCGGGCTTCCCCTCGTCCAGTGCCTTGAGATTCTTGGCGCCAATCAGGAGAATCCCGCATTTCAAAAGACTCTTCTCGGGGTTCGAACCACCGTCGAAGGCGGTTCCACCCTGGCTAACGCCATGCGTGGCTACCCCATCATCTTCGATGACTTGACTACGAACATGATCGAAGCTGGCGAGACTGGCGGTATTCTCGACATCATTCTCCAGCGCCTTGCCATCTATGTGGAGAAAGCGGTCAAACTGCGCGCGGCCGTCAAGTCGGCGCTGATCTACCCCGTTGCGGTCGTCTCGCTCGCCGTACTCATCGTCGCCGCCCTGCTCAAGTGGGTCGTTCCGATTTTCGCGAACCTCTTTGTGGGACTCGGTGTCGCGCTTCCGTTGCCCACCCGCATGGTCATCGGCCTCAGCGCTTTCGTCGGCTCGTTCTGGTGGTTCTTTATCGTCGGCGGCGTTGGACTCGTTTACGGAGTCAAACAGGTGCGCAAACATCCCCGCGGCCGTTACTACTTCGACGCCATGCTGCTCAAGATGCCGATCATCGGCATCCTGCTGCGTAAGATCGCGGTCGCCCGTTTCACTCGTACCCTGGGCACGCTGATCACTTCCGGCGTTCCGATTCTCGAAGGCTTGGCCATCACCGCCCGCACCTCGGGCAACGCTGTCCTCGAGGAAGCCTTGATGAAGGTTCGCAAGGCGATCGAAGAAGGCCGGACCATCGTCGATCCGCTCCGCGAGTGCGGCGTATTCCCCAACATGGTCACACAGATGATCGGAGTCGGTGAAGCTACCGGCGCCATGGATTCCATGCTCCAGAAAATCGCCGATTTCTACGAAGACGAAGTCGATTCCGCCACCAAAGATATGTTGGCCATGCTCGAACCCGTCATCATCGGAATCCTCGGTGTCAGCATCGGCGGCATCGTCATCTCTCTGTATATGCCGCTGTTCGCCATGATCGGAAAACTGGCAGGATAGCATCCACCGCCGCCTGTCGTTCGCTTTCGCTTTTCGCCTGCTCCAACTTAGAGTGAATCGCGGTCCGCGAACCACGAACGACGAGCGGCGAACGACTACCGGCGAAACTCATGTATTCCGTCTCCGATGAACGAAACTGGCTGACCTGGCTGGTCAAGGTTCGCGTCCTGATTCTGATGGTTCTCCTCGCCATCGAACTGGCTGTCATCCGCCTCACCCCCAGTCCCTTGCCCATCATGCCTTTCCTGACCGGCATGGTGCTCTGGTTCGTTCTCTCTCTTTTCTTTCTCTTCCTGGTTTCCGTTTGGACCGAACATCGCCTCCAGGCCATTCTCCAGGTGCTCTCCGATCTGGCCATGGTCACGCTTATCGTACATGTCACCGGAGGCATCGATAGCTCGCTCAATTTCCTTTATCCGCTCGTCATTGTCGTCGCCTGTATGCTTCTCCCGCGCTTCTGGGGATACCTGAGCGCCGCCCTCGCCTTCATTCTTTTTGGCAGTATCCTCGAGCTCGACTACTACCTCGTCATCCCTTCCTACGCCATATCCCATCCCAAATTGAAGGCGCTCCAAGTCGTCATCTTCGTTAATTTGTTCGCGTACTTCGCCATCGCTTACCTCGCCGGTCTGCTCATGAGCAAACTGCGACAGGCGGACGTGCAACTGAAAGACGCGAGTGGCGCCCTCCAAAACCTTCAGGCTCTGCATGAAAATATCGTCCAGTCCATGAGTGGTGGCGTCATCACCACCGGCCTCGATGGACGCATCACTCTTGTCAATCGCTCCGCTCAGCAACTGCTCGAGATTCCCGAAACCGATCTGCGCGGGCGTTCCGTTGGCGATCTTTTTCAGGATCCTTTACCCCATTTCGGCGTAGCCAAGGGCGATGCGGAAGTGCGCTTCGTTTCCGGAAACGGTTACCGCAAGACCTTTCGCGTCATGGTCTCCGCCCTCAACGTGAACGCCCGCGGCGATCTCGGCTTCGTTTATTCCTTCGACGATCTCACCGAAATCCGGCGCCTGGAACGCGAAGTGCGTATGCAGGATCGCCTCGCTGCCGTCGGACGGCTCGCCGCTGCCATCGCCCATGAAATTCGCAATCCCCTGACCTCGATTGCCGGCTCGGTCAGCATGTTGTCCGACGCGCCCGCTCTGAATTCTGAAGAACGCCACCTGTTGCAGATCGTGATCCGCGAGTCCGATCGCCTCAACAACATCATTACCGATTTCCTGGCCTACTCCCGCGGCAAGCAATATCGTTTCGAGCGCGTGAACCTTGTCCCTCTTCTGGAAGACACACTCACCTTGCTCGAAAATCGACTGATCTCCGAAAGCACGGGAATCAAGCTGGAGCGCAGTTTCGCAAACTCCGAAGCATGGGTGCTGGCCGATGGCGACAAGCTGAAACAGGTCTTCTGGAACTTCTGCGAAAACGCCGTCCGCGCCATGAAAGATAAAGGTGGATGTTTGACCGTCTCCCTCACCGCGCGCGGCGCGGAATGGGAGATGGGCTTCGCCGACACCGGCCCCGGCATCAATCCCCAGCAGACGGAGAAAATTTTCGAGCCCTTCCAATCGAATTTTGAAGGTGGTACCGGCCTCGGACTCGCCATCGTCTACCAGATCGTGCAGGCGCACGAAGGCAAAGTGTGGGCCCGTTCCGAAGTCGGTAAAGGCACCAGTTTCGTTCTGCGCCTGCGACGGCTCGAAGAGCGCGTCACCGGCAACTCCTCCGTCTCATCGGGCTCGAGCCTGGCTGTGGTCACGACCGCCGCAGCGGGAGGTAGCTCGCGTGGGTAACATCCTCGTCTGCGACGACGAACGCTCCATCTGCGAACTCCTCGACATCGCTCTGCGTCGCGACGGCCACAAAGTTGAAACCGTGACTGGCGGCGAACTTGCCAAGAGAAAAATCGATAGCGCCCTCTTCGACGTAATTGTTACCGATATCAAAATGCCCGGCGTCGATGGCGTCGAAGTTCTACGCCATGCTCACCAAATCTCGCCTGAATCTGCGGTCATTCTGATGACCGCGGTCGACGACTACGAAGCCGCGGTCGAAGCTGTCAAAGCGGGCGGAGCCACCGATTACATCCGCAAAAGTCCGGGTCTGGTCGACGAAGTCAAACTCGCGATCGCCCGCTCTCTCAGCAAGGTTTCGCTGAGCCGCCAGAATTTTGCCCTGCGCCGTGACGCTGCCACTCGCAACTCACTCGACAACATCGTAGGAGCCAGCCCCACCCTCGAAAAACTGAAGCAGACAATTCGTACCGTCGCCACCACCAACAGCACGATTCTCATTTACGGCGAAAGTGGCACTGGTAAAGAGCTTGTCGCCCGTGCCGTCCACACCTGTTCGCCGCGAGCCGCCGAAGGTTTTGTTTCCGTGAACTGCGGAGCATTTCCCGAAACACTGCTCGAAAGCGAGCTTTTTGGCTATGTCAAAGGCGCTTTCACGGGAGCGAACCAGAATCGCCGTGGCCTCTTCGAAGTGGCCGACCAGGGCACGATCTTTCTCGACGAGATTGGCGAAATGACCATGCCCATGCAGGTCAAACTGCTCCGCGTTTTGCAGGAGCGTACGGTTCGTCCGGTCGGGGGCACCAGCGAAATCCCGGTCGATGTCCGCGTCATTGCTGCTACCAACCGCGATCTCGACCGCCAAGTCACGGAAGGCACTTTCCGGGAAGACCTCTATTACCGCCTCAATGTTATTCCCATTCGTGTCCCCGGCCTGCGTGAGCGAAAAGAAGATATCGCACTCCTCGCCAACCATTTCCTCAAGAAATACGCCCCAGCCGCCGGAAAAAGCATTCATTCGGTCAATCCCGCCTCTCTCGAAGCTCTGAACGGCTATGACTGGCCCGGTAACGTTCGCCAACTGGAGAACACCATCGAACGCGCCGTTGCTCTGGAAGCCACCGCGGAATTGCGAGTCGAGTTACCCGTAGAACGTGCCAAGGCTCGCGCCTCTGCCGCTGGTGCGGACGGCGGAACGACCATTCACTCCGGCCTCCCCGCAGGCGCCGTTCTCCCCGAAGGCGTGAACATGGAAAATTATGTCGCCCAGATCGAGCGCTCTCTCCTGCAATCCGCCCTGGGACAAACTAACGGCGTCCAGGTCAGAGCCGCCGACGTCCTCGGCATCTCCTACCGCTCCTTCCGCCACCTCATGAAGAAATACGAGTTATAACTCCACACCCGCCCTCGACTTAACGTCTCCGGTACCCGATTCGTAAGAAAGTCGTTGGCTGCCGCCAAGCTGTGATTTACGTCCTTGACTCACGCCTTTTCCCGATTCCGACGAACCAGTTTCCCTCCCAGAACCCGACCCTCGCGGCTTATCCATCCTGTGACAATCTGTCCCATTTTGCCGGCATGGGACAGATTGGCCCGAAGCGGTTATAAGCGACGCCGAATAAGTTCAGTCTTTCCAATCTCTTAGAGATTCGCCGAGCGGTACTTCCCGTGCTCCCTTGTTGGTGGAGTCGAAGAGCTCAGCCCCATTCGAAGCTCGAAGCGATTTCCTACGAAAGGTTGTGGAGGGATGGAAGCAACACTGATGATTGGCAAGGCCGCAAACGCGAAACGAAGCCGCTCTGCCTGGGCCAAACCGATGGCTCTGGCGATAGTTTTCGCAGCCTGCATGGCCTCCGCCCAAGAATGGAACCGAAATCAACCAAGTTCCGAAACGCCACTCTCTCCCCGGATTACTTCCGAACTCAACCGCGAACTGGCGCTAGCGCGGCAAACTTCTGGCGGAAATCAGAACGTCCAAGTAATCGTGCAATATAAGCACAGGGCGCAAGAAGCAAACCTGGCCCGCTTGCAGAACCACGGTGGACACCTGCGCAGCAAATTGGATCTCATCCAGGGTGCAGCCTTCACACTTCCAGTAAATGCGCTCTCCGACTTGGAGAACGATCCCGACGTGGCTTATGTGAGCCTCGACCACGCGGTGAAGGGCATGGACGAATACACCAATGCGGCGATGAACGTCAGTGCCGCTTGGAACGCCGGATACAACGGTACGGGCATCGGTGTGGCTGTAATCGACAGTGGCATTAATCCCAATCACATCGACATTTGGGAACGGGTTCTCGATCACGAGGACTTCACGGGAGCTAGTGAATACAATTCCAGCGGTTCGCTCGTCTATGATACCTACGGTCACGGTACCCACGTAGGCGGGATCATTGCCGGAAGTGGCTACGTCTCCGGCGGCCTGTACGGCGGCGATGCGACCAACGCAAACCTCATTGATCTGCGCGTGCTCGATCAGAACGGCAACGGTAACGACAGCAACGTGGTCGCAGCCATCCAGAGAGCCATCGCACTGAAGAAAAAGTACAACATCCGAGTCATCAATCTATCGCTCGGCCGCGCCGTTTACGGAACCTACACCAAGGATCCTCTTTGCCAAGCCGTCGAATCAGCCTGGAAGAGTGGCATCGTTGTCGTGGTGGCGGCGGGCAATTTTGGCCGCATGAGCCTGGACGGCAGCGACGGCTACGGAACCATCGCCGCACCGGGCAACGATCCGCTGGTTATCACCGTTGGTGCCATGAAGAGCGAGGGTACGCTGACACGCACCGACGACCAGATTGCCAGCTACAGTTCGAAAGGTCCCACGACATTTGATCACGTCGTGAAACCCGATCTAGTTGCTCCTGGGAACATGGTGGCTTCCCTGGCCGATCTGGGCAGCACGCTGGCCAACAATTACTCCGGCAACATGGTCGCCGGCTATTCCAATGACTACTTCACCCTGAGTGGCACCAGCATGGCAACGCCCGCCGTGTCGGGCGCGGTGGCCCTACTGATTCAGGCACAACCCTGGCTTACTCCAGATCAAATCAAAGCCCGGTTGATGAAGACGGCCTATAAGAACTTTCCTTCGTCGAGCGTAGCCACCGACCTCGTTACCGGACAAACTTACACCTCTTATTACGATGCATTCACCATTGGAGCAGGCTATCTCGACCTGCAGGCTGCGCTCGCCAACGACGATGTGGCGCCATCCAACCTAGGGTCCGCCCTTTCTCCCTGGGTCGGCTACAACACCAGGACGAATGGGGTGACGGTCTCCAACGGAAATTCACAGATCGCCGGCAGTTCAGTCGTCTGGGGAATATCGCACGTCTGGGGAACGTCTGTGGTCTGGGGTGGAAATATGTCCGGCTCATCCGTTGTTTGGGGCACTTCCGTCGTGTGGGGAATCCAGAACTCACCGGGCTTCAATGTGGTGTGGAGTACGACGACTTCTTCCGCCAGCGACGTGGTCTGGAGCACTTCCGTAAATACCAACGATCAGGCATTTGTGCAGATCGTCGGAGAACAGTAAAACCCGCGGTGCCCCACTTATTTGCGCAACATATGGCGAAGAGTGGGGCGCCTTTACCCCCGGCTTATTCCAGCAACCTCAGCTGCTTCGGCGCCTCTGCTGTAATCCGCACCCGTTCCACTCGCCGGTCCGTCGCATCCAACACTTCGAACTTTAAGCCCTCGTCTTCAACGGTCTCGCCTCGCTTTGGAATGCGTCCAGCAATTTCGCTCACCAACCCCGCAATCGTTGAGGACTCATGCCCCTCCGGGCGCAGGCCAAACAACTCATCCAGCCGATCCACGTCCATGTTGCCGGGAACGATATAAGAGTGATCGTTTTCCTGGACGACCTGCCCTTTTTCGTGTTCATCTCCGATTTCGCCCACGATTTCTTCCACCAGATCTTCGATGGTTACAAGGCCGGCGACTCCGCCGTATTCGTCGACCACGATCGCCATGCGTATATTGCTCCGCTGCATCTCGCGTAGTAAGTCACTTACTAACTTGCTTTCCGGGACGAAGTAGACATCCTGTCGCATCAACGACGCAACCGTCCGCGTCTGCGCCTCGGAATCAGGAACCTGTAACACATCCTGTGTATGCAAAATCCCCTTGATATGGTGGATCGAACCTTCATACACAGGAATCCGCGAGAGCGGCCTCGCCTTGAGCAACT
>Ga0302281_10002480_pt1 | contig 12992 bp, 9 predicted proteins | sample III_Fen_E1_2_FD_198762 | JGI IMG/M metagenome (GOLD analysis project Ga0302281, IMG submission 198762) | Peat permafrost microbial communities from Stordalen Mire near Abisko, Sweden - III_Fen_E1_2 | ecosystem: Environmental > Terrestrial > Soil > Wetlands > Permafrost | place: Sweden: Abisko...
TCCGCGCGCGAAGCCACGCCGGTGCGCAGAATGTCAGGCATGGCCAGGATGTCATTGACGGCGGCGGCCTTCGCGCTTTGTTCCGCGGCGGAAATGATTTGGACGTCATTGACGACCTGCGTGAATTTGGATTGTTTCAAGTCGGCGGCAGGGCTGGAGGCTGCGTAAACAAGGCAGCCCAGACAGGGCACGACCAGGACCAGTTTCTTCATAGTGTTGACAAGGTGGCGATGCTTCCGAAAGCAAACTAATAGTCTAAATCAAACCGGGGGTCAATGGCATTTTGACCGGGATTTTTGCTGTTGGGGGTCTGGCGGCTAAGCCGTATCCATAGAGTTAAAGATTAATTCAACCACGGATGGACACGGATTAACCCCGATGAAGAAAGGTCGGAAGGGCGCTCCGGCCTGCTTTTCTGCCGCTCACTAAACGGTGCGCTTTCTGGACGTTTGGAAATTCACGTGTTCATCCGTGTCCATCTGTGGTTGATATTCTTTCTTACTGAATCGTTGCGGCTTAAAACAGGATGTTGAGCGAGGCTCCGGGGCCGGCGTTGATCTCCCGGTAGTCCGACGGAATCACGTTGTCGGATTGCCGGCGGTTGTAATTGAAAAACGCACGCACACGGCGATCCACACCTGCGTCTTTACTGCGTTGGCGCTGTTGCCGAAAAAGTGCTTGATCCGCAGGTTCTGCTTGATCCATTTGAAGAACAACTCCACTTGCCAGCGGCACTTGTAGAGTTGGGCGATGGTCAACGCCGGAAGATCGAAGTGATTGGTCAGGAACACCAGGACTTTTCCGTCTTCCGGGTCGCGGTAACTCACACGCCACAGGCGGTCCGGGTAGTGTTGGACACTTTTTTCGAGTGTCAGCCACACGATGTGATCGCTTCGCAACCCGGTGCTTTTGTCCACCACGCGCGACTCCAGCCGGTTGATAGAAGGCTCCGGAACAATGTCGTCCAACACGCGCACATCGGCCTGTTTTCCGTCGGAAATCGCGATCATCGTCGGGATGGGGCCGCGCAAATCAATCAACGTGTGCAGCTTCACGGCGGCTTTGTGCGAGCGAAAACGCGCCCAAGGAAATAGGTTGGGCGAATGTCATGGCAAGAAACTGGTCCCAGCAGGAGAAGTTACGGACTTTGTATTCTCCGTCATGACGTTTGACACAGCGGCTGAATTGTTGCGGGTGGATGGGGTCGAGGAGTTGCGAGAAATTGCGCGCATGCGCCAATTCTTGGCATTTATTCTGCTGTTAAAAACCCGAAAATCGCGTCAAAAAGCCAAATCGCTCACACCCCTGCGTATGCAGATTCATGCGTCAAAGAGCGGGTTTGATCGGTGTGTCATGTGCAAACAACCGGATGGTAGTGATATAGCCTATAGGTGTCTTATTTTTATGCAACCCGATGAATTTCCCACAAATTCACATCTGTCCAAGGTAAAATAAAGCAACCTTCCAAAAGATTTTCATATTTTTTGGCGGGTTTAGGGCGCTAATCGTGCGTGTTCACATGAGCCGTGACATTGTTCGCGTCCCGTATTGAGTCAGCCCCAAATCTGGACTGTCTAAAATAGTGAACTTTATCAAATGATTTGGATTAAGGGCGTGATGCTCAGAACGAGTTTACTTGAAAAACGGGAAGGTCCCAAAAGGCGTGTTTTTGGGGGCCAGGGGCAGGGCTTTACCCTGATTGAACTACTGGTGGTAATCGCCATCATCGCCATTCTTGCCGCCCTGCTGCTTCCCGTTCTTGGCCGGGGCAAACAAATAGCCACCCAAGTCGTCTGTCTGAGCAATCAGAAACAACTGGCGCTGGCCTGGGAGATGTATACCAATGAAAACGGCGGGAAGGCGGTCGGATTCAGCACTTTTTCCGTGAAGGGAGTTCCGGGAGTCACGCCGCCTGACCCCATGGACTGGCGCACGGATGTCCGGTTTGTGCTGCCCGCTGTGCCCCAAACCAGGATGTTGTGGGTGGAGGAATGCGATGGACGCGGGGACAATCTGGGATCGTGGTTTTCAATCCCGGCACGCCGCAGGACAATTTTCAGACAGAAAAGCCAAGCTGGGTGGATTCGCCGGCGGCGTTTCATGGGAACACCAGCACCTTCAATTTTGCCGATGGCCACGCCGAGGCGCACAAGTGGATGGATGTCTCCACCCTCTTTTTCGCCAAGAGCATGGATCCCAACAAAGCCTCGGATTATGTGGTCCAGACGGCCAATGATCCCCGGAACGGAACGCACGACCTGTATTGGGTGACCAGTCATTATCCAACCGTCAACAACCCATGAAATTACAATCGGGAAAACAAGGCGATGCGGTGCATATCCGGTTTGACGAACGCAATCTCAGCCAGAAAATACCCTGTCCGCATTGCCAGACCGCCATCACCCTGCGCAAACCTGATCTGCTCAAAATGGCCTGTTTCTTCTGCGAAGAAAACGTTGAGTTTCCCGCACAAGCCATTGGCGAAAAAATGCCCTGCCCTCATTGCAATATGGATATCACATTGAAGGAACCAGCATGAACTACAAACGCCAACAAATTCAAAACTGGCCCGAACTCGCCCGGCAGGCCAACTGGTCGACAGCCGCAGGCTTTGAAATCAGATAAATCAGATCATGAATACAAAACTAACTTATGTCAAAAACTGGTTGCAACTGGCTCATCTGTCCAATTGGTCTGCCAAGGAGCTTGCATCCAGGTGCGATGTTTCCATGCGCACTTTGGAACGTCATTTCGACCTTGTCATGGGCAAAAGCCCATCCACTTGGTTATCTGAGTATCGCCAACGCCGGGCGCTGGACTTGTTGCAGGAGGGTTGTACCGTAAAAGAAACCGCCGCGAGCCTTGGTTATACCCGGGCAAATAATTTTTCCCGTGACTTCAGAAAATATTGGTCGTGTTCCCCAACCGTATATGCGAGAAAGACTCAACCTCAACCTCTTTCTTCGACTAGCTTTCTATCGACAAAATTGAAATTAGGAGAGAAGCTTCTTGATTGATACTCGCAACCCCTATGAGAAAACCACACCAGATGTTGTCGGGACTGTTTGCCATTGTGTTGGCGTTTTCGGCCTTGGCCGGAGAAATGCTCCCGCCGCCCGCTCTCCAAGGGGCAACCATTGATCTGCTAAAACGCTATCCTACCGACTTGTCCGCAGGACATCCTGGGGTGGAAACCGCCCTGTCTTGGGACTTCACCGCAGACGACATTTTTCGGGTGTCCCAGTTTCATCTTGCCATTGGCACAAATTTTCAGATCAACCTCGGTGCGGCTGATTTGGGCCTCGGACACTGTGTGGATGGGGCTGTCTGGGCGGTGCTGATACCCCGGGATGGCGGGGTGCTGACCAGCTTCGCAGCGAGCCAGCCTGAACCCATTGCCCACGTCTGGCTGAGATTTAATCCGCAGCAAATCAATCACCTGTTTCCGCCGGAGACGGTTTTCAATAATGGGGCTGGCAACCGACTGGGGCGAATGCAAGTCATCGCCAATGCCAAGATCGTGGCCAGTTTCCATGCCGGCTTCCAAGTTTTGATCCCCGGGCCGCAGGATATCACAGTTGATGTCGATACGACGAATAGTCTGCGCCGTTTTTTTGCGGTGGACACAGAGGCCCAGACAGCCAAATATTTCGATAGCTTTGAGTCGCGTCCGGTCAAAGATGCACCGGCTTTGACGAGCGGGCTGGCGGAGGCGGCGTTCGACAAGATCTGGGAGTCGGTTGATCAGAAGTACCCCATGTTTGGGCTGCGCCCGGAAGTGGACTGGGCCAAACTCCGCGAACGCTACCGGGCACAGGCGTTAGCCTGCAAGTCCACCTATGAGTTCGCCTCCGAGTGCGCCAACTTGCTGGCCAATCTCCAGGATTTGCATGTCTCGATGACCGTGGCCGGAGCCTACCTGCCGGTTTTCAACAGGCCACGGTCAGCTAATTTTAATTCTCAGGCCTGCGAGTTGATGCTGGGCAGCTTGGCGGCGAAGGGACACGTGGCTTGGACGGTGACCACCAACCAGATCGGGTACCTGCTCATCTCCGGCTGGGATGACCCGCAGATTCCGGTTGTTTGCGGCCAAGCGCTGGAGCAAATGCGTAATACGCGCGGGCTGATCGTGGATGTGCGGGCAAACGGCGGCGGCAGCGAGCCGCTGGCCATAAAGGTCGCGGGCCGCTTCCTGAACAAATCGTTTGTTTACGCCTTTGATCAATACCGGAACGGTCCGAATCACACCAATCTCACGGATAAGTTCGAGCGCAAAGTATATCCGACCGGACCCTGGCGTTATGATCGCCCGGTGGTTCTGCTCATCGGAGAGAAATGCATGAGCAGCAACGAATCTTTCATTGGCATGATGACCGGCGACCCGGACCTTATTACCATGGGGAACCACACCTGTGGTTCCAGCGGCAATCCGGAAATCATCTCTTTGCCGCTCGACTTGGCAGTGGGCATACCGCAGTGGATTGATTATCTGCCCGACGGCACCGTTCTGGACGAGCGTGGCTTTCAGCCGCAGGTTCCGTTTGAGCCGACCGCCGGCGCGTTTGAAGGCCGCCGCGATGACCTGCTCGCCGCCGCTTTGGCCCGGTTGGCCACCGCGCCCTTGCCCGGCAAACCGATCCCAGGCCCGGCATTTGATGAAATCCTGGCGGACGCCGTTGATCATGACCGCAATGTGCTCGCGGAGGCAAAAGACCCCGCCCGTCCTAAGGTGATTTCCGTCTCCCCGCCGAACGGGGCGGAAATGGTCAGCAATCTCACCGAGCTTCATGTGCGGTTCGACCGGCCCATGGATCCACTGTCGTTGAGCCTTGACTGGGAAGCCGGTGGCTTTTTGGACTGCAAAACACCGGTTTATGACCCAGCCAGATACGAGTTCACCCTTCCTATTCGCCTGGCACCAGGCCAATTTCAAAGGGTCGTGGTGAATGCTCCAACTGGCCCGGAGGAAGACCTCAAACAGGAGCGCATCGAGGAGCCTCGCAACGGATTTCAATCGTTCGATCATCATCTCGCGGCCTTGTTCGTATGGCAATTTCGCACTCAGCCGCTCCCGGCGTCGTCGAATCCGGTTCCGCAGGTGGTCTCCTTGTTTCCCGCCACCGGCAGCGAGGTGCCGTCGCAGACATTTTTGGAGATACAATTTGACCAGCCCATGGCGCCGCCCAACGAGGCGATTGCTTTCCTGATTTCTGAGCCGGGGGCGGCCCGACCACGGATGATTTACCATCCGGATTACGATGCCGGCCAGCATTTGTTTCGTATCCCGTTGATGTTGAAACCCAACTCAAAAACGAGCTTTTCGCTGACCGGGCTACGCAGTGCAGCCGGTGTTGCCGCCAAACCCATCCTCTGCCAATACCGGGTCTCGAACGAGGAAATGGCAGGAACGGAGCGCGAAAAGTGCGAAACCGCCGCCCGCGACCCCAAGCTGTTGGACCTCCTCGAAACCATGCGCCAAAAGCGCAGGCAACTGACTTCACTCGTTGAGCGGGTCCAAACGGAAAGCTTGTGCAAAAAGTCCGGGCTATTTCGCAATTACTTGTCTCAAAGCGCGGAGTTCAGATGGCAAAGTCCCGGTCAGTACTACGCGGACATCACCCAACCCATGACTTCGTGTTCAGATTTTCGCATCGGGTCGGATGGACGGAATTGGTGGTGGCGTCATGCCTCCTTCCATGACAAAGGCTTGGAATGCTGCCCGACCAATGACATGCAGTTCCAGAACATTTCCATTTGCGATCCTTTCGACTTGACGATGGCGACACCCGCCGAGGCGGTCCGGGATCTGGGAGTACATTTAATTTCCGGGGGGAAAGCGTCCGATTCGAAAAGCCCGCAACTGGAAATGTGGCATATCGACCGTTGTCCGGGAATTGCTCCGATAGCATGGTTGGGGCAATGGCAGTTGGATCCCCAAACCTATCGCCCGGCGGAAATCAAAATTTTCTCGGAAAATGTGGTGGTCCGCACCACATTTCATTACGACCGGGTGAACGAATCGTTGCCCACGCGGGACTTCCATGTGCCCGATGGGGATGGGGATTTGCCCACGCGTCCACAGCCGTTGGATGCGAACTATACTAACCGATTTGTTAATCTTCGTGACGGGAGTGACGGCTTTATGAGCGTGCGTTGGGGAAAGCTCGGGACCAAAGGGATTTCCAGTTCCGGTTTGAATTAGCAAGTGTCGCTGAAGGATAGCAAATGGCGGGTTATGATAGCTCTGATTTGTTGCTGGGAAGACCTGTGCTCTGTTAAACTTCTGAGGTCTTAAGAAGCATATTGGCTATAAAAACTAAACTCAATCAAAACACCTATGAATGACGATAAATTGAAAGCAATTGGCAAACTACTGAACGCCGTGGACAATAATGAACAGGCTCACAAGTCCGAAATGTCACGGCGTTGGTTCATTAGGACTTTGGGCGGCATGGCGTCTTTGGTGGTATTGGGATTGGCTAACCGCGCTGAGGGGATGACGTGTGATGGTTGCTATGGCAGAGCGCTGAACCCATGTACTATGAATTTCGTTTGCGATGCGGGCTTTGCTTGCGCTTCAAGCAATACATGCTCGTCTGGAAATTCGTGCAGTGCCGACTTCACCTGCACCAGTGGCAATGAGTGTGTGGTGAACAATACTTGCTCAACAAGCAATAAGTGTTCCAAAGACGATTCGTGTGATAATGGCAATATTTGTACAAGTGGCAATTCGTGTGTCGCTTCGGCGCATACCTGTACGAGAAATGATTCGCCTCAAAGTTGCAAAATGTTCAGCTAGCATGTAGTGGGTTCCGTCGGCATTTAAAGAAAAAATGGAATGATGTCCAGAAGCACGTGGTTTGCAATATTGTGGTTATGCGGAGCCGGCTTGGTGTTGTCGCCTGCGTCCAACGGGCAGAGTGATACAAACGTCAGCTATACCGCCATAGACCATTTTTTAAGCGCGGTTGGGGCTGTTAAGTCATACGATGCGGTGGTTCGTGTCGAGACGCTGGCCATGGATGACGCTCCGCATGAGAGGGGGCGAGTGTTAGTAGTTGAGACCAACCGTGATGTTTATGCCGATGGCTTGGGTCGGCGGCTTGAGAGAAATGTTGATGGAGATAAGCTGGGGATTGGAGTGATAGATTGGAAAACGGTCACGGGGATAGCCAAGGGCAGGCGTGTGTGCCCGGTGTTGTTCGTGGTGAATGACGCTTTGACCTATTTGGGTTATCTCAACCCCACCTTGCCGGCAGGTTTTGTCCACGCCGGTGGGGTGGCCTTCTTGACGGATGTTCTCCGCAACCCGAGCTTTGTCGTCAAGCCGCTGGATGTTTCCAGCACCCAGCCCTATTTGGTCGGGTTCCAAATAGAAAATCCTGAGGGATATGGTATTTGTCGGATGTGGCTGGATTCCACGCATAACTACATGCTAAAGGAACTCGATTATCTGGTTCCATTAGATAACAAGCCCACGTTGCAACGGTTGGTCAAGGTCGAGAAATTCATCGAGCCGGAAAAGGGGGTATGGGTGCCTGCCAGCGGCGCAGTGACGATTTGCGCCACGAGTGGTCGGCCGTTTCAGGGGCAAGCCATGAGGTTGGATGGGCAGCGTTCCTCCTTCAATTCCATCCATTCGGATGAGTTGTTTCTTGGCACCAGTCTTGCGCACAAAAACTATCAAGAGGATGGCTGGACTTGGGATTATTCACCAGACACGCTGGCCGATATTAAGTCTCGCGACTTTATCGTGGGCGAAAAACACCGCAAGCAAAATGCTCACGCATTTGTGGGTGTTCTTTTTGTGGTCTCAACCTTGAGCATTTTTCTGTTTATAAACCGCTATAGAAGACGAATTACATGAAGAATTCCACACAAAGCCTAGCAGGCACTGGGGAAAATGGCACCGCTAACCAGTTGCCCTCCAAAGAAGTGCGCACCGATGTTCCATTTGAACGCAGGCGCTTAAATTTGGGGGCGGTGCCGGACAACGGCGATTTTCTCACCGTAATGGATATGGACTTGACTGTGGCTTGCAATTTGCGTTGCACCTACTGTTTCAAAGAGAAATGGAACGAAAAAATGGAGGATAGCGTGGCTTTTGATGCCATCGTCTGGTTCCTTTACGCTTCCGGTCCGGTCAAGGATTTGTCGGTTAATTTTCTGGGGGGTGAGCCGTTGATACGATTTCCCTTGATCCAACGCATCGTGCCATTTGCCAGACGGCGGGCTTGGCAAATGGGTAAGAATATCCATTTTAGTGCCACGACCAACGGGACTTTGGTAACCGACAAGGTGGTTGAGTTCTGGAGGAAGTGGGGCATGGGATTTCACACCTCAATTGATGGCACACCCGAAGTTCAGGATGTGAACCGACCGATGGCTTCCGGGCGTGGTTCGTCATCAATGGTGGAGAAGGGGGCAAAGAAAATATTAAGCTACCGGCCGGAAACCGCCGCCCGGGCCACAGTCACGCCGGAATCGGTTGGCAAGTTGGTGGAAAGTTATCATTATTTCCGGGGTTTGGGATACACCAACATTGCGTTTGTGCCCGGGGCTCAAAGCCTTTGGACCAACGAGAGCAACACCCTCTATGAAGAGCAATTCACCCAATTGGGTGAGATTCTTATCGGGGAGTATAGAAACGGCAACGATATCAATCTAACCGGGATTGACTATGCCATCCAAGGAGTCAACCACAAGATTCGCTCAGACTTCGCCTGCGGAGCCGGACGGGGAATGTTGTTGGTGGACATTCATGGCGATATTTGGCCCTGCCATCGCTGGAACAAAGGGAAGGAGAGCTATTGGCAAATCGGCAGTATTTATAACCAATTCAACCAAATGGTGAGGGCCGAATTGGAATGCAGTTGTCGCATTGGGAGGTTGGAGGAGGATTGCGAGCATTGCATCGCAAACACATTTTGCAGCGGCGGTTGCCCGGCGGAGAATTTGGAGGAAACCGGAAAAGTATACAAGCGTCAAGCCAACGCCTGCGCCCATATGCGGGTTTGGGCGGGCGTGGGCAGGCGGATACATGAGGTTTTGTACGCGGAGAAGAATCCAACCTTCATGAAACGTTATTATAGTAATGGCCAGAATCAACCAAAGCACACCCAACATGAACATTGACAATCTTATTTCCCGCTTGCAGAAGTTTGAGCCGGTTCTTTTGCAGGCTAACGGGAATACGCCAGCGAGGATTATGGAAAAATCCGCACGCGCCGTCTGTGGAATTCCCACCAATGACGAGGCCGACGAGGACAAGATCGCTGCCGATTTGGAAAACGTTTTGGCGGAGGCTTGGAATTCAGAAAGCCAGACCTTTACTCGGTTATCCGTGCATCTGCCGCAGGAGGCCCTCGGCGTCACCGATCTTGATCGTACTTTAGCGAACTTGGCGACGTTTCTGGGAGACCAATCGACAACTCAGATCAGGGTTTATCTCGACCAGGCTTACAACGACTGGCCGGCCATTCGGGCATTGACGAAATCACTGCGCGAGCGAGCTGATGCAAAAAAGACCGCCGGCGTTCGCCTTTTGGTGGTTGCGCCGTTTACGAGTATTCCTCAAGCCGAAATGGAAGCGTTGTTTGAATCTGGAGTTCGGATCCGATTTGCCGCCGGGTGGGCGAAGGACTGTCCGTCGGACCGCACTCCCGTCATCGACACGGACGCATTGCAATCTTTCTCAAAATTCGGTTTCCGCGCGGCGATTGAGTGGTATGTTCATGTGAACAATATGGAGGCATTTGAGGAACAGATCCCGGATTTGCTGGTCCAAAACCACTTCAGCGGGTTTTCTATGCCACTGGTCTCGGAGAACCCGTATTGGGCCCCGGGAACGGGTTGCCCCTCATTGCCGGATGCCTTGGACTATTGCCAGTTGCTGGCGCGCATTTACAAACAATATCCATACTACGACGATGTTTTCTCACCTCTAACAGGCTTGGCCCTGCTGGTTAAGGGCGGCGGGTGGCATTCCCAGATGGGTATTCCCGTGACGGCCGACTTCCTGGTTGATGCCAACGGCGGGATCGGTCTGTACCGGCAGACCCCGGCACTGGCGCAGCCTTGGAATACCGTGTCCAATGTAGCTGCCGCCAGCGCGGATGATTTGCGGACCGTTTTTTTGGAGTTTGCGAAAAATGCTTGGAACTGGGAAAAGCTTGGGTATTGTCATGGTTGCAGGTGGCGTCATGTTTGCGGCGGCATCGATATGCCGAAAAACCAGTGCCTGCTGGAAAAGGATCTGGACGTGATGTGCGGGCACCGGAAATTGTTTCTCGAGCATTTTGCTTCCCTGCGCGCTACGGATTGGGTGGCTGGCGAAACGAAACAAAAAGGTTAGCTATACACCATTATCATCGGCTGTGACCACCTTGTTAACCGAGTTTTTGCCGTGAGGCGCTTGGTCGTCATTACTCTGTCAGTGGTGCCGGTTTTTTTGTGGTTGTGTCTGTTGGTGCTGGGTAAGTACCTTTTTTCTTCGACGAGGTTATTTACCGAAGGTGTGATCGGAGACATGCTTCAGTTGGTGTTGGTGGCCTGCATCAATCCCGCAAGCCAATGGATGGCCCTCTTGTTGGCCGGGGCTTGTTTCCTCATGATTGTCTGGTGGCAGTCGCATGCCCGGGAACTGGCGCTCTGGCGAATGGAAAACCCTGACCTTTGGTTGTCGGGTGTCGTTTTTTTGGGGACCATTGTTTACACCAGAGGTTATTCAACCGCCGCCCAACCGGCCTTTGCCCTCACACTCTTGACCGGTCTGGTTCTGGGCAAAACCACCAGCCAGTGGGTTCGCAGGCGATCTGATCCGGCGAGATCGGAATCAGACCTCACCACCGTTTTATGCCTGCTCGTGTTCATATTGGGAATAGCGTCATTATGGCCGGAACGCGGCCGGAATCACTCGGAGTATTTGGGGTGTCTCCGCTGGAGTGGGCCATGGGACAACCCAAACATTTTCGGTCTCCTTATGGGGGTGGGGGTGACGCTGGCGGCTGGGCAAATCTTTTGGGGCTATTGGGTTTTGAAAAGAACAGGGAAGGCTGCGGGGGGCGATGCGCGTCGTGCTCGCGGAAAATGGGCCAGTGGAGGCTGCGTCATTCTGGTAATGTTGCTGGGCCGTGGATTGTATTATAGTTTCAGCCGGGGCGCTTGGCTGGGCACGGTGTGTGGCGCCGCCTATTTGTTTTGCACTTGGTTGCGTCTTCGGAAGGTCGGAAAATTCTCCGATGGCCTTGCTTGCGGCGCAAAGCGCCGGTTGCGTAGCAACGCCTGCTGGTTGATTGTGATCTTGGCCGCGACTTTTACTGGGTGTTTTTGGCATTTAGAGCGAACTGCCTGGCTGGCTCCCCATCGCGCCTTCTCGGTTGCCAATACCCAGGATTTTTCGTGGCGCAATCGCGTGGCAAGCTGGGAGGGGGCGTTGCAAATCACCACTGACAATCCCTGGCTCGGTGTTGGTTGGAACAACGCGGAACCGGTGTATCGCGAGTACTATCTTCCCCCACGCCTGAACGACGGTGCCGCGATTCAAACAAACAATTATCTCCTGTTGAGTTCCATGGTGGGATTACCCGCGTTGTTTTGCTTTGGCGTATATATTTGGATCATGCTTTCTGGAAGGGGCGGGAGTGGACCACGGCGTTATGACAAAGGCGAGACCGTGATTTTGACCACGGCCTGCCGTGCTGCAGCCATTGTCATGCTAATCGGCTTCTGGTTTGATGGCGGCCTTTTCGAGCTTGCGACCGCAACACTGTTCTGGGTGCTGTTGGAACTGGGAAGTGTATGGCATCCCGGAGTGGGGCGAAGAACACCAGAGAATATATCGCGGAAGGGGGCCGGCATCGGCCTGGCCGGAGTATTGTGCTTGATCTTTCGCCCCGTCGACGGCCGCGGCGGCTCCCTCGTTTTTTCAGGATGGGGCGTCGGTTTCCTTGCGGGCGTGCTGCTATTTTTGGGCGCTCTGTTCTGGGCCAGCGCGCAAGACCGGAGCGTAACCAAATGGCTGACGTTCGAGACGGCAGAGCATGATTCCTTCCAATGTGTGACGGTGCGGCCCAAAGCCACCAGGCCCTGCCCGGTTGTGGTTTACGCTCGCGATTCCGCTGGGGGATTAATGAGCAATGGCAAGGATGTTCGCCAAATGCCTGAATTTGGACTGGCCGTCGTCTGTCTGGAATACAACCGAAAGAGCGCCGGCGTATTTTCCAACAAAATGGATGTGGTGCTGAAATACCTCGAGAGCCAAAGTTGGGCCGACACCCATGCCATGGCCTGGGTCGGTTTCGGGGATTGCGCGAATCAGATGCTCAGCTATGCAGTGCAATATCCTGACAGCCAGCCTCGACTCATCATCCAGCTCAACAGCAGCGGCTTTGCTGATTTTATTTTAGATAGAATGGCGCGAAAGGCGGGGATTGAGTCTCCTGTGGTCTCAGCAGGCTTTGATTCCGCGAAATGGGGCCATTTGCATTGTCCGCTGGTATTTGTCCACGGTGATCGGGATGAAGTCTCCGCGTTGGATAAGACCCGGCAGTTTGTCGCCGTCTTGCAAGCGAACGGCGTCTCCGCCGTGCGTTCCCTGTGCTTCAGTGACAGCTACCAGACGCCGGGTGCCTGGCCTTCCAAGGCTAGCACCTTGAAGCCGCCGTTGGTCGTGGTGGCCACAATCACCGTCGTGCCCAGCACAGACGCGGTGGCCGCGCCGGTGTGGATGCTGCCGCCACCCTTGCCGTGGGGCGCATGAAACAGCAGGCTGCCTTGCTTCAGGTCAATCGTGCGGCTGGTCGGGTCGAACGAGAAAATGGTGCTGGCTCCCACGCGGGTGACGGTTTGATCCTGGGCCACCAATTCCGCGCGCGAAGCCACGCCGGTGCGCAGAATGTCAGGCATGGCCAGGATGTCATTGACGGCGGCGGCCTTCGCGCTTTGTTCCGCGGCGGAAATGATTTGGACGTCATTGACGACCTGCGTGAATT
>Ga0302281_10002484_pt1 | contig 12978 bp, 13 predicted proteins | sample III_Fen_E1_2_FD_198762 | JGI IMG/M metagenome (GOLD analysis project Ga0302281, IMG submission 198762) | Peat permafrost microbial communities from Stordalen Mire near Abisko, Sweden - III_Fen_E1_2 | ecosystem: Environmental > Terrestrial > Soil > Wetlands > Permafrost | place: Sweden: Abisko...
TCATGCTGCTTCAATATCCCAATAATCTGCTCTTCCGTAAATCGGCTCTTCTTCATACCCGCTTCCTCCCGTCCAGATTACGAGAGAATCCTAGTTTTCAGTGGTAGAGATTTGGGGGAGCAGGTCAACAGCCTGAGGGACTCATAACCGGTGATAGAGCGGGTGGGACACCTTCCATTTGCAACCCCGGCCTGAGATATTAAGACTCTGCTGCTGGCTCATCCCCAAATAGCTCTAACCCAGACTGTGAGCTCGACACTTGTTGAAGCTGGCGCAGCCGCAGGCACCATCGGGCCTGCATTCTTGCACGTGTCGATGATTCTCCCGATTCAGAAGCACAGTCTGCAGGCATCGCGTCTGGCCCAGCGGATGGCGCTCTCGCTGGCGGCGCGAAAGCGCATGAGGTAACACGCGGGCAAAAAGTTCCTCGCAAGGTCTGCTCCTTAACGACTTTTGGGGACAGAGGGAGGCTTGCTGCCTGATCTTGCCCGCGAAAAACGTCCCTCTTAGCTAGCTGTTAATAGCGAAAGGGTAGCGAAGATGACAAAGGCAACGCGGAAGCAGTACACGCTTGAGTTCAAGCAAGAGGCGATTCCAGCTTTCGCCGTGGGGCAGATCCGTTTGAATGTGGCCTTGGACAAAACCGTCATCTCGATTACGGCTCAACCTTGCAACGTGCTGGGGTGGCACGCGTGTTTGGAGTGATGGAGCTGCTTTACGGGAGAAAACCGCGTAAACCTGAAGCAATACCCGAACAGGGTTTTCTTTTTTGAGAAGAATGACCGATGGAACCCCCGTATTTTGAGAGGGTTCCAAACGGCCTAGTGTACTTGAGCGGAGATTCCCGGCCATCCCCAGCAAACTGGGATCAATGACCACCTAGTACTGAAGTGTACTTGAGCGGTGATTCTTGGCGCCAGTGGAGCCAGCCTTCTGCTCGGCGTGCAACACCGTTTCCAGATGAAAATCTGCGACGGCAGGGTCCGGCCTGATTCGGATTGCCCCAGAGACCTCGCGCTCCGCCTCCGTCCACCAGAGCCGGGTGCCGTAAAAGGAACCAAGTTCATCGCGCCAAATCGGATTGTCCGGTTGCTGTGCGATGGTGGTTTGCAGATGGCCGAGCGCCAGCCCTGCTTTGCCGCTGGCGCCTCAGCCCGCGCCCAGGCCTCCAGCAGGTTTGGCGCAGGCAGGTGATTCCCCGCCGTTGCGGATGCATACAAGTTGGCAGAGTATGGCAACGCCTTTGCTGCGGACCCGGTTTCGAGATAAGCCAGCGCAGGGTTCTCCTAGATCGACTGGTCGTTCGGCTTGATGGTCAGAGACTTTTGTAACTCCCGGATACCCTCCGGAACATGGCCCTGCCACGCCAGCATTGCTCCCAGCGCACTGTGCCCCTGCTCCGCCGCCATCGCCTGTCGCACCACCTCCGCCCAACGAGAATCTCGCGCATCAAATCTCGGGGGTTGCGTATGTGTCCAGGCACTGACGCCTATGTCCAGCTTGCCGGCGCCCCGTTGCCAGGGACCGCAAGGCAACTACCAATGAAGTTGAAAGACGGTGCAAAGAGCTAGCGAATATCGAAGCTGTACATGACTCCGTAGGAGAGGATGGGGTAGATGGGGAAGGACTTTGCTGAATTGCGCCAGGAGGTCAACTTTGACTGGAGGTCGGCGTTGAACTGCTGGCCGATCGTGGTGGTCTGGTTGCCGATGTTGGCGCAGGAGGTTTGCTTTGCGTCGGTGCAGGCCCACCCGCCCATGGTGAGGTCGATCGCGGGCGGGCCGGTGTAGATGGCGCCGACTTCAAATGGGAACGACCAGTGGCGTTCGGAGTGGGGCATGAATTTCCCCCAGCCGGTAGTGAGGGTCAAGGAGGGCTGCCGGCTGTGCAGGCCGATGGTAGCGTTGGCGGTGAGAGGGGTTGCGCCGGTGACGGGATTCGCATTGGCGGAGTAGTAGGTCTGGGAGTTGAAGGAGAAGCTCGTTCCAGAGCCTAGGGTTCCGTTGATGGAGATCTGGTTGGCGTTGTAGAGCATGACACCCGGGCTGATACGCCAGACATTGCCGAATGGATACCAGTCCAGGGCGGCGTTGAGCGAGGCCAGATGGATATCGCCGGCGAAGATGAACTGGTCTTTGTTGCTGGCACCCGTTACTAAGACATTGGCAGTGTTGTAATTGAAGTAGGCACCATTGAGCCGCGCGTCGAAGTAGTGATTGAGGATGATGGCCGCTTTGAGGCCGATGCCGAGTGGGGTGACATCGGCACCGATTCCGACGCGCGAGAAGGGCTTCTGCCGCCATGAGGCGCTCGGGGCGGCATGGTTGCGGTCATAGTGGTCGTAGGCGGCGGGTTCTGGCGCGGCCGGGAGCAGGTCGGGCTCTGCGACGGCAGGCTCGGCAGTGACAGGCTGGAGAAGGCTGCTGGAATAGCTGACGGCAACGGGGTAGGGTCGTGGGACCGGATTGGCGCTGAGGGTAAGTGACTGGGCCCGGATGACAGGAGTCGAAAGGGCAAGGCAGAACAGCAAGGCAAATGTTTTCAAGAGGGGGAAGTCTCCGAAATCAGGGTTCTGGTTTATGCGCGGCAAGGTGCCACGCGGAATATACCGTCGCTGGCTTCAAGAGCGGAGCGAAAATTCCGAAGAATCACCGCCGCTTGCGGGCTCAGATAGGTGCCTCTTGGAGTTACCTTAGCACGGGATCGCCTGATGTCCATTGAATCTAGCTTCATTCGAAGGTGTGTCCTGACCCGGATAAATTGTGAATTCTGATTGAGCAAGTGCCTTTTGTGCTTCAAACCTTTTGACATGGAAGTGGTTAAGGCACAGAGGAAGGCTTTCGGTTGACCGATTCTCCCTCGACGGGGCGTCTGTTGTTTGTCAGGACTTTCGCGAAGCCGGTGATGTTGGAATTTGACCAGCGACGGGGCTCATCCGTGGATGGCGCTCAGCTACGGAAGGCAGGCGAGCGTCGCTACGGATTGATCGCGGGTAGACGCCATCGAGATGGTCCGTGCCAGTGGCAGCCGGTTCTTGGCCAACCAGTTCCGCGTGCCGCTGAGTGTGGCTGCCTGTGTGCTGTCGAAGGAACAACGCCTCGCCGCTGGGGGCACCAATTGCGCCCGAGCGCAAGTCAGGACTCTGCGGGAGCGCTTCCTGAAACTGGGTGTTCGGGTGATTGTCTCAGTAAGGCGTGCGGTCGTGCCCTTGCCGCAATCGTTCTCGCTTCCGGCTACCTTCCGGCACACGGCGTTGGAATAGGGTGCATCGCCTGGGTAGAGCGGCATCGCTGCATCGAAAGAGATTCCGACTCGAAAAAGGACAACCACAGCAAGGCAATCCTTTGTCCCGAAAGCGCTGCCGCGCCGACGGCCAAAGACAATCAATCTCGTCGCAACCGCCGGCAGGGTCAAATTACGCAGCCAGCGCCATTTTCAGCAACCTTCTACCGTCCAAAATGCGCTTCGCTATGTGTTCGTGAATATTGAAGGCCCGAGCAGCCCTCTCCTCCATGGCACAGATAGGGAAGAAGGATGGCTGCACTTGCGAGGGTGCGACAGTTACCAAACGGAGTTACTGAGAATCAGCCCGTTGCCGTTCACACGGCACTTAAGATGTTGCCATGCCCACCCAGCGTAACTGAATCATTCCGTGAAGCTTGTGGGTAAGGTTTCGCAAGTCTTCACCAAAGGATAGCATTTTGCGATCGCTCGCAAAAGCCTGCTGCGGTTTTACCCGAGATTCCCGCATTTCTGAGCTTCGTGAATCTCGGAATGCGCACTCGACTGAGGCTGGGTTCGAGAAGGGCAAAGTTGGATTGCCCTAAGGGTAGATGAAGCGACGATCGACCGGAGTCTGGTCGTCGAGGCGTTGGAGATGGCATGTCTCGGATGATTTTCGCGAGGTCATGAAGATGCACGGCCTGATTGCATCGATGAGTCACAATGCCACCTTTGGGAGAACGCCGAGACCGAAGCGCTGTTCGGGTCTCACACGGTAGAGCGGCTGCACGGAGAGAAGTTGGTCGCGGTCTGTGCGGCAAAACACGCGGTCATCCAGTGGCTCCTCTGGTATAAAAAGAAGGGAATGAGCCCGATGACCGCCTACCAAATTCCGTTCGATTTCGAACATGTGTGGCTGCAGCGTGAAGCGGCTTGAAAGCGGGATGTGGAAGCGTGGAAATCATTAAAGACGAAGATTGCACACGTGCTCAGCCTCTGCGACTACGGGATCATACCGTCAACCCCAGTGCATCTGGGGTGCACGTTCTGAGGGCAAGGTCGGATTGCCGTTCCCACAGCACGAGCGAGATTGCGAAGCCTTTGGGAGACGCTCGGAATAATCGACAGCGCAAGTGGGGAAGGGAACTCCTGAGCGTGAAGTTGAACAACGAAGGCTGTGGCGCAAACCTCGCATACCAGACAGATGGAACGGTTCGCGCGGGGTGCGGCGATTAGGCGACCTTCTTTGGCCGTTCGCGTGCCATGGCGGCGAGTTCAGGGTTGGAGGCAAAGCGCGACAGGTTGACGGCGGCGTTCTCGTCCTGCTGGAGAACCCGCAAACACTTTTCGCAGACGAGTTTGTCTGCAGCAGTCGCCGGATTGAGAGTGTCGCAATACCGGCACATGCGGGTGGTGTTCACTGCCGCAAGTGTTTCGACCACAATGCCCTTCTTGATCCCAACGTGTTTCAGCAGAGCCACAAACCGCGCTGGTGCCGTGAACTGCCGGTAACGCTGGGACCGCTTGAGGCGTTCGGGGGAAGCTTCCGTGCGCGGTTCGCTAGAGACCTTCGCCAGGAACGTGTCTTCGACGATGAGGCGAGTGATGCCCTTCTTGAGCAGGTAGTCGCAGACATCATGTGCCACCTGTGCTTGGCCATATTCCAGACGGCGGACGAGACCGGCTGTATAGGTGAGGGCAACATCGCCGATGGCTTGATCTTTCTTGCGCCACTTCGTGAGCAGCTCCTGAACTCGAGCGTCATCCTTGAAAAGAGCACAGATTTTGAACAGGCCATTGCGCCCGGCCTGCGTGATCCATTCCGGGGTGAGATCGCCCAAGTGTTCTCGAAGGTGCCGTTTGAGCGCATCCTTGGCGGCGTCGCGGCGACTCTGGAGAATTTCTTTCACTTCGAGTGCATTCGGGATCGAGTCTCCCGGCTGCCAGTCAGGCAACAGGTCAGTGATGTGGCGCCGGTCCTTCCGCGTGGAACCAAAGTCGATGCGGAAAGGAGTCCTGTCCTTGTGGTCGGTGGGAGACTTCAGAAGGTTGATGGTGAGTTCACGGAAGGACTTCGTTTCGGGTTCGTACAGCGTACCGAAGCGGATTCCATCGTCCGTTGTGCGCCAACCGATGTCCAGACCTGCGGCCTTTTCGCTGGGAACCGGAATGGGGTTCTGAAGTTCGAGGGTGAGCGCGAGGGTGAGATCTCCATTGTTGCTCACGAGCTTCCACTCCTTGATGTGGCTGGGCTCGGGGAAGTCGCGCCACTGCAGCACGGCAAACCTGAACGTCCATCGGGTTCCGTCATCGCCTTTGAGCGATATCTCAGCAGCGCGCAGGGAACGCTTGGCTCCACGGCCCCGCAACTCCGGGTGACCAGTCAGGGCAGGGTCCAGCTTCGGACCGAAGGTCAAGCCGGGAACCCCAGGCCCGGTTACGAGGCGGTTCGCCTCCATGCCAGACCTATTTAGGTAGTACGACAAACCCCACCGGTTGTCCTTGGAGTTGCGCCCGTCCTTGATTTGCGGCCATCCATCACTCCACGAAAGATGTTTTTTTTTGCGCGTCGCGAGCGCGGCGCGAAAGGAACTCAGCACGGGACGGAGCTCATAAAAGCGGAGTTGGAGCTTCTCTGCTTCCTCTTCGGCAAGTAGGATGAGGTTCTGCTCGAACGTGTAATACGGGGTAAAGTCGGTCTTGTAGGGTTCCACAAAGGATGCGACCTTCTCGATCAAGCCGGATGGGACGGGCAGATTCTCTTCGACCCGATGCCTGAGAAGCCCAAGAAAGCTCCAGACGTTCTGGATTGCGGGGTTGTCCTTCTTCAGCTTCGCTGGGTGCTTCATCTTATCCTTCGACCGCACGCGGCCGAGGGATAGGTTAAGAGCGTCGATCTCAGGGAGGATCGTATTTTGGACAAGGTTGAGCACGGCTCCCTCAGGAATCGGGCAGCACTTGGCTCGCGCGGCGTCGCAATGCTCGACCATTTTGTTCCAGAACTGCCGCTGGCGAAGAATGGACTGGCATAGCCATTCTGGGATGCAGCCATCGGTCTCCACGCCGGGATGGGTGATGTAGGCCTTGAGTTTGTAGACCAGGACCCCCCAGCCATCTTCGGAGGAGAAGTTCTTGGGAGACTTGGCCGCGCCGGCGACGCGCAGAATTCCCGGCATCTTGGCGTTCGCCTTGAATACTCCCGAGCGAGTCTGCTTGCGCAGGGTGCCGTCTGCCCCAATCAGCTTGAAATCGACTGGCTCTTCCTCGCAAGGACGAAAATTCGGAGGGCAGGCAAGGGCGGGCAGCTTGCCGAAGGCAAGGGTGTGAGAGCTCTGGTCGTACACGATGGTGCCGTGTGTGAAGGACCGTGTGGCCTTCATCGAAATCGCGCGCAAGTGTACATGGAGACTCGCATCCACCAGAGAGAGATGGTCCATTCGGAATACTCCTCATCCTGAATCTTAACGCAGGCAATGTTGATTGAGGCAGAGTCGTGTCAGCAAGGCTGAGGGGTGGCTAAAACGGAGCAGATTTATCACTCGAAGGCAGGTTCGGAGACTGTCTGTGTAGATACAGAGCGGGAAAATCTTGAATTTCCGGCATCCAAGGCGGGAAGTACGCGAAGACTGCATACCCTCGACATTGGCGGGATTGCGATGCACTCGATGCCAGGGCTTGCTTTTACGATACAGGTTGCCGTTCACACGGCACTGATGATGCTGCGACGCCAACTTACACGGCAAGACAAGAAATCCAACATGTTGCCGTTCACACGGCACTTACGATGTTGCAACACCTTCCACCAAGAATAGCATTTCGTGACCACTCCGTGGACCCCAGCAAGACGAATCAGAACCCCCCGAGCAAGCTTCTCGAAGCCAATAGGAAGGCTCCCAATAACCCCACGCAAGCATTCCTGATGAAAAACGTGCAGAGAGATCAGGCCTCACGCCGTCTCGTCCTCACGGGCCTGAGGAGGCAGCCGATAAGGTGAGCCAGAAGCCATTTCCAGTCGCGCTTGTCGATCCGTGCTGCAATGCGGGTGAGAGAGCGTCCAGAGCGGGATTGAGGCGGGATGGGCGGGCCAGGGAACCTATTTCCCGGGATTACCTAAATCTATGAGCGGTGAGGAAGAGCAGAATGGTGCAGGAACGATTTGTGACCGATGTGGAGACGTTGCTCCCGGAGAAAGAGTTTACTGATTCGAGCACAGACCTGAAGGGGATTATTACCGAGGCGAACCCGATATTTGAGCAGGTGAGCGGGTACAGCCTGGAGGAGATGAAGGGGAACTTGCAGTTGCCCGCGAGGCCGTTCGGTTCATCGCCTAATGCACCGTATCCAGGCGCTGAAGCCCAGTTTGGCGGTGCGGCAGCGAATCGCGCCGCCCGTCAATTGAAACTGCCGTGGGCCTTGTCTTGGTGTGGTTGAGAAGGCGCTCATTGGAACGCGAATGATTGCGCAGGTTGTACCGATGCGCGACGGAGATGCCGTCCAGCCGAGTGTGATCACGCCGCTGGCAAAGCAGATGTTCGCGAATCCAGGATGCGCTGCGTCGCCGGGCCGCGCAAGGTCTCGCGCGCTTCCTGGACCGAGGCCATTAGCTCGATGTCGGCTTGTGTGTGGCGTGGCATGAACCGTCGCTGCTGAGAGTCCGCTACCTGCACCGGGCCGATGGATGTCTAGCGCGCGATCCGCCGCTTGATCTGCGCCCCGGTTCTCGCCCTTAAACCGAATCTCTTCGCTGCCCGTTCTGAACCGGCCAATCGACTTCAATCTCAATTCTTTTGCTGCCCCAATGCGGATGGTCACAACCTGGCATGACCAACCCTTCAGGCGCATCTTGTATTGGAAAAGAGGCAGGCATTTGCGAGTGGTCACAAAATGCTATCCTTGAGTGAAGGTGTCGGAACCTTGCAAGTGCCGTGTGAACGGCAACAGCGAAGCATACGGCGACAGATAGACAGGGAAGTATTCCAAACTCGCAAGTGCAATTTTGGCGGCGACCGCCTATCGCGAAGCGCACCTTTCGGTGATTACTCGTATTCAGAGAGGTGAGAGGAAGCGCTCCGCATCCTGCGTCAATTCACATCCTGAAGTGGAGAAAAGCGCTCCCCACGCGGACACCTGTTCGGCTCTTCCACGCTTCCACGCTTCCGGGCCAGCATCTGCCAATTCATCGCCCCAGGCACCGGTACAGCTAACGCTGAAGCGCCGTGGCTCAAGGGACTCGTTGAAGCACTCTGACATCTCTATTCGCGGTTCGCGACGGGCCGAAACGCGGAAATGCAAGCGACTCGCGCCTCGTGAAAGGATCTGCCAGCCTTCTCGGGCTTTGGGATAACCCCCGGGCACGCCAACCAGCAGACAACCCCCACACGCTGGGGGAGATGAGTTACCACAACCTGGTTTTCAAGCCACGCGGGGATCCGCGCTGCACTTTAGCACTATGCACCTGCTCCAGGTGGAGGATTGCAGCCTCGGTCGCGTCCGTGTCGGGCTCGGTCTCCTGAATCGACAGCTCCAGAGTTCACCCAAGCGATTCCGTCAATGCGCGTGTGAATTTTGCGAAACCACCCCGGGGCCGCGGCTTCGTTGGTGAATCGCACGGAATCCTGGCTGTTCTTTTGCCCATGTTACGGGAGCTGGTGGACTTCAGGTTTCTTGAGGTCCCGGCTCAAAAGGTAGTAAAACGCCAGGTTATTGTTTCTCTCCAATTTTCCGGCCGTAGCCCGGGCCCGATCAGCCAGTCGAGTGGACTCGGACCGGAAATACTGTTCGCGATTCTCCGTCCTGCCCGCAAATCGGCTGATCCGGTCGACCTTTTAGCCGCGGGCCGAACAGAATTGCTGGAACCGTGCCATCAGGCCTTCCGAGGCCTGATCCTCCGACTCAATCTGTCCTTCGATTTCCACGAGGCGTCCATCGAGCAGCTTCAAACACCGGTTTGGCACCACGGTTCCTGTATTCTCTATGCAGAACCATTTCGTTCGGATTCTTCTTGAATTTCTCGATTCCAGGACTGATTCTTTTCACTATGGAAGAGATATTTTCCGGCACGACGGATCCCGAGGTTCCGCTCCAGGAGCAGCAGTTCTACCACTTGAAGCTCTTCGATGTTCCGAATGCTCTTGGAACACGCCGTTGTGTCCGTCAGGCTCGGGCACGATGGAGCGACATTGAGGGGCGGATTGTGTGGGACGAGGAACAAACCGACTATTTTTGGATACTGGACGAGGCCAAGAGGAAATATCAGGAACGCAGGCAAACACTGGCCCAGCAGGGGTTCCTCTATTCGGATTTGGACTGGTTCTGAGAGCCCTCGGCATATTCCATGACTGGTGTGGATGTAGATCATTGTTGTCTCCAGCAATGCGTGGCCGAGCTGCTCCTTGATTGCCAAGGTGTGCCACCCAGATGGAGTAGGTTTGTGGCCAGTGAATGTCGAAGCAATTGAGGATAAACACGTCTCGCGCCCTGCACCATCGGAGAGGGTACACGGGTAGACCTTGACCTGCCCCCCAAAATCTCTACCACTGAAAACTAGGATTCTCTCATCAAGGCGCTGGAAGGGTGTACCACTGGAATGGCCTTTTCTTCCTGGGCTCACAGTTTGGCATGGAACTCCAACAATGCGGGGTCGTCGCGCCATCGTGTGTGTGAGTTGTGCGGGCTGAGCTTATTCAGAGCACTTCGAAAGCGCTCTGGAGTCAAGTGAAGGCATCGCTCCGTTGATTCAAGCCCCGTATTCCCATAGCTGGGTATCTGCTTGACTCACGCTGACGCAAGATATTGTGGCCAACCGTCAGCACAAGGATCCTCGCGTCTGGCCCATGATCATACCGGAAGAATCAAGGAGGTGAAATACAGGAACCATGCGGAGTTGAAATCAAAATTAGACAAGTAAGGGAACGTAGCGAGCGTAAATATTACATCGCTGGTTCTGCAACAGCCGGCTTCGAGGAAGGACTGCCAAATTTGATTATCAGTTTCATCTCTTGCTCGACCAACTGTTCAAGGCACTGTTGGCGATTCCTGAGTTGCCTTGAGATTTGCTCGATGTGGCCGCTATCTCTCCACTCCGAAGGGACAAAGCTTCCCATCCGAATTGGCAAGCGTGAATCTATAGAGCGAACTCTGTTCAGCCACCAGTTGGTCTCCTGCTCCAAATCTAATCCTGAATAGATGCGAAGATCCTGGTAGAGTGCAGTTCCTGATTTCTGCAGTTCATCTCCCCAACATCCACCGAACATTTGCCAGTTGTGGGCAAAGAACGCGGTCAACAAGCCCGTCTCTCGGCTACGCGTAAAAAGTGCCTTTCTTTGGCCGGTGCGATTGGTCCAGAGGTCCAAAACGAGCATGCCGAGGAAATCATTGCGGTTGGAAATTCGATGGAACCATTTCTGCGGCAGAATTTGATAGTCCGCTGCACCGATGCCGAAACTCAAAGCGCGGGAAGCGAAATAGACACCAGGACGCGGCCGAATACCATTTCCAAAATGCGAGCAGCTGGCAACAATTTGCCGAAAGCAGCTTCCAGAAAGCTCCAAGATGCTCCAGTTCGGGATGGGCAAGCCCAGGTACCGTCCGAGTTCAGTGCCTATGATTTGATTGCTCAGAGCATTTGGCCCCTCAAGGCTGGCCAGCAGCTTTACGGAATAGAGGAGCCCATCTGACGCCCGTACCAGCACATTTTGATAACTAGAGCGATGCTCGTCAAGCACTTCTTCAGCTCTCAGAAGTAATGGAGAATTGGTCGAGCAGTTATTCCCACTCTCACGTTTACCGAAGGCCATTATTTTCGATTCTCTTTCGTGGACCGGAAGCTTGTTGCGAGTGCCAACATTTCTATTGCGGAGTTCCTTGGCGGAAGGCGACAGTACTTCACTCTGATACTCATCCGGACAGGAATCCATCTTTCGAAGCTTGTCTCAGACGGCCGATAGTTCGCCGAGGGCCGCAGTTTCAATCAGGGTCTTTTGAGATGCTGAACTCGTGAAATCAATTCTTTGCAGTTACGACTATAGTGGTTTCAGTCCGACGAGTTGTGAAGAAGAAGTATTCGTTTGGTGGAATAGACCCCTCGACAAAGAGTCTTCCAGAATCCGAATCTTTGGAGTACTGTGGTCAGAGCGCGGAACGCCGTGCCCACCTGCCGAGTCTTAAAGTGTGAGTAGCCAGTTGCAGATTTGCACGAGGATGACCAATGAAGGAGTTCACGCCCTTTAGAGTAGACACAGACAATGAGTGCCTTTGGCGCAACAACGAACGTATACAATTGACGCCAAAGACTTTCGCGCTACTGGCATATCTCCTGGAGCGCTCCGGAACCTTGGAGTCAAGTCCTAAAAGTTCTGTAGAATCCCATTCCTCAGGGTTGTTGGTTCTTGTTCTTGTTGGTTGAGAGGTGCCAGCTTGCGGAGGGCGTAGCCCGAAGCAAGCTGGCACCTCTCAGGCGGCTGCGGCGATGGTCTCAGTTGTGGCCCCTGGCTCCTCCTCTATACGCAGGTAGATCCTCCCCATCCACTCCTGATTGGTCTCCATGAGCAGCGCCGCGATCAACCGCAGCAGCGACTGCTCATGCGGAAACACCCGCACCACCCGCGTCCGGCGCTTCAGTTCCTGATTCTGCCGCTCCAGCATATTCGTCGTCCGCATCCGCTTGCGATGCGCCTCCGGCAGCGCATACACGCCCAGGATCTCTTCGCCGCTCGTCTCCAGCAGTCGCGCCACCTTGGGCGCTTTCTTCTCCAACTCCGTCACGGCCGCCTCCAGCGCAGCCTTGGCGGCCGCACGCGTCGGCGCTTCCGTGACCGCCTTCATCAGCCGCAACACCATCGGCCGCTGCTGCTGGCCGCACAAGGCCAGCGCGTTGCGCACGAAGTGCACCTGGCAGCGCTGCCACACCGCGCCCTGGAAATGCCGCGCGATAGCCTTCACCATCCCCTGGTGGTCGTCGCTCACCACATAACTCACGCCTGTAAGTCCGCGCTGCTTCAACTCGCTAAAGACCGCGCCCCAACTGGCTTCCGACTCGCTCTCGGCCACCCAGCAGCCCAGCACCTCGCGATAGCCCTTGGCGCTGATGCCGATGGCCACCAGTACGCCCTGACTGACCACCGCGCCGCCCCGCCGCACCTTCTCGTAGCGCGCGTCGAAGATCAGGTACGGATAGGCCTCGGTCAGCGGTCGTTGGCGCCACTCGTCGATCTCCGCGTCTAACTTCTGAGTTAGCGCCGAGACTTGGCTCTTGCTGATCTCAAGGCCGCACAGCGCCTCGGTAATCACGCTTACCTTGCGCGTGGAAACGCCCTCGACGTACATCTGCATCAGGGCCGCCACAAAGGCCTTTTCGCTCCGCTGGTAGCGCTCGAAAAGCTCGGTCTGAAACTGCCCGTCGCGGTCCTTGGGCACCATCAGCTCCAGTTCGCCGACCCGCGTCTTGAGGGTGCGCGGCTTGTAGCCGTTGCGCCAGCCGCGCCGCTCGCCGTTGCGTTCGTAGCTCTCGGCACCCAGAAAGCTGGTCATCTCGGCTTCCAAAACCTGCTGCACCGTGCGCTCGACCAGTTGGCGAAGAAAATCCTCGCTGCCGATCCCCGCTTGCCATCCCGTCAAAATCCCAATACCCTGTCCCTTGCGAGCCATCCGTTTCCTCCTTGGAAATGTCGTCTTGTCAACAACATCCTAAGGAATCGAACTGGTGGCTCGCTGTCGCTCGCCGCTCAGCAGCTTCTACAGAACTTTACGGACTCAATC
>Ga0302281_10002490_pt1 | contig 12955 bp, 4 predicted proteins | sample III_Fen_E1_2_FD_198762 | JGI IMG/M metagenome (GOLD analysis project Ga0302281, IMG submission 198762) | Peat permafrost microbial communities from Stordalen Mire near Abisko, Sweden - III_Fen_E1_2 | ecosystem: Environmental > Terrestrial > Soil > Wetlands > Permafrost | place: Sweden: Abisko...
TATTCCCTCTGGTGCTTGGCCTTGACACCATGTCACTCATCCATGGCTTCCAAATATCGAACGAGCAAATATCCTTCGTGGGACTGCGGCTTCCACGCGCTCTGAGTGCCTCTGTTATCGGGCTTGGTTGCGAGCGCATCAGCGTTCCGGGCGTCAAGTTCAATGCCGGACAACTTGAGAGTGAATCCGGCCAGGCGATTTTCCAAAAGGCGCGCATCACAGCGAAGAAGATTGAAACCCGCTTCTCGATTGATGTCGGTCTGTTGACATCGCTGCGGCTTGACGCGCCGGGCACAAACGGAACACCCGGTCCGCATCAGGCAGTCCGCGTGCAATTGCTGCTGGCCATCGCGCTTTGGAAAGTCGCTGCGTTCCTCGATTTGCTGAGTGTCGAATTGAGTCTGCGGACTGAGTGCAAGCTACGACTGAAACGAGATGAAAAGAAAAACATGATTGCTCCCGAATTCGTTTGCGAAGGCGGCCCAAGCCCAACATTTGGCGACTTCCCTTTCGCAACCATCGCAGCAGCTTCACTCGCAGAAAATGGAGGACTCATCGCTAGGGCTCAGCTTCCCGCCAATCGCTCGCCCCTTGCGCTGCAATTCGCATGACCACAATTCAACTCACCTTCCCGTGGGGTCGCTACTACGCGCACCCTTGGGGCATCAATCCGACCCGGTTGCGGGAACCGGAATGGCCGCCGAGCCCTTGGAGACTGCTGCGGGCGCTCGTGTCGGCGTGGTTCCGGGCGCATCAGGGACAAGTTCCTGACACGCACTGCATCGCGCTGGTTGAAGCGTTGGGCCGAGAGTTGCCAGACATCGGGACAGGCAAGGTGAGCTTCGGGAACACTGTCCACTGGCAGCCGAATTACGGAGCCGCTGGCGCGGAGGATAAGGCCGATGCCTCCTACAAAAACACCCGCCACGAAAACCACTTCGCCGCTGTCGCCGGGGCCGTGTTCTTCCGCTGGAAGAACGTGGACCTCGCGCCCGAACTCCTTTGCACCCTCGAAGCCCTGCTCATGGAACTCACCTATTTTGGCCGCGCGGAATCGCTCTGCCTTGCGGAAGTCTGCGAAACGGAAACGACCTCGAATGACACCGGCTGGTGCCGTCCAACCGGCGGGCGGAAAATTTCCGCCACCTGCCGCGATGTCTTCTGCCCGAACCCCGCCGACTTCCGCTTCACCGATCTGTGGTCGCGTCGCGCCGCCAACCTCGCCCCGGATTCGCCGGACGCTCCGCCGCACTTGGTGGACACGCTCCTTTCCTCCGACATGAAGGCCGACGGCGCGGCATGGTTCTCCTATCAGATGCCTGAGGGCTGGCCGCAGAAGTGGGTTGTGCGAACACCGCGCACCGCCAAACCTGTCAGCAAACCCGGTCCATCTGAAGGCCCGAAAGTCGCGCACTACCTGTGCCTCTCGCTTCAGTGCCGCGTGCCCCTGCTGCCGAAGTTCATCGTGCCGCTCAGTGAGGGATTCCGTGACGAAGCCAGTCGCCACCTCCGCAATAGCTATGGGAAAGACGCGCTGAGTTTTGCTTTTTTCGGCCACCCTGACCACCGCCCGCCTGATGCGGTCGGCGACCATCAACACGCTTTCTATCTGCCCATGTCCGCGCCGGGAGATCCCAGCGGCTTCTTGAGCAACCTGCACATCTGGTGCCCCTACGGTTTTACACAGGCGGAAATTGAAATCCTGCTTCGCATCAACCGCCTTAACTGGGGCAGTGGCAAATACCCCGTCCGCCCGGTCCTGATCGCGCTGGCAAAAGAACCGCCAGGCGATGCGCCCTTTTCCATGGGCAGGACCGCCTCACGGCTTTGGCGCAGCGCCAGTCCGTTTGTGCCACCCCGCTATTTCTATCGCCGGGACGGCAATCGCCTTACGCTCAAAACAAAGGACCAGCCGGAGTTTCAGTTGATTGAGTGCCTACGGGCACTTGGAATACAGATAGCGGGGGAGGTCCGCCGTATTCCGTTAGCCAAGCATCAAACGGCAACGGGTCAAACGCTTTGGGATATTGTGCGGGCACCCTGCGAGGAAGATGATACGTTTCTCGACACCGTCAACGTTTCAGCGCATCGGCCTGGCAGTAGCGATACGCGAGAAAGGGAACGGAGAGTAGGCATATTCTTCGAAGTGGAATTTGAAAAGCCGGTGGCACTTCGAATCCCTGCCCTTGGCCATTCCTGCCACTTTGGCCTCGGCCTATTCGTGCCGGTCGTGGATTCGTCCGGCGCGCCATCAGGCGAAAGCATTTTCGGCAGTTCCACCCCATCCTCCCCATCATGATCCCATTTCACACTGTCTTCCCCGAGCTCGCCCAGCGTGAGGTGCGCTGCGTCCATGTTGGCCCGCGCCAGGGTGGTTCCCCGACCGCAAACGACTTGCCCGCGGACGAATATCCTTTCATGGAGTTTTATTGCGAGGACCTCAATTGCGATTGCCGGCGCGTCTTCTTGCAGGTGATCGCCAAAGGCCAGCCCGGGAAAATCTTCGCCAGCATCGGTTACGGTTGGGAGAGCGAGCGTTTTTACCGGCGCAAAATGCCGTGGGCGCCGGACGGTGTCAGAGGCACGATGCGCGGCGAGCTGGATCCGTTTAACGAGCAATCGGAGTTTGCCGCGGAGTTTCTGGATTTGTTCCAAAAAGTGTTGCTGGACGAACCATACCGGCTGCGGTTGCGGCGGCATTATCGGATGTTCCGGGAAGAGTTGGCCCGGCGCGCGGCAGCGGACAAATCAGCGCAGAAACCAAGCCTACCCGTTGTGGGGAGAAAGGTGAAATCATGAGCAAACCGAAGGCATCGGCCCGGTCCGAAAATCGTGAACTGGAATTGCCGCTGACGCCGAGGGGTGTCCCGCCTGGAACGGAAACGCCGCCGCCCCAAAGGGAGGGTCTTTCCGCTATGACGTCTCCTGGCGTTTCGGTCGGCGAGTCGCCGACCGGGGCGGGCGAGTCGCCCGCGCCACCCGTCAGCGAGCCCAAGCAGGTGAAGATCGTCGTGCGGGTTGTCCGCGCAGGTGACACCAGCGACGCACCAGTACCGTCCGGCGACCCGCCGCCGGACAGAATGGAGACCATCCTGCAAACCCAGGAGGACGTTGTTTCCACCACTTCGCTTGCTTCCGTTCCAGTCGGCGAGTCGCCGATCAGGGCTGGCGGGGTGGGCGGATCGCCAGCGCCGCAGGCGATTCCTGCCCGGATGATGAACGAATTCGTTTATTGTCAGCGGTTGTTCTATTACGAATTTGTCGAGGGGGTGTTTGTCGAGAGTGCGGATACGTTGCGCGGTGACTCTATTCATCAAAGGGTGGATTCTGGGAGCGGCGCGTTGCCCGCAGCCAAGCAAAAGGCGAAGGCGGAAAAGCCCAATGATAAGCAGGCGAAGGCCGAGGCCGATGCTCCGGTAGGAGCACCGGAACGCCGGTTGGGGGCGGGCCTGCCAAGCGAGCCGGAGATCATTCATTCGCGTTCGGTGCAGATGGGTTCGGAACGATTGGGCATTGTCGCCAAGATGGACCTGATCGAGGTGCGTGCCGCCAACGTGACCAACGTGACGTTGGATCCAATTAATACCGGCCTAGCCGGTGGTGCGGATGGCGATTTGCTTGCCGCCGTGGAAGTCTGTCCCGTGGATTACAAGGCAGGCGCGCCCAAGGAGGGCGCGGAAGCCAACGAATTGTGGGACACGGACAAGATGCAACTTGGGTTGCAGTCGTTGATTCTCCGCGACAACGGTTATGCCTGTAATGACGGCGTCATTTATTATCGCGCCACCAAACAACGGGTGCGGCTGCCCATCACGCCGGAGCTGGAAAAATGGATTCTGGAAAAGATCGCCGAGGCGAGGCGGGTGGTGGCTGCGCCGATGCCCGCGCCGCTGGTTCATTCCCCGAAGTGTGTGCGTTGTTCGCTCGCCACGGTTTGTTTGCCCGACGAAACCCGGATGCTGGCGCAGACGGCGGGCAGCGGAACTGACGGGCAAGACGCCCAGCCCACCGCTGTCGGCGAACCGCCTCGACGATTGATTGCCGCGCGGGATGACACGCGTCCGCTGTATTTGAACACACCGGGTTATCGCGTGGGGTGCAAGGACGAAGTGTTGCAAATCAAGGACAAGGATTCGGTGGTGGATGAAGTCCGGATGCGGGATGTCTCGCATGTGGCCTTGTTCGGGAATGTCCAAATATCGACGCAGGCCATTCAGTCGCTTTGCGAACAGGAGGTGCCGGTGACGTATTTCTCGATGGGGGGCTGGTTTTACGGCATTACCCGCGGTCATGCCCTGAAGAATGTGTTTTTGCGCATGGAGCAGTTTCGCCTGGCGCGCGAGGAAAAGACCTGCCTGTCACTGGCGCGACAGTTTGTGCATGGCAAGATTCGCAATCATCGCACCCTGCTGATGCGTAATCATCTGGAGCCGCCAGAAGCGACCATTGGGAAACTCAAGCGGGCCGCCGAAGATGCGCTGGTCGCAACTTCGCTCGAAGAATTGCTGGGCATTGAGGGTGCGGCAGCGAGCCAGTATTTTCAGCAGTTTAGCGGAATGGTTAAGGTGGAGGATGATTTGCCGGGCTTGGAAATGCCAGTCCCGGACGAAAAGCAACGCGCGTTTAATTTTAACTTTAATCATCGCAACCGTCGTCCCCCGACGGACCCGGTCAACGCCATGCTGTCGCTGGCCTACAGCATGTTGGCGAAAGATTGCACGTTGGCGGTGCTGGCGGTGGGATTCGAACGGGGTCTGGGGATTTTTTCAAAATCCACTACTCCGCCATTACCACCCCACCACCAGAGGCGAACAGCCTCATAACTAACGAACGCCAATAGAATCAGGCATTTCTGCATGTTTGTCAAGCACCAGCGATTACGCACCCAATACCAATCAACTACTCACCAATTACTCATTTATCACCCGTTCACTGGCACTTTCACTGGCACTAAAATCATCACAAATCCGATTGAGTCATCGCCACATTAACACCGCGCTGGCCCGTGCGCGCGGTTGACTGCGCTCATTTCGCTCCGCCAACCCAACGCACGCGCCGCGACGGTTTGGTTCATGACCGGTCCGTGCTGCTTCCCGTCGCGCTTGACGGAGACGACTATGCGTACGTTCCGCCCGCTGCTCCGTCCAGCAGCACCGACCGCCTTTCCATTTCGTTTTCGCAATTTATTGATGTTCCAAGCGGAAAAATTGATTTGTTTTCGTTACTGGCATTGTCACTGAAATCGTGCTGCCATTGGTTGTTGTGGAATTTCCGACAGCCGACCAAGTTGCCGATGAAACGAGATTGGTGGTCATTTGCAGGCCAAAGTTACCCGCGCTCGACGGCCAGGAAAGCAACACCTGATTGTTCGTAAGCGCAATGCTCAATAGAACTGGCGGCGCTACTCCGATGTAAAGGACTTCAACAGCGTTGGCCGATGCTGCACCTTGAGAATCAGCCACGGCAAACGAGTTCGTCCAGATTCCGTTTGCGGCTGTGTCGGCGGTGACGCTCATCGAGGCGCTGACGTTGGTGTTCATGTTGCCGAGCGACCAGAGGAGATACGTGTCCTCAATATCGCAAGAGCCACGGCCATACTGCACATAATCCAAACTGATTCCGGCTGGCATGGAATTGCTCATCACCACATTGCTCAGATTTAACGACCCGATGTTTTTGACCGTAATCGTGTAACTGAATGTGGCGGTGCTATTGAGATTCGTGCTTGTCGGCGTCACGGTCAGTTGGAACTGCGGATTTGCAACTACCGTTGTTGTTGCATCGGCAGTCAGGTGTTGAACTTCAAGATTGCCAGCGTTATCACGCGCTTGACTGGTGAAGCCGTAGATGTGCTGCGGCTTGGCTTGGAATGTGGCGTTTGTGGCAGTGGTTGACGCGAGCCAATTTGACCAGGCTCCGCCGTTATCGGAAACGTAGATGTTAAAACTGTCAACGCCCGAGCCACCTACATCGTCCTGGCCAGTCCACGAAATCGGGATTTGTAGCAACTGGCTCTGTGCGGGCAACGGCAGGACGTGACTGGTAGGCGGCACGGAGTCGAGTGTAATCAACGCTTCCTTGGTAGGGTCTATGCCCGCGGCCGGGTTGGAGTCGTCAAGTTGGTCGGTCGCAATCTGGGGTTCGTTGTCAAAGGAGATCAGCGCCACGTTAATCAATTGCGTGCCCGTGGGCAGGCCGGCCTTGGCGTGAACCGTATATGTTACGTGGCCTTGCCCGCGACCGGTGCCGTCTTCCGGCGGCAGGAAGCCAATGTTCACCGGCGGCGGCAGGCTAGTTGCAGGGTCAATAGAACGGAACGTGGCGAAAACTTGCCCGGACACAAGATTGATTCCAATTTGGACTTGAACCTGAATGTTGGTGCCGAGATAACTGAATGGCACATTGGTTTGGAACTGCTGGACGCCAGGCGGAATGGAAATCACAAGGTCGCCAAATCCAATTTCTGAGACGTTGAACGTCGTCCAATCAAAGTTGGTGCTCAATTGATCCGAGATTATGACCTGTTGTGCAGGGGCAGTAGCATTAGTCACATTCTCAAAATCAATTCGATACGCCAATGTGCTTGATGATGAAATAAATTCATTAGCCCCAAAGCCTGCGGGGCCAGTCATTTGATTAGGATCCCTCGGACGAGTGACGCCACTTGTGCCAGTGTTAACGGGATTGCCCGGAAAATAAGGAGAGGTTTGTCCAGGTGGCCAAGGATTTTGCTCCAATGGATTTTGGTTGAATTGCGAAGAACAGGGGCCGGAAAATGAGGATGGAAGTGATGATGCCAGCGCGTCTCGCCCGAATGCCTCTCCGATTTTGGTGCCGACATACCCACCGACGAGTGGGCCAATAGGCCCCAACTCAGGGAATAATGCCTCTCCGACCCAGCCACCGACAGTTCCACCGATTACGCCACTGCCTGTTTGAAATGTTCCGACCGTATCGCCGTTGCAGACCGCTGAACTAAACTTCAATAGGTCCCCTGCATAGGAAACGGCTGCATATGCGTTGAATGGAATCTTAGCAATGCGCTTAGGATTCAAAAATATTTTGTAATTCTTATCAGTCCAGGAAGCAAGACCTGACGGATCACTAAGATTTAAAGGACAATTAAACGCATATCTATATGGGTTAGCAATGTCTCCTTGATACCGAAGTGCATCCGGAGTCGTGAAGCGCCCAATAGCTGGCGAAAAGAATCGGTCGCGCATAAAGTTCAGTGCGCTATTGTCAGACATCACACCAAACTGACCATTGAATTGAAACGGATTAGGGACCGAAGCGACATTCCTTAGCAATCCCCCGAAAGGTTTATAAGCATAGCTATTCAATATCGCTCCAGATGATGTCACCAGTTGTTGAACATTTCCTGCTCCGTCAAAAGTATAACCAGCAACATTTCCTGAAGCATCTATTCGGGAAAGCAAGCCGTAAGCATGGTCAAAATGCGAAATTAGATTTCCGCTCGCATCATATTCTCCGACAACATTTCCCAACCAAATGGGGTCAACTACATCACGCGTCACATTTCCATTGGCCGTAACGACAGAGCGATTTTCCAATCCGTCATACGTATATTGCCAATTCCCAAGTGGAGAGGTCATTGAAACGAGACGGTTCTCGTCATTGTAAGTGTAGGTATTTGTTCCCTGCGGTGATACTTCTTTTATCAAGTTGCCGTCCGCATCAAAAGTGTAATTTGTTTGTCCGACCCAAAAATACTGATTTAAATTGTTGACCGTGTAAAAATTCGTGCTGCCGTTTTCGATGGTCTGTGTTCGGTTTCCAACGGAATCGTAAATGTAGGTCAGGTTCTGATTTGGAATGTTGGTAGTGATGGCAACATACGCTGCATGAATCAATTGCCCAATGTCGTCGTAGGTGTAGGTCCAGCCGCCGTCAAGCGTGCCCATCGTCGTCCTCCGCCCACGACTGTCGTAAGTATAATTGAAACTGGAAAGAACAACACCATTCGCAAGGGCATTGGTCAAGTTCAGCAATTGTCCAGCAGGGTCGTATTGATAAGTAGTTAACATGCCGTTGCCGAGCGTTTTTGCAGCCACTTGCCCGGCAAGGTCGTATTGATAAGTGACCACCAGCGTATTCAGTTCATTCGTAATGCTTTGAAGTCGCCCGGCCACGTCGTAATAATAGGTCAATTGGTGCCCCAATTGGTCCACGCTTGAAATGCGGCGTCCTGTCGCCGAATCGTAGCCAAAAGTCAAATACTTGCCGCCCGGATACGTAATTTGAACAAGCCGATTGCTATTATCATAGGACATACTAGACGACTCCAGCGGGTTCAATTCCGCGTCAAAAGTGGATGCATTGGTTAAGTTACCTTGGCCATCATATTCATAAGAGGTTTCCGAACCATCGGCATAATACTTGCCTGTGACCTGGCCGTTGTTATTGAATGTGTAAAATGTTTGGTGTCCACGACGGTTGTCCCAAGATTCAGGATTTCCGAGGGTGTCATAGCTCCAATCCTCCTTGCTGCCGTCCGCGTATGTAATGGATTGAAGATTGCCGGAGGGATCATAAGCGTAATGCGTGGGGTTTCCCTTAGCGTCAGTCACGGAAGCAAGGCGACTGTAGGTCGTGAAGCTAAATTGAGTCTGGTTTGCCAGCGGGTCAGTAGTGCTGGTGACATTTCCATTGCTGTCATAGGTAAAACTGTAAGACCGTCCTGCCGGATCCATGACCGAGGTGAGATTGTAATTGTTGTCGAACGAAAGGTGAACGGCGTTGCCCAGCCCATCCACGGCCTTCGCCAGCAAACCGTTATTGTCGTAAAAGAATTGAGTTGGATTGCCAAGTGCATCCGTCATCGTGACTTGACCGCCGATGCCGTAGCTGAATGTGAGCGCTTCAGCATTCCCGCCCAAATAGGTTCCTGTCAATCGCCCAAAGTTATCATAATTGAAATACCGCCAGTTGCAGCAGGAACTGGCAACGGCGGTGAGCGCATGTAGCTGAGAGACATTCCCAGTGGTGTTGTAAGTGTAGGTTGCAGTCCGGCCGTCAAAGTATTGTGCGCCGATGAGATGTTGATTTGAGTTATCGTAAGTGAGCACGGTTTGGTGCCCAAGTTGGTCTGTAACTGTCTGTATTAGACCTGCGGCATTGTAGGCGATATGAATATATTGGCCAGAGGAATGAGTCAGACTGGTAAGTAATCCACCAGTGTAACCCAGTGTGATCTGATTTTCGTTTAGGTCTTGAATGAAGCTCAAGGTTCCGTTCGCTGCGTAAGTATATTGAATGCCCGACTTTTCCGTCAGAGTATACGTCCCGCCGATGCCTGATGAGAGCGTGCCATAATCACCGGCTTGAGCAAAATAGCCACCTCGCGTGTCCGGCTGAAATATACGTTGCGAGCCGCCGGGGCCAAAAATTGTAATCGTGCCATCCGAGGCTTGTTGGAGGGAGTATTGCCAGTTGTCCGTCCACCCCCGCCCAAAAGGCCCAGAAACATAGCGTTGCGAAACCCGTTCACCAAATGACCTGCCGAACGTCAACGGCAGCCCAGGAGTCGCTACCGATGCGTCCACTGAACTGGCCAATGTAGTCAATGGGCATAATCCATCGTCCTGCATGAATTGGAAGGCGAGCAACTCGCCAACGTCTTCGACATTCAGCCCTAAACGCCCAAGATAAGCAGCGTTGTTATCCAGCATTGTCACATAACCGCCCCAGGTTGTGCCGACCTGATTAGAAAAGGACATCCAAATGGCATTCCAGGCGTCCGCCGGGATGGTGGATGGCTCCAAAGAATATTCCTGCGACGACCAGTCCACCGGCGTTGGGTCGGTTGCTTGAATCACGCCGAGATTCCAATTCACAGGCGGATAACTAAAATTCCAAGGTTGCTGCCAGCCAGCGTAATAGGTTGGGAAATTAAAGTTCTCTCCAGGTTGTAAAACACCCGGTGTCCGTCCCGACCCTAGGAATTGAATCGAGTGCGAAAAGCCACTTGGATTTGCGGAAGTGTAAAGTCCTTGTGCTACCAAACCGCTGTTCTCCGTCAAAAGGGCTCCTTGGGTCCCGTTCTGCGTGGCTGTCAAGATCACAAGCGGCGCGAGCATAGCCGCGTCACCCTTGTTGCCGTATTCGGAATAAACAGTGGAGGGCGCATGGTATCCGACATAACTTGGTAACGTAAGCGAAGTAACCAGATTGGGAGCCGCATTTGACAAAACCTGGAAAGAATTGGGCAAGATTCCAAAAGCCCCCGAAGCTAAAGAAGCGCGGACGGAGTAAAGTCCTGGCGGCAAAGCTCCTGCGGCCTCGGTAATTGTTAGTTGTGTAAATGAATCCACAGACACAGACGTCGCCTGATACACGTTGCTCGAAGTATCGATGAATTCAACTGAACTCGTCGAGTCGAATCCCGCCCCAGTCAGAGTGAGTGTTGACGCTGCATTTATCCCTGTGCTGTTTGGTGTGACAGAAGCCAACAGAATGGCAGAGGCTGAAGCCTGCATCGTGAAGTTTCCAGGCGTTTGAATGTTGTCGCCATAAACCAGCACATACCAAGTTCCAACCGTGGCAAGTGGGATAAGAACGCTTTGATTAGGTGTTAAAGGCGTGGTCGAACTGTAACTAAAGCTCGAAGGAGTGGGCGGTTGGCCAAATCCAACATATACACTAGCGTGGTTGTTTGTCACCAAATTGCTCAAGGAGATTTGAAGCGGCGTTCCTGCCGTGACATTGAATTGGAACAACATCGCCTGACCACTGCCTACCCATTGTCCTTGGTAAACGGTTCCTAGCGCTAAATTTGTTTGGATGGTCTGGAGAAGTTCAAAAGCATAAACGACACCGTATTGGCCGTTCTGACTATGCGCAGTGATTGTGTAGTTTCCAGACGTTGGCAAAGTGATAAAGCTTGAATCCGTTGTCAGGTTCGTGAAGCCCAGCGGACCACTGGGGCCTTTAAGGTCAAAGCCAATACCAGGGCCGGAGATGTTAACCAAGTGGAAGCGAATTTGATTTCCAGCCGACGCAGCGAAATTCCATTCATCGACGCTGTAGGGTGATTCAATATCGCCGGTTACAATTTGGTTGAGGACTATGGAGCCCACGTTGGGGGTCGTTTGCCAGACCGTAACAATATAGTGCCCGGTGCTGCTTGGAAAACCGGGAGGCGCATGAATCTGGACGCTGTAATTGCCATCGTTGGTGATTGCAATGTTAGATAGCAAGACGGTGGCGCCACTGGACACATTCGTGGCTGAAGCGATTACTGCGGAATTAGTGTTCACAACTTGCACCTGCACGTAGCTAAGGTAGGGCGCAACTCCGGTATCACTTCCGGGATCAACCAGCACTGTGTAATTCTGACCTGCCCTAGCGAAGAAGGTCCATTGGTCCAACTGGCCAGCAGTGGCAAGGTTCCCCAAGGTCGGAGCACCAAATCCAATCGGCCCGCTATTTGGGACTTGCGTCACTGTGCCATTGAGTATTGTGCCCCCAGACTGGAAAGCCCGCACATACACATGGAAGCCATTCAAATTTAGTGTAGTTCCCGCTGGCACAACCAGCGAGTTTGCATAGAGTGCTTCAGGCCCGCTCCCTGAAGAATTGTGGTATTGGTCAATCAGCTTAACGTAGGTGTTGTTGGCCAACACAACCGAGCCGTAACTGAAATTGTGAATGAATCCAACTTGGGAAGTTCCGAAGTCTTGCCCCATCACTTCCAGCAATTGAGGAGAGGAAGCGGTTCCTGCGCCGTTCAAGATCAATGTGCCAAGCTCGTTGAATTGGCCGGGACTCACGGTATTACCCAGCAGACTGCCACCGACATCAATGGTGCCTCCAGACTGAATCGAAACGGGACTAAGCGTGCTTATGAAGATTGACGTGCCGAGCGACAACACGTCCCCGTTGCCCGCCTCGATTGTTCCTTGATCAGTGAACCCTTGGGCATTGACGAGGATGATGCCGCCGCTGTCCGAGGAGATGGTTCCCTGGTTGACCACGCTCACATTTTGCGGAGTGCCGTAGAAGGGGCTGTAACCAATGTAGCCGTTCTGCCCACGCACCGTCATCCCGCTGCCAATCGTCAGCGTCGTGCCCGCTCCCGACACAACCAGCGCGTCGCCCGTGATTAAACCATAACCATAACCACCATACCCGAACACCACCGTCCCGTTGCCGCCCAAGGTCTGGCTGCCCGAAAAACTGATGGCTCCGTAGTTGCCGTTGGTCGGGTTGCCCACCAGCGCCGTCCCGTTCAAGGTCAACCCGTTCACCACCGCCAGGTTCGCCCCGTTGTAGGTGTTGCCCGCGTCCAGCGTCCCGTTCAACGTCACCCCGTTCAACGTCGAACCACCGCCTTGCACAATCAGGGAAGCCCCGTTGGTCGTCACCACCGTGCCGCCCTGCACCGTGCCGCCGCTCAGCACCCATGAACCCGTTTGCGCGTTGAGCGTCAGGGGCGTGCCGGAGTTCACCAGTGTCCCTGTCAGGTTCACCGTCCCGCCGCTGCGGTTGAAGGTGCCCAAATTGGCCAATGTAAACGTCCCGCCCAAGTTCACCGTCGAGTTGGTTGCGTTGATCGTGCCAGAGTTGGTCCAGCTTCCGTTAAAAGTCAGCGCCCCGCCGTTGACCGTCAGCACTTGGTTGTTCACCCCGTTCCCGTTGAGGGTCAGACTCCCGGTGACCGCCAGCGCCTGATTCAACTGCCAGTTCCCATTGAGCGTCAGTGTGCCGCTGCCGCTGACCGCCAAACCCACCACGTTCGTCAGGTAGTTGAGATTCAGGCTGCCACCGTTGCTCATGGCCACCGACCCGTTGTTCACCAGCGGTTGCGCATTGACGAGGATGATGCCGCCGCTGTCCGAGGAGATGGTTCCCTGGTTGACCACGCTCACATTTTGCGGAGTGCCGTAGAAGGGGCTGTAACCAATGTAGCCGTTCTGCCCACGCACCGTCATCC
>Ga0302281_10002493_pt1 | contig 12947 bp, 12 predicted proteins | sample III_Fen_E1_2_FD_198762 | JGI IMG/M metagenome (GOLD analysis project Ga0302281, IMG submission 198762) | Peat permafrost microbial communities from Stordalen Mire near Abisko, Sweden - III_Fen_E1_2 | ecosystem: Environmental > Terrestrial > Soil > Wetlands > Permafrost | place: Sweden: Abisko...
TTGGCCTGAAATCCAGGATGCAGCTTTCCAACATCGTGCAGAAAGCAAATGACCGCCAAGCGCTCCAGCACCACCGGGATTAAAGTCTCACCTGCGGATTGCTCCAGACGAGACCTAAAAACAGGCAAGGATGCAATCACCTCGAAGCAGGCCGCCACGTCTGCACAATGATGAGCCAGATGGTGGTATTCTCCGGTGACCTTATCGAACTTGGCCCATGGGTTTCCATAAAACTGTTTAGCTTGTTCGTCGACCATATTCTGAAACTATCCCCGTGCGTGGAGGTAAACACTCTGCCCGACCATCATACGAGTCTGATCCGAAGTTTTGTTACTTCGTGTCATTCTTAGCGAACAAGCGACGTCGGCGAGAGTTTTCCGCCGTCGGTACGGGATGCAGTATCTCTGCAAGATCAAGAGCCGAGGTGTGCGCGGCCAACAGCAGCACCAGCCCCGCACAGCGAGCATCCTCGACTGCATCATGCGCTCGATAAGATAAGCCAAAATTCTGGGCGAGGCTGGTCAATTTGTGGTTGGCAAGATGTGGCCAGACCTGGCGGGCGATCCTACACGTATCCACCCATCCCATAATGGAGATCGAGGGCAACCCATACCGCACGTCGGCAGCCTTCAGAGCCATGCGATCGAAGTATGTATGACTGACGACCATGCGATCTTCAAGTAGGGAGCGGAGTTTTGGCCGCAGCTCGGGCCAGATCGGTGCAGCCGAGACATCCCGTGGCCCGATCCCATGGAGTTGCGTATTAAATGGTAGAAATGAATCTTCGGGATTGACGAGTTCACTCAACGTCTCGACAAGCACCCCATCGCGAAAACAGGCCACGCCGATCTGGCAAATACTCGCAGACCGTTGATTTGCTGTTTCCACGTCGATGACGACAAAGTCCATCTTCATCCCCTTCTAGAACTCTGAATTTTACAGTAAACCTCAAAGCTCCTTCAGGTGTCAGAAATCTTTCATGGAGCGATCAGATGGTCACGACGGAGTTGGTTCTACGGTGCTTCACTCCAGCATGACGATGAAGTTTACCCCAACCCGTCGCAGATATGCCGATGCAGAGCTGATCCGCATCCAACGACGATTCGTTCATAGTTGGTTTTCTTCTGGACTGAAAAAATGTACATTGTTTCCGCCGTCTGGTCAATCAAAACACGATTGCGACACCTTTCGCGTCAAAAATATATACCACTACGGCTGGTCTAAAAGGCCCGTGAAATACGGTCGGCTAAAATACCTATTTTCAGCGATCCATTTGATCAATATCAGACAGTCAAGAAGCTACAGGTTGCGGACTGTTTGAGCCACTGAGTCGAAGCTGAAATGCCCTGAAGGAATTCATTATGCCTGACCTGAGTGCTCTAATATGAATGAAGTCTGTAACTGTAAAAGGTGAGGATCTACGATGGCGAACAGATATGGAGAAGCGGCACTCATGGCGGCCCGGCAACAGACGTCTACCAACATCAGCCCAGTGTTTCTATGGGAAAGCGCGATGGAATCGCTGTATCCCACGAGCGTTGCGGCGCGAAAGAAAGGCTGCCCGCGCGGAGCTTTCCTAGGCCTTTGCGAAGAGGGCTTAGTGAAGGGTATTCCGGCAGGTGATTACACGGCATCGAAAGAAAATAAGGCCTATGCAGTACGCGCCGCAGCATTACTTGCTGAAGGAAAGCAGAGCTGGTCGACAAGCACGCTATGGCAGACAGTAACGGACGATCTTGGAAAAACACATAATAGCCAGATGGATGTCGTGCTGGCGCTTTGGAAAAACGGCCTAATCCTTCGGAGGGACGGCGCGTGAGTTGGCAGCCGGAACATCGGTGGCATGAATGTTTCTTTCCGTAGAGCTTGCTAAAATTGTGCCAATGCTTCCCGGGTCTCTGACCGCTTGGACTTGTATATCAGTGGGGGCCCCATCCTTGCGGTTTACTTGTTCTTGCCGCAAGGGGTGGAGGCAAAAATTCACGCGGTCAGAGACCTAGTGTCTACAGGGTTAACCTGACTATAGCCAAGAGCGACATAGGCTACGGAGCGTGGGCGCATGTCGACGGCTGAAGTGAATCAGTGATTGTTTACATCTGTGAGTTGGAGTGATCGGAGACGCAGTAGAGGCGGCGGGTGAGGAGAATATCCTGATCTTCTGCCGCTCTTTTGTCTAGCTTTGATTCCTGCTAAATCAGCGAGATATGACCTTAATTCGTCGGCCTATCCTACGCGGGATCTCAATCACTTCAAATTCATTTTTTATTCGTTCAAAAATATCTCCGATTGCCAGACGCACAATCTCCTTCTGCCAGTTATATACAAAGATCGGCACCAACCATGCAATGAACGTTGGAATGCACATGACGAGAATCACCCAGAAGGTAGACGATGGACGGTAGCTCACCTCGGCAACGAAGAGGAAGCCGCCCTCTTTGGGGGCCACCGTGAAACGAGTCTGATCGAATCTAACGATTGAGGCAAGTGACGGTTCAATTCTCTTGGCAATGAGGCTGACTTCGTCCGTGAGATTAACTTTCGCAGAGACTTTGGCCAGTTGTTCAAAGAGTGCGCAGATGATCGTCGTTATATCTGCCTGAGTTCGAACTTGCTCGCTTACTTCAAATTTCATATGCCTTCCGTTGCTTTAATGTCGATGAACCTACTCTGCGGCTCGGCAGTTACGGTACTCTCGTCAATTCAAGGGTGGCGGACTCCAAGTCTATACTGCATGACATTGCACAGCCCGCGAAGTATTGCCTATGTTGGATTCGTTCACCAACCGACAGACAGTCGCACGAGACACGCCATGTTTCTTGGCGACCAAAGTGAGGCTCATCCCGGTCAGCCGATCTCGAACGATAGCTGGACGGTCGACGTCGAGCGGAGCTCTGCCGATGCGGCGGCCATCAAGTTTGGCTCGGCGCATGCCTGCACGAACGCGCTCTACGATTAAGGACCTCTCGAGCTCTGCCACGGCGGAGACAATGATCACAATCGCACGCCCCAGTGGACCGTCTGTGTCAATCGCTTCGCGCTGCGAAAGGAACTGAATGCCGAGGTCATTCAACTCGTCCAGCACCTGAAGAAAATGCTTGGTGGATCTCGCTAAGCGATCACAAGACCAGACAAGCACTACATCGAAGCGGTGCCGATGGGCGTCCTTCAGTAGGCGGTCTAGTGCGGGCCGCCTAGCTTTAGTGCCAGATACTCCATGGTCGGTGTACTCATCGACAATCTCGAATCCGCGCTGTGCTGCGAACTGCCGAAGCTCGTGCATCTGAGTCTCAGGATGCTGGTCCAGCGTGGATACGCGGATATAGAGGCTGGCCCGTTTCATTGCGCACACTCCATTTGCAATGAACTGGTGAAGCCAGCCCGGTTGTTTCGCTTGGAAGAAAGTTGAGATGTCCGCCGCAGAGAGAGTACGCCGGATGAAAGGTCCTCCACGCAGATCTCGCGGTTTTCCTCAAATGCCATCTGTCCGGCAATAATGTACGCCTCGCGCAGTTGAGCAAATGAAAACCCACTGGAGTCAGCGACTACTGCATCAAGGGTTGCTACCGTGAATTGCTTCTGCATACGAATGAAGTACTCGCGGCGCAGCATTGGCGATGGATCAGCAAAGTGTACTACACGATCGAAACGTCCTGGCCTCCGCAGAATCGCAGGATCAAGGATCGTCGGCTCATTGGCTGTAGCAACCGTGATGATACCCTCGCCCGTTGCGACACCGTCCAGACAGTTCAGAAGTTGTTGCAGACTAACCTTACACCTCGACTCGCCGGTACGCGGAAAGGCGCGATCAATATCCTCGAGCAGAATCATCGCGGGAGCATGCTTGACCGCACGCGCGAAGACGCGTTCCAAGTCGCCGTCATCTATCTGGCTGTCGAAAAAGCGAATGGTATACGCGGTCAGCCTCCCGCTGGTCAGCATCGCCCGGACCGCCGTGCTCTTGCCATTACCGGGTGGCCCATGCAGGAGATAACCTCGGCGGAACGGCAGACGCATCCTGCGAAACCATGGCTCACGCTGGAAGAATGATTCGAAATCATTCTTCAAGAGAGACACGACATTTGGATCGAGTACGAGTTGATCCCATTCGCATCGCCGAATATTTTGTGCGATACCGTTATGAGTATGGAGCTTGGGTTCACCATCGGACTTACTGAGTTCTTCCAACAGATGGAGTACTTGTTCTGCTGCTTCACGTCTAATGACCAAAATCTGCGCAGTGTTTTCGCGGTCGCTACCCGGACCAGCGTGATAGGACACTGCCATTGCTATAAGAGGCGATATAAATCCTCGTACTATAAACGCGATGGGGCAATCGTCCCATCCGAGAGAATAAGGATGTCGGGACTCAACACCGGAGAGTAATTCATCAAAGTTAAACGTTCCCTTGTTGGCATCAGCTTGGAGCATTGGAGCGCATGACGGCGGGATTTCGACCGACTCAAGGAGGTCAACGAATCGGTGTACGGATTTATCTTGAGCATCGTCGAGATTTATATTGAGGAGACGCGGAATCGCCGCATTAATGAGAGATATGTCGCACTGGACAATGACGGCCTCGTAGATAGGCAGACCAAGGGTTTTCTCGATCCAGATTGTATGGAGGTCGAGAGCCTGTCGAATGAGTGCAGGACGTGTGGCAAACTCGTGCGTTGACATCTTCATCGGTCCCTTTGCGCGAGCCTGATGAGGGATAACCCAGATCATTTCTTTGAGGCGCTACTGGTCTTCCCCGCTCACCTCAGGAACCTACTTCAGCGGGTAGGTGATTGTGGAATTTTTCCGGAGATTCCACTGCTAAATGCTGTCACTGTAGGTTTTACCTATGGACAGAGAATGCAATCAAAAGCCACATCTGCATAAATTCCTCCCCGTCGACAAAGCCACGCCAAGCATCTCGAAGAATCTGGTGCATGCGACATCTCGTACTGAAAAGCAAGTTGTCAAGATACAAGAGGTCTGCGAGGGAACATCTGACGCACTCCAAGAACTGCGTCATGGCATCATATACCTACTCTTCGAGACGCTCGATATGATCGACTTGAACACCAATACGCTGGCTATTCGCATCGAAGAATCGATCCACATAGTCAAAGATCTCAAACAGCGCGAGACAGATCGGCTTACCACAGAGAGGTTAATTGAGATCCTCGAAAAACTACGCCCGCAGCTACAGCCCTGAATGGTTGGAACAGAGATTGAAATCCAGCCAAAACTCCCAAGTCAACCTATTGAGTAGGAAAGTCATTTCACCTCCCGTTGGTCCCCCGAGAAATTTGAAGCATACGACAATCGTCTGTATATCCGACACTCATGAGCTCCATCGTGAGCTTGACGTGCCGGACGGGGACATCCTCATCCACGCTGGCGACTTTACTATGTTCAGCAAAAGCGCGGCTGCCATCCTCGACTTCAACGACTGGCTCGGGAAGCTACCTCATCGCTGGAAGATAGTAGTTCCTGGCAATCATGAATTTTTCCTCGAGACTGATCCCTTCCAACGCAAACTGCTCTCGAACGCCACCGTTCTGATTCATGAGGCGGTTGAGATTATGGGACTCAGGATCTGGGGATCGCCGACCACTCCGCTATACGGCGGAGCTTTCGGACTGAGTTCGGCAGCAGATCGAGCTAAGTTATATGGCAAGATTCCAGACGATGTCGATATCTTAGTCACGCACGGACCACCCCACGGGATTCTCGACCAATCGCCAGTAAATCCACACCACGCCGGTTGTCCAGAGCTTCTGAAAGCAGTCAAGAAGCTAAAGCCAAAGTTGCATGTTTTTGGGCACATTCATAGTGCCCACGGGACGTTGAGCACCGACGACACGCTTTATGTGAATGCTGCACTGTTGGGGCCGGACGACGACCCTGGCGCGTCTCCAATAGTGATTCGGATACCTTGGGTCTCACGTCAGGTTTAAGCTGGTTGACCGTGCCTTAGCGAGCGATGTAGTGGCTTCGCTTCGCCAGCCGCCGCGTGGTCAATGCCAATCTGCCCTTTGGCGGTAGTCACTAAGTTCATACATGCTCATCGGCCTCTCGCGACTCAAGATCCAGCACGTCCTGCTCCGTCACCGGAAGGATACTCTTCCGGCCACAACTACTGCGATGTGCGTCGTAGTCCTTGGCTCGCATCAGGTGACCAGCCCCACACTTGACCACGTCCATGAAGACTTCCGGTCGGGCATTCGCTCGCAGCCGTGCCAGCACTTCGGATTTCCCGGTCCTCACTACCTCGGATTCCTTAGCCGCACGCATGACCTCTTGACGCGCTCTACGGATCTTCCGAATTTCCATGTACGGACCCTGGATGGACTGCTCCCATTGCTTATCTTTCAACTCGGTTGCATCAGTGAGATCAGGGATGTGATCTGGCTTCAGTACATCCTCCTCATCGGGTCGAAGCGAGCATCCTTGGATATAGTATTCGTCGAATACACTCTCGGCGACGATATAAGGGGGACCCTCGAACCAGCCTTCGGTTGCGGCATCTTTACCTCTCAGTGTCCGAAGAGTGGGCACTTCACTTGGATCGCTGGAGCACCTCTGAACCTCGACGCTGTCGATGCAGATTGCGAGAATCGTGCGTGTCCCGATATCCGTGCAACGCCACGCCCGCCCGCTACACCAGAAAGTTTCACCAATACGGAACTCTGAATGCTTCATTGAGAGATTATGCCCGACTTGACTTGCGGCTCACAAATTTAGCACGACATCACAATCAGACTTGCCGCTGATCGGCTCGGTGCTGGATCGTGAAGTCGATCGCCGCATGGACCTGTTCAAGCCATGGATCTGCATTTCGTCGCTTTTGCTGCTGCGGTTGCTTTTGCTTTCAAACGGTTGCGAAAAGACCCCTTTGAGGGGCCTGCAACCGTAAAGCTTCCGACTTGCCGGAGGATATTTACTGCTTGGTTATAATCTTGCGAAGAAGTCTCCATATGGCTGCCTTGATCGAAGCTTTCCTCTCTGTGTTCGACACCGATGCTCAGGTTACCTGGACGCTGGATGGTCCTTCGACCGCGATAGCCGCCTTTGCGATAAGCGGGTTCCGGGTTCCACCACCTTCAGTTCGATGTCGGATCAGTGGCAAACCTCTGTCGACGTCATCGCCGGACAGTGCCATACAGTCCCGATTGAGACCTCAATCGGAATTCTAAGTAGCATCTTCCATAGTGTGCTCGAATTCCTCGAACCGATGGAAAACGCCACCTCCATCCATGGTCCAGCGAACACCTTTGGCATCGGGAACTGACATATCGAAAAGTTCTCGCCAATTTGGGGGAGCAGGGCTTCTGGAAAACGGATTATGTTTCGGGTTGAGTTCGCATTGGCAGTCAGCGTTGTGAACGAGGAAGCCGGTCTCGCCGACGAAGTAGTCGTGGTTTTGATCGACGGTGAAGTTGTAGACGGTTTCCTGGCCTAACTACGGCGCCGACTGGGAAACACTACTCCGACAACAAGTGGCGGGACTCGTCATAGATGTATCCAAGACATCGTAGACGCATCCCATACACGGTACCCCTCATGATTTCATCAGGTCACATTGTTCATGAAAAACCTCAACCGCATCATCTTCACGGTCAAAGTATCGCTCCCAGAAGCCTGATTCAGACCATGCCTTTGGTCCGAGGCTGAAGTCACCGCAAGCCTCCTTTTTGACAATCCAGATGTGTGGAACCGTCTCCTCCGTAATTTCAAAGAGTTCACCCGAGAACATCGCAGGAGTAAATTTATCGTCGCCCAGCAGCCGGAGAAGAACGCCTCTAGAGGCGTCGATGTACAAGCAAAGAACCATGTACTCCCGTCCAACCGTCAACCACCCGTCACTCTTCAACGGCTTTCCTTGGTTGTCCAACAACTTCACACACTTGACTCTCAAAGCACATACCTCACTTGTAGAACTGGAATCCACAGTTCATGACTGCCTTGAAATCGCGTCCAAAGTAGTTTTCTCCTGTCTGAGCATTCCTGTAAAAATGGGCTTGAAAATCTCCCGCAGGACTTTGAAACGTTCCCGTTGCCCATTTTCCAAATCCACCGGGAATGCCTGAGTTTCCAATTTGCCCTGGCGGGATGATCTCTCTCGCACCATTGATTGCATCATCGGTCAAACCGAGACCATCTTCTGTCCACGGAGACCCTGCACTCTCTTGCCTCAATTGCTTGCAAAGGCACTCCTCGTTGTGTACGAGGAACCCAGTTTCACCGACGAAGTAGTCGTGGTTTTGATCGACGGTGAAATTGTAGACGGTTTCCTGGCCTAAAATAGGGATAATTGCTGTGACCCTGCGCCAGTTGCCCTGAACGGTCTGCAAAAGATCACCCACTCGAATTTTACCGGATTTCAGCCATACTGCACCTTCGTAGCCGCGTTTTACCCAGAAAGGATGGATGGGGCAGGTTCATGCTGCGCCGTCCATCCCCTCATCACGATAAAACGGTGATGAACGGGGCACAGCTTCTCATCGCTCATGGTTATTCTTCAGAGACGACCTGCCTCTCGTCGTCAGTAAAGTCATCTTCGCAGATGCTCGACAATGTAAACTTTGGCCCACGGGACTCTATGCCCAGTATCCTATAGCTCGCCGACTTTGCACGAAGCTGACCCTTTTCAGCATTTTCCTTTCCATAGGGATACAGTACAATCGCATCCTGTAGCATTTCTCCCTCTAGTCGGAAATCGCGGGTAAAGCAGAGATTGAAAATCGAGACTTCTTTCAAGTCCAATTCGACTCCAATCACGTCGTCAAACTGAGACTGAATGACTAGACGCGCATTTGGAAGGTCAACGTCGCCAAACATCGAACCAGCCAGATCAACATATCCAGTGTTCAATAACATTGCTTCATGCACAAGCGCGTCATGCAATCCGCCCACCTTATTGATAAAAGCATCGAGCAGCTCTTTGTTTTCAATTCGCTTTTTGTCGTTCATTGAATCGGCTCCTAAAACGGAATATGCCCTGACCTCGGTCCCTTACCGCACCCTGGGATACTTCCACCATTGTCGTATGAATGATACCCTGGACCATGTCTCACTGTATCAGAGAACTCATATTGAAATGCTCGATATCCTGAGCTGTCGTAGGTCATAGCACCGAGGATATTTCCATTCCCATCATATTGGTTGATGATGCCATACGGCGCGGAAAGCTCGGGCGCACGACCAGCGAGATTATCCCAGTATTGTGCGTAGGCAAGGCTATCATCTACGTCGCATAGCTCCTTTTCGGCCTTTTCTAACTCCCCCTCGACCTCCGCACCTGTTTCTTCAACAGCGGGAGCCTCACCGCCCTCTAATGCGCGGTATTCAATCAAGTCCTCGCGCCCAAGCGGATCAATCCCGTTTACCGGATCACCATTGGCATAGAGGTACTTGTGTAATGAAGCAGAAATCCACGGCTGACCGTCTTCCGGATCGCGGCTCAGGAACCTGTCTGTTGCTGGGTTGTAGTATCTGGCGCGGAGATAGTAGAGGTTCAGGGCTGGGTCGTATTGTTCTCCTCTATATAGATAATTGTTTGGCGTGGTGCCGGTGGAGTTGAGTTGGTTGCCGAAGGCGTCGTAGCTGTAGGTATCCGTTACAGTGCCTGCGAGGTTGGTTAGTTGTCGTACACTTCCGAATCCATCATACCCGTAGAAGCTGGGCGTCCATGAATTATTTATTATCTGATCTTCGCTGATGCGTTGCAAACCGTAAGTGTACGTCCGCTGCACGACTCCGTTGACGCTCTCCTCATAGACCTGCGGCAGGCCGGTCGGGTTTACGTCGTCCTCCACGAGATACTTCGTCGTTACGCCGCCAACTGTCTCCGCGACGCGGTTGCCGAAGCCGTCATAAATAATGCTGACCGCGCCGTTGTTCATCGACATCAGATGATTCTCTGAGTCGTAGGCGAAGGTGCGGCCACCAGTGTAGGTGGTGTTGCCATTGGCGTCGTAGCTCTCTCGCGCGAGCCAGTCGTCGACGTTGAAGCTGTTCAGGTTCACCGTGGCGACACCCGACAGCGTTGAGCTGACCGAGGTGCGATTGCCCACTGGATCTAAATCATACCCAACTGCGCCATTGTTACTCGCAGTCGGGTCGTTGCTGACCGTCTCGTTGGTGAGGCGATAGATGCCGTCATAGCTCCATGCCAGCGTGCGCCCGGTCGACTCCGTCGCGGCGGTACGATTGCCCGTCGCGCCAAGTGTGTAGTTATAGCCAGCGACCGTCGATGAGCTAGCCGTCGTATTCAGTGCGGTCGGGCGATTCATGCTGTCGTACTGGATGGTCGATGTAAGTTGATTCGGATAAGTCGTCGTGACCAGATTGCTCGCCGTGTCGTAGGCGTAGGTGGTGGTGTTCTGGCCTGCGGGCAGGCGATTGTCCACCACCGTGCTGAGCCGGTTGAGTCCGTCGTAGGTGTAGGACATCGACGCCCCGTTCACGCTCGATGAGTAGATGGATGAGACGTTGCCTGCCGCGTCGAAGGTGTAGTTCAGCGTACCCTCCGGCGTGATCTTTGCCGTCTGTCGATCCAGCGCGTCGTAGACGTAGGTGGTGGTGCCGCTGGCGTCGGTGGTGGAGGCGTGCTTGCCCGTGGACGTGTAGGTGTAGCTGATGATCGGCTCGGTGACGAGGGTGGGATCTGGTGTGCGCGTCGTCAGACGATTGAGCACGTCGTAGGCGTAGGTGGTCGTCTTGCCGCTGAAGTGCGTGAGCTGCGTTAGATTGCCAGAGGCGTCGTAGGTGCGCGACTCCTGCAACGTGCCGTCGGGCAAGGTCTTGCCCGTCAGGTCGGAGAAGAGGTCGAAGACATTCTGCGTGGCGTGGCCGTTGGCGTCGCTGAGGCTGGCCAGATTGCCGAGAGGGTCATAGGTGTAGCCCGTGGTGTTGGCCGCGTTCGGACTGCTGACCTGCACCACGCTCTGCAACTGGTTGGCCGCGTCGTAGGCGTACTGCACAGTCTTGCCCGCCTGATCGGTAACAGCGCTCAGATTGCCCGGACCATCGTAGGTGTTGGTCGTCGAAGTGCCGTCGGGATAGAGCGTCTTGACTAGACGCTTGCGCGCGTCGTACTGGAACTGCGTGGTGTTGCCGTTGCCGTCGGCGCTGGAGATGCGATTGCCCGCCGCATCGTAGCCGTAACTGGTATTGCCCTTCACGCCGGAGATGGACGTGAGACGGCCCGCCGCATCGTAGGTGTAGTTGGTGACGTGGCCCAGAGTGTCGGTCTCGCTCTGCTTGCGGCCATCGTCGTAGTAGGTGGTCGAAGTCGTGCTGGCAAGCGGAGTCCCGTATGCCTTAGTCACCGACGTTTGGCGGCCAGAGAGATCGTAGACATGGTGCGTAACGTGCCCAGCCTGATCGGTTTCGTCGATGACATTGTTGCGGAAGTCGTAGGTCTTGGTTGTGGTTGTGACCGGCGTCGTGGGATAGGTCGTGGTCGTCAGCCGGTTCAGCGCGTCGTACTGGTAGCTGGTGACGTTGCCCAGAGCGTCCGTGTCGGTGAGCTTGTTGCCGTTCGCATCGTAGGTCGAACCGGTCGTCCTGCCCAGCGGTGCCGCAGTCTGCGTCAGATGACCGAAGGCATCGTACTGGTAGGTCGTCGTTACCGCAGTCACACTGGTGCTTGCATTGGGCAACGGCGGTGTCGACGTGACCTTCTGTCCCAGCGTGTTATAGGTGTACGAGGTCACACGGCCCAATGCGTCGGTGCGACTACCCATGTTGCCATAGCTGTCGTAGGTGAACTGGCTCGCCTTGGATGGCTGTGCGGTGATGTCATAGCCAATAGCCCCAGCCTGTAGAGTGCCATTCGCATTAAAGATAAAGCTGGCAAGCGTAGCAGGCGCACCGTTGATCGTGTCGGTCACGCTCAGCGGATTATAGCTGGCATCGTAGTTGAATGTACGGACGTTGCCTAACTCATCGGTCGTCGATGTGGGCTCGGAGTATTGATTGTAAGCGGTATAGCTAGTTGTGTTCACGCCCTGCGTGACAACCGGATAGGTCGAAGAAGTCTTGTTGCCGTTGGAATCGTACGTGTAACTCGTCGTATGTCCCAGTGGATCGGTCACAGAAGTTAGTTTATGGTTGACATTATAGGTGTTGATCGTCGTAAGACCCAGCGGATCCTTCGTACTGAGTAGCATACCGTAGCTATCGTAGGTCATCACGACCGTGCCAGTGCTTCCATTGGCATCTGCCGGATAAGTGACTGTGGTGGTATTGGCCGTCAGGTCATACGCGTAATTCGTAGTATTCCCCGTCGCATCGGTCACACTCTGCAAGCGCCCACTTAAGGAATTGCCACTGGCGTCGTTTGTGCCGCTGGGATAGTAAGCCGAACTGGGCAGAGCGTGGCAAAGTGCATCCGTGCCGCCGGTATACAGGTGATTCGAGTCGTAGGTGTAAGTGCTGGTATTTGGCTGAGTTGTGTTGGCGCAGAGCGCGGTGGTCTGAGTAGTATACGGATAGGTCACCGACGCAAGATTGCCTGAACCATCATAGGAATATGAATAAATATTCCCTTGCGGATCGGTAATCTGCGTAATGCGGTTACTTGAATCGCGCACGAATGGCACTGAGAGACCTGTGGTGCTGGTTATTCCGTTCGCTGTAATCGTTAATCCGTTACCGCTTAGATCCTGAATTGACTGTAGATTCCCGTTTGCGCTGATGGTGTACGAAGTACCAGATGGATCAGTATAGATGTATCCAGGAGGAGTGTAAAAATCGCCGCCGTAGCAGTAACCCGTGGACGTTAGAAGATCAAGCCCGTCTGCACAACCGGGAGCAGAATCCGTAAGTGTGCCGTAGAGCCCGGGCTCAGGGGTAAAGACTACATAGTACCAAGGAAAGATGCAGCCAATGAGCGGCGAGCATCCCTCCTGCTGGGGCGTGAAATAGAAAGTCTTTCGTTGACCACCAAGCGT
>Ga0302281_10002496_pt1 | contig 12944 bp, 10 predicted proteins | sample III_Fen_E1_2_FD_198762 | JGI IMG/M metagenome (GOLD analysis project Ga0302281, IMG submission 198762) | Peat permafrost microbial communities from Stordalen Mire near Abisko, Sweden - III_Fen_E1_2 | ecosystem: Environmental > Terrestrial > Soil > Wetlands > Permafrost | place: Sweden: Abisko...
CTTTTCCAGTTTCTCTTCCACAAAATCGCGGGTTACCGTAAATTCCTGTATGTCCCTTTCGGATGGCAGTTCGAACATAGCATCGTTCATGATGGCTTCGCAAATGGAGCGAAGTCCGCGGGCTCCCAACTGGAATTCGAGCGCCTTGCTAACGATGTATTCAATCGCGTCATCTTCGAATGTAAGGGCAATGCCATCGGATTTGAATATCTTTTTGTATTGCTTGAGCAGGGCGTTCTTCGGTTCCAATAAAATGGAACGCAGGGTTTCTAAATCCAGCGGATCGAGGTGAACCAGAACCGGTAAACGGCCAATCAGTTCAGGTATAAGGCCGAATGTACGGAGGTCGAGCGGTGAAATATGCTTCAGGAAGTTTTCCTTATCAATCTTTTGCTTGTCCTGCCCCTTCTTGAATCCTACCTTTGACTGGTTGAGGCGTGAGGCGATGAGCTTATCAATTCCCTCGAATGCGCCACCGCATATGAACAGGATGTTTGAAGTATCTACCTTCAACATTTTTTGTTCGGGGTGCTTTCTGCCGCCCTGGGGAGGCACCAGTACCTCAGTTCCCTCCAGCAACTTCAATAAGGCTTGTTGGACGCCTTCGCCGGATACATCGCGGGTAATAGATGGGTTATCGCCCTTGCGCGCTATTTTATCAATTTCATCAATATAGATAATGCCATGTTGAGCAGCGGCGACGTCGTAATTACAAACTTGCAAGAGGCGGGAAAGGATGCTTTCAACATCTTCACCCACATAACCCGCTTCGGTAAATACGGTTGCATCAACGATGGCAAAGGGGACGTTCAGGAATTTAGCGATGGTGCGCGCCAAAAGGGTTTTACCGGTTCCAGTTTGCCCGGCCATCAGGATATTGCTCTTTTCAATCTCAACATCGTCGTTCTTGGACTGGTTGAGGCGCTTGTAGTGATTATAAACGGCTACTGAAATATATTTTTTCGCATCATCCTGGCCAATGACATAGGAGTCCAGAAACTTCTTGATGTCCTTGGGTTTTACTGTGTTTGGCAGGTTGAATTGAAATTTTTTGTGCTTTTGGAACAGCTCCTCATCTATTATCTGCTGTGCCTGGCTGATGCAGTTTTCGCAAATATGGCCTTCGATGCCTGAGATCAAGATCTGCGTTTCGCGCTTCTTCCTTCCGCAAAACGAGCAACTCGGTTCATTTTCCTTCTTCATGATTCCCTGAATTGGTATTTGTTAAGATACGTAACTTACAAGAAAAGGTTGTAGCACTTTGTTAATTTTTCTTCGGTGTGCGCAACAATACCTCATCAATCATGCCATAATCCTTGGCTTCCTGCGCCCGCATCCAATAATCACGGTCGCTGTCCCTTGCTACCTTTTCGAGGGGTTGGCCTGAATGTTCGCTGATGATGGTATATAGCTCATCCTTTAACTTCCTTATCTCGTTTACCGAAATTTCAATTTCACTGGCCTTGCCACCTATGCCACCCAGGGGCTGGTGAATCATTACACGGGCATGCTTTAAAGCTGTGCGTTTTCCCTTTTCACCGGCGCACAGTAAAACGGCAGCCATCGAGGCGGCCATACCGGTGCAGATGGTAGCTACGTCCATGTTTACGTATTGCATGGTGTCATAAACACCCAAGCCAGAGTACACTTCGCCACCGGGGCTGTGGATGTAGATCTGTACATCGCTGCGGGCATCGCTGCTTTCAAGGAACAGCAATTGCGCTTGTATGATCGCAGCGATATAATCATCAATGGGTGTACCGAGAAATATGATCCGGTCCATCATCAGGCGCGAGAATACATCTACCTCGCGGAAGGGCATTTGCCGTTCTTCAATTACCGTGCGGGTTAAATTATCAATCTTACTGCCACCACTATATACCTTTTTTATATAGTTATCCAGGTGCATACTACTCATGCCGTGATGCTTCACCGCGTAGTTCTTAAAATCCTTTGCTTCTTTAATATCCATTGTCTTTAATTAATTTAAGGGCATCTAAAATGAAGTTGTTTTTTCAATAAAACAAATACTATCTGTTGTGTCGTACAAAGGTGGTTTGTATTTTAGAAAATAGCTGCAAAAACCCCTGCGACCCTGCTATTTTAAGGTCTTTTGGCTCAAAACCGGGAAATAATTTACAATTTTACCACTTCATAAAACAGCATCATGGACGAAAGCCAAAACCAACAACAATTGAACATCGAATTGCCTGAAGATCTGTCGGAAGGCATCTACTCTAACCTCGCCATTATATCGCATTCTCCTCAGGAGTTTGTGATTGACTTTATACGCGTTATGCCCGGTGTGCCGAAAGCGAAGGTAAAGTCGCGCATAGTAGTTACACCTGAACATGCCAAGCGCCTGATGAAGGCCTTAGCTGATAACGTGAAAAAATATGAGCAGCAATTTGGAGTGATTAACGATAAAGAGCAGCCTATTGTGCCTATGAACTACGGGCCTACAGCGCAGGCTTAGTTAATTAACTACTACATCCGTTCCTTCAAAAATGCCATTGCCTTTTTGTGGGCATCCTCGGTGGCCACTTTATCAAATTTTGGATTGCTTGGATTGGCAAAGGCGTGGTCATCATTGTAGCTATACACGGTCATTTTTTTGCCAGCCTTCTTCATATTATCCTGGAATGTTTTTACTACCTCTGGAGTGATGTATTTATCCTGCGTGCCGAAAAAGCCTATCACATCGCAGTGCAGGGTTTTTAGTTTGGCAAGGTCGGTTTCGGGCATTCCATAATACATTACACATCCCGCCGCCTGTGGCCCTGCAAGCAAGGTAGCCTGCAAGGACCATGCCCCACCCATACACCAGCCGATGGTATATATCTTTGCCTTTTTGCCCACCATTTCAACGGCGCCTTTAATAATGGCTTTGCTCCGGTCTTCGCTCATGCCACCCATCAGCTTTTGCGCATCCTCGCGGGTGGTAGCCACTTTACCATCATAGAGATCAATGGCATAGACATTCACATCAGGCAGTTCTTCGCTTAGCTTGTCGGCTTCCTGTTTAATATAATCGTTCAAACCCCACCATTCATGAAAAACAAAAAGTGTTTTGTTGGTAGGCTTAGATGCCTTTACCTCGTATGCCTGGGCATCCTTTCCATCGGTAGTTTTAAAATTAACCATAGCGCCCTTCGGATTTGCCAATGTAAATGGCAAAGGCTCCAGGTGCGACTTTGCAAACGATTCATTCATCGCCAGCAGGTTATTTTCATGATTAACGGAGGTATTAACGCAACAGGAATAATTCTGCGCGGAAAGGCTTCCGTATAGAACGGTGAGCAGTAACAATATTTTTTTCATACTTGTTTAAGTTGACGTTTAAAGTAGATTTTAATTGTAACCAGTTTGGAACTGGTGGTGTCCCGGTACGAAGATATAAAAGAAGTTATTTACAGAATAAATTTAAGGCAGTAATTCGCTGAAAAGAAAACTAAACCCATCTTTGCTTACACAACAATACAGGTCATGGATTTCTATCAAATCTCTCAGTTTAATTTTCCTACTACTATCCGCTTTGGTGCTGGTGTGGTAAAAGAGCTACCAGCTTATTTAAAGAAAAATGATCTTCATAGTCCGCTGGTTGTTACCGACCCAAACGTGGCGCAGCTTGGTTTCTTTAAAGAGATAATCAACGATTTAAAGAGTAATGGATTGTCGGTTGAAGTGTTCAGCGACATCCATAAAAATCCAGTAAAAAGTGATGTGTACAAAGGTACGGAGGTTTGGGATGCTACCAGGCGCGATAGCATTATCGGTATTGGTGGCGGGGCCGGGTTGGACGTGGCCCGCTCTATTGCGCTGCGTGTAAACCATAGGGAGGATTTATTTAAATATGACGACCTGATAGGTGGCGATATTTATGTAACGAATGATGTGCCTCACTTTATTACTATCCCTACTACCAGCGGAACGGGAAGCGAAGTGGGGCGCAGCGCCATTATTTCGGATGATACGACTCATCAAAAGAAAATTCTTTTCTCGCCGAAGTTGTTGGCTAAAATTGTTTTTGCCGACCCCTTGCTGACGATGGAACTTCCGGCTTTCATTACCGCAGCAACCGGGATGGATGCTCTGACACATAATATGGAAGCTTTCCTGGCGAAGAATTACAATCCTATATGTGATGGTATTGCATTGGAAGGAATGCGATTGGTTTCACTTTCCCTTGAAAAGGCAGTTAATAAACCCGACCTCGAATCGCGCTCGCAAATGCTGCTGGCTTCGATGATGGGCGCTATTGCCTTTCAAAAAGGGTTAGGAGTAGTTCATTCACTGGCGCACCCGTTGTCGAGTTTGCTCGATACGCATCATGGCCTCGCGAATGCAGTGAATATTCCATACGGAATGAGGTATAATATCGAGGGCTTCGAGGAAAAATTCAAACGCATGGCGAGGGCGCTTGAACTGAAGGAGGAAAATGGCGAAGGCGTGGTGAATTATCTTCTTGACCTCAATAAAAAGATACATATACCGCACCGGCTGCGTGAAATTGGCGTTAAAGAAGAGCACCTCGAAACACTGGCCGGGCTGGCTTTTGCTGATTTTGCCCACCCCAATAATCCCAAGCCCGTGAGCCTACAGGATTTCAAGGAACTTTATGAAGAAGCATTGTAAATTAGCAAGATGGACGACAAAATCACAATAGGAATAACTCATGCCGACGTTCGAAATGAAAATTACCTGCAATGGGTGAAGGGCAACGGCAGCAATATTGAGATCATTGAACTAACTGCTGAAAAGCAGAACTGGGATGAGATAGAGGATTGTGATGGCATTGTACTAACCGGTGGTGTGGATGTGCATCCCCGCTTTTATGATAGCGAGCGGACCGATTATCCTAACCCGCCGGAGCATGGATTTAATGAAGCCCGTGATGAATTTGAAATGCATGTGTTTGAAACGGCGCTGAATTTTGACCATCCGGTACTTGCCATTTGCCGTGGTTTGCAATTAGTGAATGTATCCATGGGTGGGGACCTGATACAGGACTTGCAGGAAGCGGGCAAAAATGATCACCGCCGCAAAGAAGATTGGGATGAACAACATTCCATTACCATAACAGCAGGGTCTCTTCTGCACGAGTTGACAGGTTCAAATTCCGGAAATATAAACAGTGCACACCACCAGGCTGTAGGAAGGTTAAGCGATGAATTGATGGTGAGTAGTGTTTCGCCCGATGGCGTGATCGAAAGTATAGAATGGAAGGAGAAAGTAGGCGAGCCCTGGATGCTTGCTGTGCAATGGCACCCTGAAAGAATGAAGGATGGAGCTACTAATCCCTTTTCGAAAAATATACGCGAAAAATTCCTGGAAGCGGTAAAAATAAAGAAGAATGAAGGTCATCAATCCAGCCACTGAAGAGGTTATTGCCGATTTGAAGGAGGACACCGCGAAAACGGTAGAACAAAAATTCGAACAACTTAAAGAGGGACAAAAATTATGGGGCCGTATGCCCTTACATGAGCGAGTTGTTATCATCAAACGATTTGCCGATCTACTAAAAGAGAATATCGAAGAGTTGGCAAAAATTCTCACTTCCGAGGTTGGCAAACCTTTACAGCAATCGCGTAATGAAGTAAATGGCGCTTGCAACCGTATCAAATGGCTAACCGAAAATGCCGAAAAGTATTTGAGCGACGAAGTAATGAGTCGCGAAGGCGGGTTAACAGAGAAAATAGTTTACGAACCACTTGGGGTTATATGCAATATCAGCGCCTGGAATTATCCATACCTGGTAGGAACTAATGTGTTTGTTCCGGCTCTATTAGCGGGCAATGCGGTGATGTATAAACCCTCCGAATTTTCGTCCCTCACCGGGCAGGAAATCGAGAAGTTCTTTAAAAAGGCCGGGGTGCCGGATGATGTTTTTCATCTTGCTGTTGGTACTGCTGAAACCGGCAAGGCTTTATTGGAACTTTCATTCGATGGCTACTTTTTTACCGGTTCGTATAAAACCGGTCAATACATTTATGAAAAAGTAGCACTAAAGATGGTGCCCTGTCAGCTGGAATTGGGTGGTAAGGACCCATTATATGTGGCAGATGATGTAAGCGATGTTAAAAGTGTAGTAGCAGCAACCGCCGATGGCGCTTTTTATAATAACGGACAAAGCTGTTGCTCGGTGGAACGTATATATGTGCATGAGAAAATTTATGATAGTTACATTGATGAATTTGTCAAAGAGGTTAAAGGCTATAAATCAGGCTCACCGGAAGAAGAGGGAGTTTATCTTGGCCCCTTGACACGGCCGCAGCAGGTACAATTTTTGGAAGAGCAGGTAAAGGATGCGGTGGCCAAGGGAGCGAAGATATTGACTGGCGGCAAACGCACAGGTAATAAAGGATATTATTTTGAGCCTACTGTTTTGACGAATGTAGATCACACGATGAATGTGATGAAGGCAGAATCCTTTGGGCCTATCATTGGTATTATGAAGGTAAAGGACGACGATGAAGCAGCCCGATTGATGCAGGATACAGAGTATGGGTTGACGGCGGCTGTTTATTCATCATCGGAAAAGCGAGCTGAAAAGATCCTTTCACAAGTTAACGCGGGCACCGGCTACTGGAACTGCTGCGACCGGGTAAGCGCTACCGTGCCATGGAGTGGAAGAGGGCATTCAGGATTTGGAGCTACCCTTTCACATGCTGGTTTACGGGCTTTTACCCACCCCAAGGCCTACCACTTAAAGAATTAAAGCAGTCTTTATTCCCCCTAAAGTTTTCATCTTTGCCGCCTTAAATAATTGCAAACAAATGAAGGGAAGTGTTTATTACAGCGAATACCTGCAACTTGATAAAATACTGAAGGCGCAACAACCGGAAAGCAGCAAGGATGGCAGAAAGCCTGCGCATGATGAGATGTTATTCATCATCATCCACCAGAGCTACGAGCTTTGGTTCAAACAGATATTGTTCGAGGTGCAGTCGGTGATGGATATTTTATCGCAGCCTAATATCCATGACAACTCACCGGATATGTTCGTGGTGAATCACCGGTTGAAGCGGGTCAATACCATTTTGCAGGTATTGGTGGATATGATCAGTATACTAGAAACAATGACCCCGCTTGATTTTCTTGATTTCAGGGATATGTTGCGGCCAGCTTCGGGCTTTCAAAGTATCCAGTTCAAATTGCTGGAGGCATACCTGGGCCTGCGAATGGAGCATAGGCATGGAAAGGAATATTATGTCAGTCAGCTAAGGACGGAAGACACAGAACAAATAAAGGCTGCTGAGGGGAAAAAGGCGCTGATAGACCTGGTCAACGACTGGCTGGAGCGCACGCCGGTTTTTGACAAGGATAAATACTGGAAGGATTGGACGGCCACTTCACCGGTTCATCCGTTTTGGGAGCAGTATGCTAAAACGTATTCTGAAAGTTTGGTGGAAGGGGAGAAGTTCAATCTTTCGCGCTTTGAGGAATTGATGTTGAGTGATGAGAAGAAGGCAGAATGGGCGCTGAGCCCTAAGGCCCGAAGGGCAGCCCTGTTTATAATGATGTATCGTGATTACCCGCTGTTTCAACTTCCATTCCAGTTGATCAATAATTTGTTAGAGATAGACGAGGGCCTGGCTACCTGGCGCTACCGGCACATGAATATGGTGCGCCGCATGATAGGCGCGCGCACGGGCACCGGTGGCAGTTCGGGAAAGGATTACCTGAAGGGAGCGCTGGACAGGCATTATATATTCAGCGAGTTTGCCGAATTGACCAGCTTTATGATAGAGCGCAATAAGTTGCCGGAGTTACCGCCCTTATTGAAGGCGCGGCTGGGGTTTGAAAACTAAGTGATATGGAAAAGAAGACCGGTCGAAACTTCTGGGTAGTCTTTGCGCTGCTTATCATACTGGCGGCCATTGCCACCATTGGCAATATAAACGAGTATATGAAGATGAATAAGCTGAATACGGAAGGTAAAAGAATATTGGTACCGGTTGACAGTGTAGTGGATAAGGGCAGCAAAAAAGAGATCTTCGTCAGGTTTTCGATAGACGGGAAGGAGTTTAAGCTGAGTAAAAAGGTAAAATCGCAGGTTGCTAAAGGAGACTCGGTACCGGTTTATTATTTGCCTGGCAATCCATCCAACAATGGTATTGCAGAGGAGTAATATTATGTCGCCATTACATCCTTGACTAACAACTGCAACTTTATATTTCCATTCCATTCGTTTTCGTCGATGTGATAAGTAATATCAAATGGGCCGGATTTAATAATGTTCAATTTTGGCGCTAAACCAAATCCTATGCCATCCATCAATTCGCGATTGCCCTTGCGGATGGAAAATTTGACGTGCTCTTCCTTCACTATCTTGCTCCATCCACTATCGCGTACCCCGCGCGTTACGAAGATGGGGTTCATGTTCTCGGGCCCAAAGGGCGCCATTTGTTGCAGAATGGTGTAGAACTTTGGAGTTATGTCTTCTAAGGATAACTCAGCATCGATATCCAGCTCCGGCACCAGTTGTTCGTCAGTGATCCGTTTTCCTACCACCTCCTCGAACCGGTGGACGAACGCATTTACATTCTCCGGTTGCAAGGTAAGGCCTGCGGCAAATTTGTGACCGCCGAATTGTATCAATAAGTCGCGGCATTCATAAATAGCTTCGTAGAGGTCAAAGTTTTTGACCGAGCGCGCCGAACCGGTTACCTTCCCCTCGCTTTGCGTAAGCACCACGGTGGGACGATAATAAGTTTCGGTTAAGCGAGAGGCCACGATGCCTATAACTCCCTTATGCCAATCGGGGTTGAACACGACCGTTGATTTCTTACTGATCAAATTCTCATCCGCGGAAATTATATCCAGGGCCTGTGCGGTGATGGTTTTATCCAGGTCCTTACGGTCGGAATTCATCTTGTTCAGATCGTAGGCGTTCGCCTCTGCATCAAAATCAATATGGTCTGAAATCATCAGCCGCACTGCATGTTTGGCGTCATCCATACGCCCTGCGGCGTTGATACGCGGACCGAGGATAAATACCACATCGGTAATATTCATCTCCTTCTGAACGCCGGATATCTCCATTAGTTTTTTAAAACCGGCAATGGGGTCGGTATTCAACTTCTTCAAGCCATGAAAGGCGAGTATCCTGTTCTCGCCGGTGATGGGTACAATATCTGAACCGATACTGGCGCAAACAAGGTCGAGGAACCGGTAGCATTTCTCCAGCGGTATTCCGTTCTGAAGGCAAAATGCCTGAATTAGTTTGAAGCCGATCCCACAGCCGCTCAATTCCTTATACGGATACTTGCAATCATTTCTTTTAGGGTCAAGAACCGCAACAGCCGCCGGTATTTCGGCACCGGGGTTGTGGTGGTCGCAGATTATGAAGTCGATCTGTTTGGTGTTGGCGTAAGCCACCTTATCGTTTGATTTGATGCCGCAATCGAGGGCGATGATGAGTTGAAAATTATTTTCTGTGGCGTAGTCGATTCCCCTGGTTGAGATGCCATATCCTTCCGTGTACCGGTTGGGTATGTAATAATCTATATTCGGATAAAACTCCTGGAAGAATGAATAAACGGTAGCGACGGCCGTGGTGCCATCCACATCATAATCGCCATAGATCAATATTTTCTCGTTGCGCTCAATGGCGGTGATAATGCGGTTGATGGCTTTGTCCATGTCCTTCATCAAGAAAGGGTCGTGCAGGTCATCCAGTGATGGGCGGAAGAAGGATCTTGCCTGCTCGAAGGTTTCTATTCCGCGCTGCACTAGCATCCGGCAAATGATGGGATGGATGTTCAGGGTCTGTTGGAGCGCCTTCACCTTGTCCTCATTTACAGTCTTTATTACCCAACGCCTTTGCATCGGGCAAATATAGTTTTCGCAGGGGTTTAAGCATTTACAAAATGCTCACTTCAATACGACAAACCTTTTTGAGGAAATGGAACCATCAGCTTCGAGGCGGAGGAAATAAATGCCGGGGGCAAGGGTGTTCAAGGGAATGGAAGCGAGGGAATACCCGGCAAAGGCGGTACCGGGTTGTTCATAAACGGTTTCGCCCAGCAGGTCTATTACCGAAAATCTTATTGTCGCTGCCCTGGATAGATTGAGCGATATGTTCAGCAGCTCGTTGGCTGGGTTGGGATAAAGGTTCCAATCGTTAACGGATGAAAGTTTGGCTAAGCCGGTGGGGAATATCTCGGTTTCAACCACACAGCCGTTCTCATTCATAATATAAACCGTAAAGGGACCCGGTGAGTCCACAGCAAAGGTGGGGGTTGTTTGATAGTTGATGCCATCCAGCGAATATTGAAGCACGTAACTCCCTTCGTTTGCATTGATAATGATATCCCTAGTACCGGCGGTATCGGGTGAGGTGATCTCAATGGAGGTAATGATAAGGCTATCCGGATGGGGAAAATAGACGTTCCTTGTTTCGCTGCAACCGGATGAGTCGGTTAAGGTGATGGGATAAAAACCGGGGCAGAGATCCTGTGCCGTGTATGTAAAGTTGGTGTTGCCGCTAACGAGCAACTGAATGGTACCGTTGCAGGTATTGCTGCAGGCAGGCTTGGTGCTGGAATCAGCAATGGAAAACTGGCAGCTATTGCAGTTGTATTCGTTCAGGTTTTCGATGGCGTGATAAAGGTTTAAGCGGCCACCGGAAACGGTACGGTTAAACAAAGTGGTTAACTGCGTAGTGCCGGTCAGTATCATTTGCTTTACGATGAGGGCAATCGAGTCAGGATAGGCGTGGTAATCGGCAATCAGCTTTGGGCAGGCTGCCGCGAACATGGCGGCTACGGCTCCTGCCACATGCGGCGAGGCCATGGAGGTGCCAGTCATAGAGCCATAGCCGTTGGCAAGCTCGGTTGAATAAATATTGGTGCCGGGCGCGCCGAGGTCGATGGTGGTGGGGCCATAGGCTGACCCGCTATTCAACTGGTCGGCATCGGTGGTGTTGGTTACAGTGATAAGCCATTTACTCGGGCAGGCTGTAGGGATATCATATTCAATATCCACGTTAATGGGGTTATTGGCGGTAGCAGCGGTACTTAATATACCTTCGGCGCCCATCGAATCGTACATGGCGCACCATAGGGGATAATCAACCGGGTTGCCGTAGTCAATGCCAAACGAACTATTGGTGGACACTATAAATGCCCCCCGGGCCCCCCCTGAACTGTTATAGACCCTTCGTTCAACCAGGCAATAATCATAGGCGGACACGACATCCGATTCATCGCCCGATGAGCCGCATATCCGCAATATGGGCACGCCCCAGCAAACACCGGCTACGCCAACGATATTATTAGTAATGGCTCCTGCAATGCCTGATACATGCATGGAATGAGAGTCGGGGACTTCCGTTACATTATCGTTGGGGCCAAATACATTCCAACCGTAGTAATTATCTACATAGCCATCGCTATCGTCATCGATGCCGTTGTTGGGTATTTCGTGGTGATTGATGTAGAAATTCAGGTCCTGGTGAGCGGAATCGAATCCATTATCAATGATGGCCACTACTATAGTATCGCCGGCAACGGTGGTATTGCCAGTATTAACTCCCCATGCGTCTATGGCATCTATATCGGCCCCTGGCTTACCGCCGGTTTGACCTGCATTGAGCATGTTCCACTGCTTATAGAAGAATTCATCATTGGGCACTACTGAACGTTGCTGTACGTGGTGGTTAAACTGTGCAATCTTTATCTTTTCGTTATGCCGCAGTGAATCGAGGAATTCTTCTGCTCCGGTGATACCGGTTCTCTCCAACAGCCAGATGTTCATCTGCATCGATACACATCTTTTTATAATTAATCCCGGGAAATCACGCTTCAGGTCAGTATCGGTAAAGGGGTGCTGAAGCATCACCATATACTGATTGGGCACCCGGTTGTTTTCATCCGAAAACTGGGCGAAGGATCTGAGGGAGGTAAAAACGAAAAACAACAGTACAAAGGATCTCATAAGCACGATTTTATTTCTCGTCCATCCCCCCTTTTTAAACGTCCGGGTACGAAGGTATTTGAATTGTGAGACCAAAAAAACAATTAAAAGTTAATTGCGGTGGGTTTTTATCCAGTCCTCTGCCATTTTCATCACCTCTGCATCATCCCATTTTTGGTCAATACCCGGAAGGGACATGATATGGTCGAGCAATTCACTTTGGTGTTCGCCCCGGCTTTTTGCTACTGCATAGGACAGGTCGCTAAAGGTTACCATCGAATAGTGCGTCATGAATTTGTCGCCAAATTTTTCGGCTATCTTCTTCTCGATCTTTAAGCGCAGTTGAAAATCCTTACGTCCGCTCAGGTCGCGCATTTCGATATAATTATGCAGGGCGAGGTCGGCAATGGCATCTGCATTGGGCTTACGTTGGTATTGGAACTTATCGAGCGCTTCCTCCCAGTGCTCATCCGTAGCATCCAGTATTTCATCCAGTTCGCGAACATCTTCAAACCCGCAGTTCATACCCTGTCCGTAAAAAGGCACCACCGCATGGGCGGCATCGCCGATAAGGCAAACATGTTTGTATTTCCAGGGGAAGCATTTTACAGTGACTAGAGAAGAGGTTGGGTTATCAAAAAAATCCTTCTTCAGGTTAGGCATCAACGGTACCGCATCGGGGAAATGGCGGCTAAAATAGGCTTCAACATCTTGTTCATCGGTCATGGATTCAAATGAATTTTCACCTTTAAAAGGTGCAAAAAGGGTGACGGTAAAGCTGCCGTCCATATTGGGCAGGGCTATCATCATAAAGCTTTTACGCGGCCAAATGTGGAGGGCATTTTTTTCTATCAAATGTCCATTTGGCCCGGCGGGAATTTCCAACTCCTTGTATCCGTATGGCTCATGCTGCTGTGATATGTTGAAGTTGGGCGTTTTCTGCATGGCATATCGAACTTCGCTGTAAGCGCCGTCGGCGCCGAATATCCGGTCAGCATGGATATAGTTCATCCTTCCACCAGCCA